>Ga0228626_1000488_pt1 | contig 17690 bp, 17 predicted proteins | sample 31DmetaG_FD_183028 | JGI IMG/M metagenome (GOLD analysis project Ga0228626, IMG submission 183028) | Seawater microbial communities from Monterey Bay, California, United States - 31D | ecosystem: Environmental > Aquatic > Marine > Coastal | place: USA: California | collected 2016-10-26
TATGTTTTTTACAGGTACTATTGGGATTATTATTGGAGGCCCTATAGCCATTTTACTTATTTCTTTGGTATCTCCAGAAACTGTTGGTGGTGCAGATTTTGATGCTGTTTGGCGAGGTCTTTCTACCATAGCAGGCAGTTGGATTGGTGGAGGCGCAAACCAAACTGCTATGTTAGAAATTTATCAGTATAATCCAGCAAAATATGGAGGAATGATTTTTGTAGATATTGTTATTGCAAATGTTTGGATGGCAATTTTATTAATAGGTATTGGAAAAAAAGATACCATAAATAAATGGCTCAAAGCTGATACTTCTGCTATTGAGGAATTAAAAGAAAAAGTAATTTCTTTTACTCAAAAAATAAAAAAGAACCCAACCCTCACAGATTACATGATCATTCTAGCTATTGCATTTGGTACGGTAAGTTTTGGACACTTTACAGCAAGTTTTCTAGCAGGGTTTTTTAAAGATCTTATTGGTGGTATTTCATCTGAAATTACAAGAAATATTTTTACATTCTTAACCTCTCAATTTTTCTGGTTAGTTACTATTTCAACTGTCATAGCTGTTTTATTATCTAATACTAAAGCAAAAAATTATGAGGGAGCAGGAGCTAGTAAAATTGGAAGTATTTTTATTTATATTCTAGTTGCCACCATTGGAATGAAAATGGATTTAACTATGATTTTTGACAATTGGCGTTTAATTATTATAGGAATTGTTTGGATGTCTGTTCATGCTGGGCTTTTAATTTTAGTAGCCAAGCTAATTAAAGCTCCTTACTTTTTTTTAGCAGTAGGAAGTCAAGCCAATGTTGGAGGTGCGGCATCTGCTCCAATTGTAGCTTCAGCATTTCACCCCTCATTAGCAACAGTAGGAGTACTGTTAGCTGTTTTTGGATATGCTATAGGTACAATAGCTGCTATTGGATGTACTATTTTATTAGAATTAGCAGCGTCTGTTTAATTAGAAATCTGCATATTTGCAACCTAAAGTTTTATAACATTATGAAGAAAATATTACTGATTGGTTTATTGCTCTTAATAATTGCTTGTTCTCAAGAAAAAGAGTTAGGCAATATGATTGTTCAAGGAAAAATTAAAGGAGTAAAAAAAGGAACTTTATATCTAAAAAAAATGAAAGATACTGTTGTTGTATCTGTAGACTCTATTCGTTTATTTGGAAAAGACACCTTTACGCTAACAGATAACATCAGCTCTCCAGAAATGTATTTCCTTAGTTTAGATCAAAACAAAAGTATACTCTCTTTCTTTGGTGAAGAAGGTACAATATCCATAAGTGATAAAGTAGAAAAATTTGGAATAGCACCAGTAATAGAAGGATCTAGTAATCAAAAAATTTTAGAAAACTATAAAGAAACAGCTAGCAAGTTTCAAGCCAAACAACTAGATCTTTTAGCAGCTAACATGCAAGCACAAAAAGAAAATGATCTCGAAACTTCTCAATCTTTAAGAAAACAAGCTGAAAAACAAAATTTAAAAAAATATATTTATACCATTAATTTTGCTTTAAACAATTCTGATTCAGAAGCTGCTGCTTTTATAACTTTAACAGAGTTGGTAAATGCTAATGTAAAATACCTAGACAGCATCAATAATTCATTAACAAAAAAAGTACAGCAATCGTTTTATGGTAAAAAACTAAAAGAATTTATTGCTGACATTAAGGAAACTGAACAATAAAAAGTAGGATCTTCTTATTTTACTTTTAGGCTCCATTCAAAATGAAAGTTACATACAGATACTCCCTCTGTATTAAAACCTTCTGCCTTCATGGTAATTAGTTTTCCTTCTCCAGTTTTAGCTGATTCCTCAAGAGCATTAGCTACTACCCCACCGTGATGACATTCAAATCTTATTTTACCAGTAGCTTTTTTAGTGAAATTACCACGTTGATTGGTTACTAACATGGAAACATTTTTTCCAATATTTTCTATACCCTGCATTACCAAAACACCTGTTGCCATTTCTGCAGCCATACCTTGTGCTGCCCAAAACATAGATTTAAAAGGATTTTGATTTATCCATTTATGAGTAATATTAACTATGGCTGTTTCTTTTTGTATAGAAACCACACGAACCCCTGCCAAATATGCAAGAGGTAATTTAAATAACATAAATCTATTGATCTTTTTTGGTGTAATGTTCATGAAGGATAAAATTGAGTCGAAAGATACTTATAATTTATGAGCTTAGAAATTCTAATAAATAGAATAGTAATTAGGTTTAATATCTGAATCTAGACTAACTATATGATAAGAAGTGAATTGTCTAATCAGATAATTTTAAAAAACTACTCAGATTTTTATTTTTTTGAATAGGTATTAAAAAAGTTGATTACAATTGTGGCAATTAAACTAGCAACAAAAGTTTCTAAGATAAATAAAGTATCAATTTTACTTTCAAAAACTAAAATTTTAGAGACACTGAAGATTAGTGCAAAAGCAACAAAAAACAAAAAATATTTTAAAAATCTCATAAAATTTATTTTGAGGCGACGTAAAAAATTAGTAGCAAAAATCTATCCAATACCATAGAAAAAAAAATAATTTTATATAAGTAACTTATATAAGATGATAAAATTGTTTAAAGGTTGCGTTAATTGTTAGAATAATTTTATTTAAACCTTAAAATATTATTGGGATTTAACAAATGATTTTTTGAATTGATGAAAGAGGGATTGAATGATAAAGAATTTAATTTAAAAAATGTTTAAAACAGTTCATCTAAAAAAAACAACAATTGAGTAATCTACATTTAATTAAATACAAATAGATATTTTAAATTTACCAAAAAAAATTATGAAACTAATAATGATCAAATTTACAGCCTTCTTATTCCTTACTACTCTTACCTCTTGTAATATTGATATGCTGAATAGAATTGAAGGAAATAATAATGTCATCTCTATCAATAGAGAAATTAATAAAGATTTTACTAAAGTTAAAGTAAGTACAGGTATAGAATTAATAATAGACCAAGGAAGTGAAGTTTCACTGACCGTTGAGGCAGATGAAAATTTACATGACATCATTATCACAGAAGTTGAAGATGGAAAATTAAAAATCTATACTGAAAAAAATATTTGGAAATCTGCTTCAAAAAAAGTGTATCTAACAGTAAATACTTTAGAGGAATTGAAAGCCTCTAGCGGGAGTAGTATAAAGACTAGCAATGTATTAAACGTTACAAATCTTAATGTTGGATCCAGTAGTGGAGCAAGTGTGAATTTAGATATCAAAGCCATTAACCTTAACTCAAAAACCAGTAGTGGAGCTAGGGCAAATTTGGATGTAAATGCTACAAATGTAATATCCGATTCTAGTAGTGGATCTACGATGAAAATTAAAGGTGAAGCTTCAACGCATGAAACTGAAGCATCCAGTGGAAGTTCCATAAATGCATATAGATTAGTATCCAAAAATGTTACTGCAAAAGTAAGTAGCGGAGCGAGTATAAGTGTATATGCGTCAGAAAATATTAATGGAAGAGCTAGCAGTGGTGGTAGTATTTCTTTTGAAGGAGATCCAAAGATAGTTACTAAAAACACATCCTCTGGCGGAAGTATTTCTAGTAGAAAATAAATAATAATTAAATGAAAAAGAAAATATAGCGTTTAGTTTCGTTAGACCATTAAATAAGAGTTGTTTGAAATCTAACAACTCTTATTTTTTTTCTAAATGTTCTTCTATGTCGGCTAGATGATGTTCTAATGCTTCTGATGAAATTTGTATTTCTCTAATTAATAAAGCAAGAGAAACAAGTAACAATAAAAGTGCTATTCCAAATAACCAAATGGCAATAATTTTAAACTCTATGTAAATTAAGAACATAGTTAAAACGCACAATAATAAACTTCCTATTCCAAATATTTGCATCCATCTCGTTAGGGTTAACCTAAGTTTTAGGTTTTTAATCTGTCTTAATAAAGATTCATCTTTTTTATCTAAATAAACAGCATGTAAATTTCTAATTACTGCCGCATAAGCTAAAAACCTGTTCGTATAGGCTAACATAATTAACGAAATTGCCGAAAATAAAAGTGCTGGTGTAGTTAATGATAATGCTTCCATAGAGGTACAAAATTAAATATTTTCTATACTTTTAGCCTATGAAAAAATATATTATTTTTTTTATTTTTTTATTTTGCTATGAAGGTAGAGGACAAAAACTACCTAATGGGTTCACCTATTTATTGGAAATTGACCCTACTATAAAAAAAGAGCTTAGATATTATACCTCAAAAAATTTTGTTGGAACACCTATAGATGGGTATATGAAGAATAAGATAATTATCTCAATACCTGCTGCCAAGGCATTAAAAAAAATTCAAACTAAATTATTAGATTCTGGGCTGAGTCTTAAAATTTTTGACGCCTACAGACCTCAACAAGCTGTAGATCATTTTGTGAGATGGGCCAAAATAATGAATGATACCTTAAAGAAGCAATTATATTATCCGGATATTAAAAAGTCTGAATTATTTAAATTAGGCTTTATTGCATTAAAATCTGGTCATACAAGAGGAAGTACAGTAGATCTTAGTATTGTTGATATTAAAACCAATAAAGAATTAGACATGGGAAGTTCTTATGATTTTTTTGGTGAAAAGTCTCATCCATTTTATAAAAAAATTACTAAAACTCAAATGAAAAACAGAATGCTACTTAGAACTATTATGATAAAAAATGGTTTTATACCTTATGATAATGAATGGTGGCACTTTACACTAAAAGATGAACCCTATCCTACTACTTACTTTAATTTTACAATTGAATAATAAAAGTTTTAACAAAATCTAATGATGATGCTATAATAACGGCACTATATTTGTAAAAATTATATAAAATATCATATACTTTGAAATCATTCTTTAATATTTTTATTTACCTTTTTTTATTTTTTTCTCTCTCTCTTTCCAGTCAGACAGATACAATCTTTGATTCAAATAAAAAAAGTACAGTAAAAAGAGTTATTATAGGAATACCTCAAAAAACAGTTAAAAAACCAATGTCTTTAGAAATTGGAAATAATAATGGTTTTAAAAAAGCATATGAAAATAAAAAGAAAAAAGACGCTAAAAAGAAAAAAGAAGATGACCTAAAGGATAAAGGAATTCTTTCAGAAGCTAAAATATCTGAAGAACGTTTTTTAAAATCATGGAAAAAAATAAATGCGCCTTTTCCTAAGATTGATCAGGATCTTGGAAGCTTTAGAACTCAATCTGAATCTGTCAGAATTATCTGTAGAGATTTTCAATATCCAGATGGAGATAGAGTGACAATTACTATTAATGATATTCCAGTAATTAGAAACGTTACCTTATATAATTCTTATCAAAGTTTTGATCTGCCATTACAGGTAGGAATTAATAAAATTGCTTTTATTGCATTAAACCAAGGAACTTCTGGACCAAACACAGCTGGTTTTACAGTTTTTGATGATGCTGGAAACGTTATTTCATCTAACGAATGGAATCTTGCTACAGGTGCTAAAGCCACTGTTATCATAGCAAAAGACAAATAATTTCACCAAACGAAATCGTTGTATTTAATTTAATTACTACTACTTTTTTTATTCTATTTAATTCATTTATTTTTGTATAAAGAATCCATTAATTTATTAAGGTTTCTAAATTGAAAAAAAACAATAAAAAAGAATGAAAAAAGTCACAAAGCAAACCTATATTAACTGGTATAAAGACATGTTATTTTGGAGAAAATTTGAAGATAAGTTAGCTTCAGTATATATCCAACAAAAAGTCAGAGGTTTTCTTCACTTATACAATGGGCAAGAAGCAGTTTTAGCTGGAGCTTTACATGCCATGGATTTGTCAAAAGATAAAATGATTACTGCTTATAGAAATCATGTTCAACCTATTGGTATGGGTGTAGACCCAAAAAGAGTAATGGCAGAATTGTATGGGAAAGCCACAGGAACCTCTAAAGGAATGGGTGGATCTATGCATATTTTTTCAAAAAAACACGGCTTTTATGGTGGTCATGGAATAGTTGGCGGTCAAATTCCTTTAGGTGCAGGAATTGCATTTGGTGATAAGTATAAAGGAAATGATGGGGTTACCCTCACTTGTTTTGGAGATGGTGCAGCAAGACAAGGCTCCCTTCATGAAACATTTAATATGGCTATGCTTTGGAAATTACCTGTAGTATTTATTGTTGAAAATAATGGATATGCAATGGGAACTTCAGTAGAGAGAACTGCAAACCATACAGACATTTGGAAATTAGGTTTAGGCTATGAAATGCCTTGTGGGCCAGTAGATGGAATGAATCCTATAAAAGTAGCAGAAGCTGTTGATGAGGCCATACAAAGAGCAAGACGAGGTGAAGGTCCAACATTTTTAGAAATGAAAACCTATCGTTACCGTGGGCATTCAATGTCAGATGCTCAACATTATAGAACTAAAGATGAAGTTGCAGAATACAAAAAAATTGATCCAATTACTCAGATACTTGATGTTATAAAAGATAAAAAGTATGCTACAGATGAAGAAATTGAAAAAATAAATCAGGAGGTTAAAGATATGGTTAAAGAATGTGAGAAATTTGCTGAAGAATCTCCATATCCTGAAGTCAGTCAATTACATGATGTGGTTTACGAACAAGAAGATTACCCTTTTATCAAATAGTATAGTTGAGATTAAAATGAATAACTCTTATAATTTAAGATAACATATGGCAATAGTAGTAAATATGCCTCGCTTAAGTGACACCATGGAAGAGGGTGTTGTGGCTAAATGGTTAAAACAAGTAGGTGATAAAATTGAAGAAGGAGATATTCTTGCTGAAATTGAAACTGATAAAGCAACCATGGAATTTGAATCTTTCAATGAAGGAACCTTACTTCATATTGGAGTTCAAGAAGGAGAAACATCTCCAGTAGATGTTCTTTTAGCTATTATTGGTGATGAAGGAGAAGATATTTCAGGCATTTTAAATGGGGCTTCTGCAGAGGAGGAACCTAAAGAAGTTGCTCAAGAAGATACAACAACAAAAACTAACGCTTTATCAATTCCTGATGGAGTTCAAATAATTTCCATGCCAAGGTTAAGCGATACCATGGAAGAAGGAACTGTAGCTTCATGGTTAAAACAAGTAGGTGACAAAGTTGAAGAAGGAGATATTTTAGCTGAAATTGAAACAGATAAAGCTACTATGGAATTTGAATCTTTTTATGAAGGTGTTTTATTACATATTGGTGTTCAAGAGGGAGAAAGTGCAAAAGTAGATAGTTTGTTAACCATTATTGGACCAGAAGGTACAGATGTGTCCTCACTAGTAACTGCTCATAAAGAAGGTAATATCTCTACCGATGCTATTGAAGCTAAAAATGAGGATTCTAGTTCTGAAACAGAACAAATTGAAGAACATACTGCAGTAATTTCTCAGTCAAATAATACTGGAGGAAGGATTTTTGCTTCACCATTAGCGAAGAAAATTGCAAAAGATAAAGGCATTAACTTAGCAGAGATAACAGGTTCTGGAGAAAATGGAAGAATTGTAAAAAGAGATGTAGAAAACTTTACACCTGCAGTAGCAGAAGTTAAAGTAACACCAACCCTAACAACTCAAACTACAAGACCATTACCTACTTACACACCTATTGGTGAAGAATCTTATGAAGAAGTAAAAAACTCTCAAATGCGTAAAGTTATAGCTAAGCGTTTAGGAGAGTCTAAATTTACTGCTCCACATTACTACCTCACTATTGAGTTAGACATGGATAATGCAATAGCTTCACGTAAAACTATTAACTCATTGCCTGAAACTAAAGTTTCTTTTAATGATATGGTAGTAAAGGCTTGTGCTATGGCATTAAAAAAGCATCCGCAAGTAAATACTTCTTGGAATGGAGACACAACTAGATTCAACCAACATATTCATATAGGGGTTGCAGTTGCTGTAGAGGACGGACTGTTAGTTCCTGTATTAAAATTTACTGATCAAATGAGTTTAACTCAAATTGGCGGAAACGTTAGAGATTTAGCGGGTAAAGCAAGAAACAAAAAAATTGCTCCCAACGAAATGGAAGGCAGTACGTTTACAATTTCTAATTTAGGAATGTTTGGAATTCAAGAATTTACTTCGATTATCAATCAACCCAATTCAGCAATTTTATCTGTAGGTGCCATAGAGCAAAAACCTGTAGTTAAAGAGGGTCAGATAGTAGTTGGAAACACCATGAAAGTAACATTGGCATGTGACCACAGAACCGTAGATGGTGCTACCGGAGCCCAATTCTTACAAACCGTAAGAGCTTACATAGAAAATCCTGTGACCATGTTAGCATAGAATTTTTTAAAATTATATATAAAAAAACCTCTAGAAATTCTAGAGGTTTTTTTATGAAATTAAAAGGATAATTACATTTTTGATACCGTTATCTTAGTAGATCCTGTAATATTCATTCCTTGAGTAGCAATTGTAATCTCAATTTCTGAGCTATTTGAAATACCAGTGCTAATTTCAACAGTTGATTTTCCTTTGATTGTTCCGGTTCCTGCACCACTCATATCCCCTGAAACATCTAAAGTAACAAGACCGTCAGCAATACTGCTTACTGTGTATTTCGTAGTCATTTTCATTCCTTGATTTTCATCTTCAGAAGTCCAAGAAGAGCCAACAGAAACTTTTTCCTTAGGGTAATTGATGGTGTTCATTGCCCTGTTAGTCATTTGTTCCATACCTGGTACAACAGGGTCTTGTTTGGTGTCAATCAAATTTCCTTGATGATCTATAGTAGCATAGGTGATTGATTCCATCATTGGTGCAAATTGTGATTTTAACATTTGACCCATCTGATCTAATTCTTCATCACTATTAGAATCATAACTCATAGTCATACCACCTTGCATCATATCAATTACAATAGAAGTTATTTGAGACTCTGTTTTAATACTTTCTTCTACAACATCGGCAACTATCATTCCCATGGTCATTTTCATATTCATACCTCCCTGAGATCCCATGCTTTGGTTGCTTTCGGTAGTTACTAAAAAACTGTCTCCTTTGGTATAATTGAGACGTAATAAAACGGATTCTTGAGCAGTTGCTGATAATGTTGTAATAACTAATAATGCAATAAGTACTTTTTTCATTTTTTTCATTTTTTTTATTTTATGTATTAAAATTCTTGATTGATATCCCAAGCTTCTAGGGTTTCTTTTAAGGTCTTGATAAATGTTCCTCCTAATGCACCATTAACAACTCTATGATCATAAGAATGAGATACAAACATCTTTTGTCTAATCCCAATAAAATCTCCTTCAGAAGTTTCTATGACCGCTGGAACTTTACGGATAGCTCCTAGAGCTAATATCGCAACCTGGGGTTGATTAATTATTGGTGTGCCCATTACAGAGCCAAAACTCCCCACATTAGTAACCGTGTAGGTACCATCCTGAATTTCATCAGGTTTTAACTGGTTATTTCTTGCTCTAATTGCTAAGTCATTTACTTGCCTGGTCATCCCAACTAAGTTCAATTGATCTGCATTTTTTATGACTGGTACTATTAGATTACCGTCTGGTAATGCAGCTGCCATCCCCAGATTAATATTTTTCTTTTTTATGATAGTATCACCTTGTACAGCAATATTTATCATAGGAAACTTCTTAATTGTAGATGCTACAGCATGCATTAGTATAGGAGTAAAGGTTAATTTTTCACCTTCTCTAGTAAAGTATGCATCTTTGACTTTAGCCCTCCACTTTACAATATTAGTTACATCTATTTCAATAAAGGATTGAACATGTGCAGAGGTTTGAACTGAAGCTACCATATGTTTAGAAACTAATTTACCCATTCGAGTCATTTCTATAATTTCATCCTCACCATTAACCGAAGTTGGAGCTGATTTAACAAAATCAGTAGTCTCTAAAGGTATAGTTTCAGTTTTAATGACTTTAGCTGGCTGTAAATTTTTTCTATCTTCAATGTATGAAAGGATATCATTTTTGGTTACTCTTCCGTCTTTTCCTGAGCCTGAGAGCGAATCTAATTCTTTCATAGACACACCTTCAGTCTCTGCAATCTTTCTTACTAGAGGTGAAAGGAATTTTCCTGAATCTGAGGTTTTGGTAATGGGTGAATTTTTAATATCTACAGCAGATTCTATTGTTTTTTGAACCTGAGCAATTTGCTCAACAACCACAACTTCTTCTTCTTTTTCTTGGTTAGATTGATTTGAAATCTCTTCACTAGTATTGGTTTCTATTATAGCTATGGTCTGACCAACAGCAACAATAGTATCTTTTTCAAATAAGATTTCAACAAGAGTTCCCTCAACCTCACTTGGTACTTCAGAGTCTACTTTGTCTGTGGCTATCTCAACAACTGCTTCATCTAATTCTATGGTTTCTCCAACTTGCTTTAACCAAGATGTAATTGTTGCTTCTGCAACACTTTCTCCCATCTTAGGTAATTTTAACTCGAACTTAGCCATTATTGATTGGTTTTGAGATTGCAAAAATACGAAAAATGACTGATAAAAGAATAACTATTGGAACCGAAAAAAGATTTTTAAAATAAATTATATTTAATAAATATCCTGTTTTAATTGAATTTCGAATAAATAATTCATCACATTAGGGTTATTATTAACAATGTGATAATTACTCGTAAAAATAACTAAATTTTGAGTTTTAAAATAGTTTCTTTTTTATTCAAATCATTTAATTCTTTTACGCTTTCTATTTTTGTTTGATTTGGTTTCCCATAATAATTATAAACCGTAATTTTTAGGTAAGTTGGTAATGAATTGTTACCGGTATTTTTACCGTAATAAGTGATATTAAATAACCATTCTCCTTTATCTTTTTTTGTTATGAAAAACTCTTCTAATCCATAGCCTTGAGCGTCTTCTTTTATAAATCTTGAGGACTCCTCCTTTTTAGTGTGAAACCAAGTAAAATATCTTCTCTGAGGATTGACAATTTGTAAATCAAATTCGGCATTAAAGTGACTCCATTCAAAAACTATGCGTGTATCATACTCTGCATTTTTTTTATAAAAATCAGGAATATTGGCACTAACTAAAGTTGAATTGTGTAATGCTACTAGGTTTTTATATTCTGTATTAATGGTTTGCTTTAATCCAGAAAATGAATCTACCTCATCATACTTATTATTAAGTATTTTATCATAAACCTGTTGAGCTTTAGTAAATTGCTTGTTGAGTTGATAACTTAAAGCTAAATTTCTGTAGACCTGGGATTCATTTGGCTGAATAGAAATAATCTTTTTATAGATTTTGATTGCTTCATCAAACATGCCGAACTCATTATATTTGAAAGCTAATATCCTAAGAAGTTCAAGATCTAATGTTTTATTTATTTCTAAAACCGTAGACAATATTCTCTTCATTAAATAAGAATTATTCCAATTTTTAAAATAAGAGGCCATGTCAAAAAAGAAGCTGATTTCCTTACCATACAATTCTCTTTGAGAAATATAGACACTATATGCTTCCTCAATAGTTTTTGTTTGAGATATTTCTTTTATATAGGGTTTATTAATAATTTCTTCAATTTCAGCATCATCATTATACGTTGGTGTATTTCCCAATTGTCTTTTCTTTTTCTTTTTATAGCTCGACGATCCTGTTTTTGTCTTTATAAGCAATACCCCATTACTACCATCACTTCCATATATATTAGTTGCAGCTAAACCTTTTAAATACGTAACACTTTCTATATTTTCTGGGTTAATAAAACCTGTGTCAGCAATAAATCCATTATCTCTTGAAGAGTCACTTTGTTTAATTACAAAGCCATCAACAACTATTAGACCATACTGATTTCCTAAAATAGTAGTACCTAAGCCTCTCCCAACAAACTGACTTAAATCATCATTAGCTCCTATTTTTATACCCGAAAATTTACCAGACACTGCATCCTTCACATCTGTATTGGAGGGTATAATTTCATCTCCTGATAAAGTTTCAATAGAATACCCTATCCTTTTTTTGTCTTGTTTGCTAAACCCATTATCTATGACTTCTTTTTTATTGTTCTCAAGGACTAACTCATCAAGTACCATGTTCCCATTGGTCATATAAATATTTTTTTTTGTAGCATCTGAAATTCTAGATAAAATCGTATTTTTCCCTACGTACCTGAATTCTAAAATCCCTCTTATCTTAGCTTCAATCGAAAAATTACCTAAGCTATCAGTTACGGTCTGTAAATTATTGTCTCTAGAAAAAACAACAACATCCGAAAGATACCCGTTTTCATCACTAACACTTCCTCTAATTATCTTAAATTCTGATGCATTAGAGGTATTTGTTTGCAGAGCACTTAAATCAATAAAATCTTTTCCGGAATCTTTTGTAATTAGATTAAAAAAATCTGAATTAAATTTTTTATTACTGGAGATAACAGTAAGAGGAGATTTAATTTTTGGAAACTTTTTATGGAAAGAATATCCATCTGAAAATAACAAAACCTCATCTGATTCTGTAACTTTTAATTTATTATAGTTTGTTGAACCGTCATACGTTGAATTTTGAAGTTCTTTTTTTAAATCTAACCAACTACTATTTCTTATGCTATAGGATTGATTTAAAATGATGTCATTACTAAATTTTATAAGGTGAACTTGTGAATTGGAGTTTTTTAAAAAATATTCATTCAAATAATTTAAATCATTATCTAAATTCCTGTCTATCATACTATAGGAAGTGTCCCATAATAGTGTTATTTTTTTTATGTTTTGCTGAGAACTCAAAGAGTTACAAATTAAAACAGTAAATAGAAGTAATAAATATTTTCTCATGTTTTTTTTATAAACTTAGCAATAAATCCTTATACCCAATCTACAGGATTTGTTAAAACTTTAATTAATTTTTCTTCTTCAGAGTTTACATCAGGATTATAATTATATTTCCATTGAACTATTGGAGGTAGGCTCATTAAAATACTTTCAATTCTACCCTTAGTTTTTAAACCAAATAAAGTACCTCTATCATGAACTAAATTAAATTCAACATAACGTCCTCTTCGTATTTCTTGCCAGTTTTTATGTGATTTATCGTAAGTTATATCTTTTCTCTTTTCAACTATTGGAACATAACTATCTAAAAAACTATTTCCCACAGCTGTTACAAAATCATATCTATCTTGCATAGTTAATTTATCAGTTTCTTTTAAATAATCAAAAAACAAACCTCCGATACCACGAGCCTCATTTCTGTGAGTATTCCAAAAATAGTCATCACAATTCTTTTTAAACATCGGATAAAATTCTTTGTTATGAGTTTCACAAACATTTTTACAAACCGTATGAAAATGAATTGCATCTTCATTAAATAAATAATAAGGTGTTAAATCTTGCCCTCCACCAAACCATTGAGTTACTATTTTACCCTGCGAATCATACATTTCAAAATACCGCCAATTTGCATGAACTGTTGGTACAAAAGGATTCTTAGGATGTAAGACAAGACTAAGTCCACAGGCAAAAAAATTACCTTCATCTACTTTAAATTGTTTTCTTAATACTTCCGGTAATTCACCATGAACAGCTGAAATATTAACACCACCTTTTTCAAAAACTGCACCATCTTCTATAACACGAGTTCTTCCACCTCCTCCTTCTTGGCGTTGCCAAATATCTTCTTTAAATTTAGATACAGTATCAATTTCCTCAATTTTAGAAGTAATACTATCTTGTAAAGTCTCTATATATTTATAAAATTTATCTTTCATAACTAATTTATTATTTGTTCATTGACTTAACTGTAACTATTGTTGCTGCTGTTACAGAAAAAGGATGAACTAAAATTACACCAACAAAAGGAATCAATAAAAACAACATAAATACAATTCCATTACCGATAGCTAAACCTCTATTATTTTTCACATAAAAAATACTTTTTTGATAGCTAAAATGCCTTTCTAAAGTATAATCCATATTCCCAAAACCTGCAAAATAGGCTTGCATTAAAAACAATAAAATCACTGAGAAAAATCCAATTATGGGAATTAAGCCAAATAATAAGATTGGAATAGATAATACTAATTCCCTTAGTAGATTTCTTAAGCTAATTCTTATTCCTCTTAATAATAAACCAGATGGTGTAGATGTATTTGTTTGTGAAACTACGCCGTTAAAATCATCTTCAATTATCTTAGAAATTGGCCCCATAAAAGGTGCTGAAAGCGCCATAGTAATGTGCTTAAAACTGATAAAACCAATCACTGTAATTAATAAGCCACCAAAAATCCTACTTAAAGTATTAATAGTATCACGGCCAAAATCCCAAGTCCAAAAACTAGAAATATAATTCCCAATAGCGTCGGAAAAGGAGAAAGAGATAAACAATATCATTAAAAAGACTATGAAACTTATTAACATTGGAATCGCAAAGAATTTCCATAGCTTTAAACGAGAAATAACTTCGTAAACCTTAAAATAAGCTGTACTACCCTCGTAAACTCCTTTTAACATTTCTTTCATAGCATTGTTTTATTGATGTATGAAGATTTCTCAAAATCTCTAATATTTATAGAAATAATTGGTACCTCTGGAAATGACTGATTTAATTTTGAAACAATTTTTTTTGAAAGATCTGCTTTTTGATCCGCTGTTCTTCCTTCCATAATATTTCCAAAAACATGAATAAAATCTGAGTTCCCACCCAATACCAAAGAGTATTTGAAAGGATTTAAACGAACTTTTATAGCATCCTCTGAAAAAAGACCTGTAGAAAAAGCCGTTTCAAAAATCTCATTTAAAATTTCCTTGGGATCTTTTAATTCTAATATGTTTTCTGAACAATCTACTATAAAGTGAGGCATTTTTTTATTTTAAAATAATTCTTAATCTTTTTATTAGCTTTCAAGATACACTAATTGTCTTGGATAATTTAAGACATCATCAACTGATACTATTTGTACAGCATCTTGTAATTGTTTCTTTAAAATAATAACCCATTGCTTATCTGAACTCTTAGGTGTTTTAAGAAACAACTCCCTTCCAATACAATTATTATGGAGATCCATTATTCTTGGGAGTTCCTCATTAGGTGAAAAATCTTCGTGCCAATCAGTAAACTCCTTAGTCCACGAAATTATTTTATGTTTTTTTCTAGAAAACAAACTACATTGTTTCGCAATAAAAATATTCCATAAAGCATGACGAAAGGCATTAGCTTTATTATGAAAACCATGCGTGTTAGGAAACTCTTTTTGAGAAATTCTTAAAACATCAAAAGTAGCTTTTATGGTAGAAATGAAAAAAAATGGATGCTTAATTAAAAACAACAATAAACTTTTTAGTTGTCTAAAACGAACTCCTTTTATGACATCCCATACTTGCATGTTATACTTTATATTCTTTTACTGCATCTACAAATGCTTTGGCATTTTCTAAAGGAATATTTGGTAAAATTCCATGGCCTAAGTTTACAATATATTTGTCTTTACCAAACTCACGAATCATTTGATGAACCATTTTTTTTATCTCTGCTGGTGGTGATAATAATCTAGAGGGGTCAAAATTACCTTGAAGTGTAATATTTCCTCCAGACAAATACCTGGCATTTCTTGCCGAACAGGTCCAATCTACGCCCAAAGCTGCTGCTCCAGATTTTGACATTTCATTAAGGGCAAACCAACAGCCTTTACCAAAAGCAATTACTGGGGCAAAATCTTTTAACGCATCTATTATTTGCTGAATATATCTCCAAGAAAATTCTTGGTAATCTGTGGGAGATAACATTCCACCCCATGAATCAAAAACCTGAACAGCATTTACACCTGATATAACTTTTGCTTTTAAGTAAGCAATAGTTGTATCTGTAATTTTTTGTAACAATTGATGAGCTGCTTTAGGGTTAGTAAAACAAAACTCTTTTGCTTTATCAAAATTCTTAGAACCCTGTCCTTGAACTACATAACATAAAATTGTCCATGGAGACCCAGCAAAACCAATTAATGGAATTTCATCATTTAATTTTTCTTTTGTAGCTTTTATTGCCTCCATAACATAACCTAGTTCAGTTTTCACATCAGGAATAATAACATTGTCTACCCCTTTTTGATCTCTTACCGGATTAGGAAGATAGGGTCCAAAATCTGGCTTCATTTGGACTTCTATATTCATAGCTTGAGGAATCACTAGGATGTCTGAAAATAGTATGGCGGCATCCATACCATACCTTCGAATAGGTTGTACTGTAATTTCAGAGGCTAATTCTGGAGTTCTACAACGCGTAAAGAAATCATATTTCTTTTTAATTTCCATAAACTCAGGCAAATAACGACCAGCTTGACGCATCATCCATACTGGAGGTCTATCTACTGTTTCACCTCTGAGGGCTCTTAAGAATAAATCGTTTTTTATCATTTTATTATAAGTTATCTTTATGAATAAAGGTGACTTCTTCTGCTCTTTTGTTAATTATCACCAAGTGGTAAGGTTGAGTAATAACCATATTTACCATTTCTTTCGCAGAGGGTTTAGCAGAAGTGTAAATAATTTTTATACCCTTATTTTCAATCAAAATATTTTTAATTTCAATTTTATATCCTGAAGTATTTCTAATGGTATCAAAAACACACAAAAGTTGTTGTTCAGAGAAATCAATAGTAACTTTTGAAAATGTATTAGGTGTATTAATTTTTTCTAAAAATGATTTCCAATCTTTAGCATTAGTAAAACTAATATTACTTTCTGAAATCCCCTCCACTCCATCTCCAAAAAGAACTCCTTTTGACACTGTTTGAAAAGAAACTTCATTAATTTTTGTAGTGGTTGATTTACAGCCAAACAATATTAATAAGAATATGCTTACGAGTATTCTCATTGACTTTTTTGAATTTTTTGGAATGATTTATCTACTGCTTTCTCAATTTTATAAAGATCCTCCTCCGTAATAGCAGAGGATAAAAACCACGCTTCAAATTGTGAAGGTGGAAGAAAAACTCCATTTTTAATCATTTCCCAAAAGAAAATAGCAAATTTACTAGTATCTGAAGTTTGAGCTTGGGCAAAATTTGTAACTTCTGCTTTGGTGAAAAATGGATTCATCATAGAACCAAACCTATTCACCGTTACATCAACATCATATTTTTTTCCTGAGTTTAATAGAGTTGTCTCAATTCTCTCACCAATATGACTAAATTTCTCATATGGGTTTTGTCTTTTCAACTCTTTTAAGGTTGATATTCCACCTGCCATTGCTATTGGATTTCCGCTTAATGTTCCTGCCTGATACATTCCTCCTAGTGGAGCAACATATTCCATTATTTCATTTCTAGCTCCGTATGCCCCAACTGGAAAACCACCACCAATTACCTTTCCTAAACACGTAATATCAGCTTCTGCTCCCAAAAGTTCTTGTGCACCTCCAAACTTAGAACGAAAACCTGTCATTACTTCATCTGCAATTAAAAGTGCGCCTTTAGTATGTAAAAAATCTTTTAACTCTTTTAGAAAACCATTCTGAGGAATAACAACTCCCATATTTCCTCCTACTGGTTCAATGATTACACCTGCTATATCAGAATGATCCTCAAAATGTTTTTTTACACTATCTAAATCATTATAGGTTGCTATTAAGGTATTCTTTACAGCCTCTTTTGGAACTCCCTTACTTCCAGGAATACTTAGAGTAGCTAATCCAGATCCAGCAGCAACTAGTAG
>Ga0228626_1000505_pt1 | contig 17541 bp, 9 predicted proteins | sample 31DmetaG_FD_183028 | JGI IMG/M metagenome (GOLD analysis project Ga0228626, IMG submission 183028) | Seawater microbial communities from Monterey Bay, California, United States - 31D | ecosystem: Environmental > Aquatic > Marine > Coastal | place: USA: California | collected 2016-10-26
AGATAAAAGAATGAAACAAAAACACAACGTATCCGTTGAAGGTCTCGGTATCGAGATCTCTACTGGCACACTCGCTGGCCTTGCTAGCGGCGCTGTCACCATCCGCATGGGCGAAACAGAACTCTTCGTTTCCGCCACTGCAGCCTCCTCACTCCGCCCCGGGCAGGACTTCTTCCCGCTCACTGTTGATTACCGCGAAAAATTCACTGCAGCCGGTAAATTCCCAGGCGGCTACTTCAAGCGTGAAGGCAAACCCTCCGAAAAGGAAATCCTCACTTCTCGACTTTGCGATCGTCCGCTTCGCCCGCTCTTCCCGAAGGGCTTCATGAACGAAGTGCAGGTCATTGGCCTCCTCCTCGCGACTGATACTGTCAATGAGCCGGACATCCTCATGGTCAACGCAGCGTCTGCTGCGACTCTGATCTCTGACATCCCTTGGAACGGTCCTATCGGCTGTGTGCGTGTGGGGCAAATTGATGGCGAATTCGTCACCAATCCAACACACGACGAGATGCTTGATTCCGATCTCGACCTTATCTACGTCGGTTCCGAAACCGAAATGTTGATGATTGAAGGGTCTGCCGAGTTCATCTCCGACGAGCGTTTCTACGAAGCACTTGTCTACGGCCAAGAAGCCATTCAGCCACTCATCACTGCTCAGAAAGAGCTCGCCAAGCTTGCTGGCAAGGAGAAGAAAGACTTCCCGCTTCTAGTCACACCTAAGGAAATCGTTGATTTCTGCGAAGAGCATGCTGCAGCAGGTGTTAAAGACGCCCTCAACTTCGACAGCTACACCGAGCGCAAGCTCGCGATCGAAGTGATCGCTAAGGAAACAAAGGGTGCGCTCGAAGCAAAGCTTGGTGCTGAAAATGTAAAGGGTGACGACGTTGCTCGCGCATTCGACGAAATCCAAGAGAAGCTCTACCGCCAAAACATCCTCGACACCGGCAAGCGTGTGGACGGACGTGCGGCAGCAGACCTGCGTACTATCACCTGCGACTCTGGGGTGCTCCCACGGGTACACGGTTCCGCTGTCTTCAACCGCGGTGAGACACAAGCTCTCGTCCTTACAACACTAGGCACCAGCCGTGACACACAAGACATCGATGGCCTCACAGGTGGTGCCAAGAGCAAGTCTTTCATCCTGCACTACAACTTCCCGCCGTTCTCGGTTGGTGAAGCAGGTCGTTTCGGATTCACAGGACGCCGCGAAATCGGCCATGGTGCACTCGCAGAGCGCTCCCTCCTGCCGATCCTTCCACCAGAAGACGAGTTCCCATACGCCATTCGCGTTGTCTCTGAAGTGATGAGCTCGAATGGCTCTACTTCGATGGCATCGATTTGTGGCGGTTGCCTCTCTCTCATGGATGCAGGTGTGCCAATTACAGCACCCTGTGCTGGTATCTCCACTGGCCTCGTGACTGAAAAGGACGAGAATGGTAAGATCACCAAGAGCGTGCTCCTGACTGACATCCTCGGCGCAGAAGATCACTTCGGCGACATGGACTTCAAGGTTGCTGGTACACCAGAAGGTATCACAGGCTTCCAGCTTGATCTTAAGATTACAGGTCTCCCATTCGACATCGCACTCGAAGCTATCAAGCAGAATCGCGATGCACGTATGAAGATCCTCGCGGTCATGTCCGAGCACCTTCCTGAGTCCCGCAAGGATCTCCGTGAGCACGCTCCTCGCATTCACACGATCAAGATTGCACCAGACAAAATTGGTGCACTCATCGGGCCAGGTGGTAAAAACATCCGTCGCATCACAGAAGTCTCTGGCGCACAAGTCGACATCAACGACGAAGGCCAAGTGCTCGTGTTCGCAACCGACAAAGAATCCATGGATCGCGCGATCCAGGAAGTCGATGCATGCACCGCAGAGATCGAAGTGGGCAAGACCTACCGCGGTATCGTTCGCGGCGTAAAGGACTTCGGTGCTTTCGTCGAATGCTTACCTGGCAAGGAAGGCCTCGTGCACATCTCCGAACTGGCTGACTTCCGCGTCAATAAGACCGAGGACATCTGCAAGCTGGGCGACGAAATGGTCGTCAAGTGCCTCGGTATCGAAAAGGGTAAGGTTCGCCTATCCCGCCGTGCCGCTCTCGAAGAAGCGAAGGAAGCTTCAGGCGAGGACGATGCAGCCGAAGAGACTGAAGCAGTCGCTGCTGAATAAGTAGTTGTCTCCACTCGTTTCATAACAAGCGGCTACCGAAAGGTGGCCGCTTTTTTTGGCTTCATCGTCGATTAGCGGGGACGGCATTGATCTATGAAGGGAGCGTTGGATTTGCTTTTTGCTCTTGGGAGGGACGACCTCCGTGTCGTCCGGTATTGCTCTTGGGAGGGACGACCTCCGTGTCGTCCGGTACCGATGCGTGAGAGTCTGACGGAATTATCAGCTCTTCGAGACTCCTGGATTTTCATGTGGTTTCCAAAGTGCCCGTGGTCGACACGGAGGTCGACCCTCCCTAACAGAATAGCCGCCCCCTTAGACTCAGAATAGTATCTCCCCTGTAAATGACGATGAACCTTTTTTTGACTTAGAATGGTCTGCTTCTAGTCAATGACGGTGTGGAAAGTTCAACCGCACCTCCCTCCAGTAGTCCTACTTTTAGGCCTTTCCTATTAGCCCATCAGCAGTTTAGCATCGATGCATGCTGCTTTAAAAAACCCCTCGATTCATTGTCTCGGCAATCAGCCTCAGCCTTTCGGCTCTCAACGCGGATGTCACCCTCCCCAATATCTTTGGCGACCACATGGTGCTGCAGCGCGAACAAGCCAACCCGATCTGGGGCAAGGCTGACTCCGGCGAGTCAATCACCGTCAATATTCACGACCAATCCCACACTACCACCGCCGGCACCGATGACTGGCGGCCGGCTGGCACTGTCAATAATGTCAAATAGCCTCCACTAGGCCTTCGTCACGATGCAGAATGAGTGTCAATTCTCAGCATGCAGGCGCTACCGCTATACCCTGCTGCATCGCTGGGACGAACTGTTTGCGCGTCGGCGCGCACTGTTCATCTGTCTGAACCCATCCACCGCAGACGAAAATCAGCTGGACCCTACCCTCACACGGATCAAATCATTTTGCGACCGCCTCAATGCCAATGAGTTTTTAATGCTCAATATATTTGGCTACCGCGCGACCGACCCCAAAGAGATGATGGCGGTCAAAGATCCCGTGGGAGCCGATAATAATAACCATATTCAAACTGCAATCACTGAAGCCTACGAGGGCAACGGCGGACAGCTCGATATCGTCGGCGGTTGGGGCAATCACGGTCTGCACCTAGGACGTCAGGACGCAGTCTTGAAACTGCTCGAACCATTCCGCAAACAACCCAAGCTGAATCTTTTCTGCCTAGGCAAAAACGCCAATCACACACCCAAACACCCCCTCTACATCGCAGCGGATAGAGCGTTTGAAGCACTCTAGAGCAGCGCTAATTCTGGCTATAGCACTACTTGTCCTTAGGTTCTTCGAGATTTTCAGTGGATGTTTGCCTAAATCGATAATTCTGATGAACCAAAGTTATGAGCGTATCATCAAAAGATTTATTTGATCAGATACTTGGCCTGGGAGAGGATTGGGAAGTCTTCCAGACAGAGTATATGGAGGAGAGAAACACAATATTTATTCGTATTCGAGAGACTACTTCGTTGCTATCTTCGCAACGTTGTCGTAAAGATAACCATCAAGCTGTAAGCGCTAAGTCTAATGTTTCATAAACCTGCATCTTATATTTCTTGCCTTATATGTCTGCTCTTTGTGGTGAGTTGCAAGACATTCGAGTATGCACCTGACGAGATCACCATTGATGCAAATAGTGTTCAATTGGGGAATGTTGGATTCAAAGGGTTTTCATTAAATCCGCCGGATAGCTTTCAACTGCTTAAGGAAGAAACTTGGTTAAATACCCCTGCTGGTCAGTCGATTGATGCATTGCGCTCTGGGTATCGGCACAGTGCAGATTTGGATTACCATTTCCATCAGGACTTCGTGTTTAGAAAAGGTGATCAGCTCGTCTATTTCGTCCCGTTTCAAAACAAGAGCGTGCGCAAATTCAGATTCACGCCACCTGATATCCTCGAACGTTACCTGATTGATTGGGTTCGTGATGCAGAGTTTTCTAAAATCATCGAATACGACTTAGCCTGGCGCACCGAATCTAATAGTCGTGGTCACAGCAGCGTAATACTCTATTCCAAGGAACCTAAAGACGGCTGGGTATACGAGGAACGCATTATGACCGGAGATTTGAACGAGATGTTTATCTTGGCGGGCTTTGCACCAGCAAACGAAGCTTCGTCACTCAGTTACAGCCTTAAAGAACTCGAAAACAGCCTGACTGTGATCAGGTAGTTAACGACTGTTGCTGATGTAAAAGCGAGTTTGAACAGGAAAACGTGCACTTGCTTCTTCTAGGACCATTTTTGCTTCTTCAAACAAATCTAGGCCAGCAAGCATGGTATAAATCTGCAATAGATTGCGCGCAGTCGTACCTGAACCTTTCAAAAAATAGTCCAGACGGTCACGAGCCTCTTCAGGATCGTTAGTCGCGTATAGCGCAATTGCTTCTACACCAGCAACCGTATGAGGCTTTTCAGCAAACCAATCCGGCGACTCTTGGCTTAGGACCTCCAAGTTCGCAAGAGCACCTTCGAATTCTCCAGCTCTCACATAGGTTTCGATAAGAAGATATGTGAAATGACCCATGTTAAAGCCACCTGTAAGAGCTTTCTCATAAACCCGGTGCATCAGGTCGATGTTTGCATCTGCAGACGCAAAAAACGCCAAATTACGCATGGCTATTTCATTCTCATTAAAGGCGCTGAACATCCGGTCAATTTCTCGACTTAAAGCCGTACGATCTCCAGACTCGCGATAGGTGTGCATCAACTGTATCCGAAAAGAATGGTTCGACGGTTGCTGCATAACAAGCAATGCTCCGTAACGCCGAGAATCATCATAGTTTTCTGCTTCTCGATGATATTCACAAAGCTTTGAAAGTAAATCAGGCGCGTATGGGAACATCTCATAGAGTTCCTCTATTTTCTTAAGAGAATCTTCTTGATCTCCCCTAGCCCACCTAATTTCTGCCTGTAAAAGGGCTCCTTCAAAGATGCCCACTACATCACGTTCTTCGAGTAGTTCCTCAGATTGCAGATACTGTCCCTTCAGGTAGTAAGCATAAGCACCAGAATAAATTAAAAGTTTAGCACGGGCTTCGTCATCCGCTGAAATCGCTTCTTCGAGATAATTTTTATGTAGCCAAAGTAGCCTATCACTCATTCTCCCACGGACTGCAGCATCTATTGCGACCTTGAGGTACTCGAAGTCTTTCGCTCCACCATATTGAAACCCGTCCCACAAGACTTCTACGGCACGATCATAACGGGACAGTATGTGAACATAAAAACCTGCTAAAGATTCCCGACCGATTAGATTGGAAGGTGAGTTCTCAACACCTTGATGTAATAGCTCAGTAGCTATCTGGTGCTGCCCAGCTTGAAGCAATTCAATAGCCTTCCGAATTTGCTCATCTCCAAGTTTAGTTTTTTCATCCTCATTCAATTTTCCCTGTGGATCGCTCAAAGCGAATAAGCCTGCATCTTCACTTATGAGGACAGAAGACAATCCACTAATAAGAATAAAACAGGCGATAAATTTGGCACTCATACTTCCGGGTAACAGCAGAACTATATTTTGCAGTCGCTCAGTCTCTGATTTTTGAAGTAAGCTACCATCAATCGCTACAGGGTCATAAACTCAAATTCACCTCTGGAGGGTTTCAATCCACTTTGAAATTAAAATTTTCATTTCATAATATGCGCTGCCCTGCTCTTCGGGCGGATTTTCCAGACGCTCCTTAAGCCTACCAAGAGTTGAATCGCTCACGTCTTCTTCGCCAGTTAGATCCAACCAATCCATAGATATTTCGTAACCATACTTCCAGTAATCGCCACTCTCAGCTAAATTCTTACTAAAGTACGCAACCATTTTCTTCGCACTATCACTATACTCATTAAAGCTCATTTGACTAAAACCCTCCAAAACCTAAACCGAAATCAATCACATCTTGTGCGCCTAGTTTTTCACTACCGATGAAAAAATCTGTTGCATCGTAGAACTGTCGATTGTTGAGAATCTGCTGTAGCTCCCAATTCGTAACTCCTACATCAAACGGATCAGAAAATCGAGGAGTATCCAAAGCGCGATTAAGATTTAGGTCATCTAAGTTAAATTTTATGCGGCCACCATTCGATGTGCTACGGTAGCCAGCTTGGTAGAATCGTTGAACAAATGGAGACTCATCCGCAAGTCCTCTAGCAACCCAGTCATGATTTCCGACTGCTCCAACATCATCCGCAAATGGTTGCAATAATGGCTTCCCATCTCGCCCTCTAGTTAGCCCTAAAGCAATATCATCAGATTTACTTCCTATCCTCAGTGCATCAAAAGCTTCGTCCAAGGGACCAACACCGACATAATTCAAGGGTTGATCAGGTTCAGCAATGATTTGCCCCCATGTAAATGAAGTGCCTGTAACGAATTTTGTCCCGACAGAAAGCGTCTGCCAAGTAGCGTAACCAGCTCTACCAAGACCTCCCAATCCAGCCATTAAAGCATAATTATCTGGCTCCCCTCCAATCGGAGTGACACCGTTCTGACGCATAGTCAAATGCTCAAAATACTGATAGTCGCTATCTCCACTGAGCGGAACTGTCGCGATTGGATATTCTCCAACAATAGTCGAGATCGACCGATCTGAGTTGAACTCCGTGCGCGTGCTGGCATCAAACCCACCTCCGTAATCAGAATAAGAATTTGAATTCCACAGCCAATCATAGTTGTTTCCAAATGAACCAGGATAATAATCCGTCGGCAACAAACCAAAGGAAGGCATCTCAGGCGCCCTGACTGGCGCATAATTATGGCCGTAAATATCAAATGTTGTTAAAAAGCTGCTTTGGTAGCTGAACGGATCAAATGGATCGTAAGCAAATGGATTGCTGTATGTGTAACTGAAGTCACTCGAAGAAGAGCCGAAATCAAAAGAGTCCGCATACCCCGCAGCAAAACCAGCCGCCAATCCGAGGTTCGAGAACATTCCCAGATAATCGTAGTGGTTCGTGGGATTGTTGTTTACGAACGCGTAGATATTAAGACCCCCAGTTTCACGAATTGGGTCTTGGCTGATGAAGCGACCATAATCGGGACTGTAATAACGATACCCGTAGTAATACAGTTTCGTAGCCGCATCATGATATTTTGTGCTAAAGCGGAAAGGGTTGCGCGCAGCGTCTGGACCACTAGCTCGCCACAATTCTCCATACGGCCCGTATTCGTAAGTAGCTGTTAAACTTCCGCTCTCGTCGAGAAGAACAACTAAGTTTCCATTTCCATCAAAGCCAGGATACCGGATTCCAGCAACGCCACCGGCATCACGAAAGGCAATCGCCACCAGGCCGCCAACACCGCCAGCACCCTGCATACTAGTAGACCAATCTAGCCCCCATTGATAAGCAATTTCGCTGTCAAATGTTGCCGAGTTTGGTGTGCTACCACTATAGATAATTCCAGTGTAAGTGGCTTCGTAAATCAGGTTCCAGCCATTGTAATAATATAAGGTCGTTTGCGAAGGGTTGCTCTCATAAGCACTCCCCGTCCATGCATACACGTCCTTGGCAACACGTCGTCCCAAATAATCGTATCGGTAGCCAAATTTCTCACGTGCGACTCCGAGCCCAGCTGCGGTTGAGCTCGTTTCAATAAAGCGCAAGCGGTTAGCGCCATCCCAAGTATAATACCAGCGACTATCCGTTTTCAGGTTCCCGCGAACATCATAGGTGAAATTCTCTGTTGCAGGAGCCAACCAGACTTCTCGTTGCTGGTGATCGATCAAATCACCTAATACGGTTGTGCCATCACTCGGATCAATCCAACCATCAGGTTCGACGCTGAATAAATCCAAGTCTGCTCGATGTATTGCGGCAGCACTACCATCACGCAACTCCAACGCTCGGCTAAAGAATTCACCATAACGATTTGCGCGATGCAAATCATCCGGCACAAAGCCGACTGTGATATAGGTATCAAGCTGGCTTCTGCCCTGCACGTGTACGAAGTCAGCATTCGCTCGGCTGCTGATCTGATTGAGTGCATTCACGCTCCAATCGAATTGTCTGTCGGCAACGCTATTATCACTCAACTTGACGTTCTTATGTGTCATGCTGGATCGGTTCCCGATGTCATCGTAATCAAATGCAAAGCTGCGACCACTAATCAAAATGGGTGCACCATCCAGAACACTGGCAGAGCTACCATTCACAGAATCGAAACGTGTCACTTCTTGACGATCGTTATAGCCGTAATCTGTCACCAGTCCTTGATCGTAAATGCTGTAGGCCGAGCCAGTCTGGACTGCATCTTCACGATTACCCAAGTCATTGTAGCGATAAGTGAAACGAGCTATGGATGTGGTGTTATCCAGTACTTCTATCCGACTGAGCAGGTTGCGATCACTTTCGTAGGCACGCTCAGTTGCCAATGTTGTGCCAGACAGTGTCCGTCCGCCAATCTGGTTGGTATTTGTAAAGTAGGAATACGTCCAAGTCCGTGAAGCTGCTACATCGACGGTGTTAAATCGCCCTTTGGAATCGTAGCCATAGCCACTGATATAGCGTGTGGCGGAAAGTGTTGGATTGCTGCCTCCCGAGGCAGTGCCCATTGCCAGACCATCAAGGCGTCCTAGCATCACTCCAGTATTTTGGTAGTTATATCGAATTCGATTATGTCTGTGCCCTGAATCTGAGGTCGAGACGTCCGACAAGCCGGTGTAATAACTCGGCAAATCTTCAGCCAAAAGTTTCAGATCCGACTCATTACCAGTACTTGAATCAAAATCGTAATGGAAACTTCGCTGAATGCCATCTTCGCGAACTGTGGCAACAGCTCCTGAACGGTGGTAGGTAAAATCAAGATCAGGCGTCAGATCACTGTCACCAGTGTAATCGACTGACTTGAGTTCGTCCGTCTTCGGATAGTAAGTACTGGTCTTGGTAATTGCAGGATCGCCTACTCCACCATCAGGCGAGACTTCTGTAACGACACGTCCTCTTGCATCATAGGTGAAGCTGGTCTGGCGATTCAGGGCGTCTGTGCGGCTCTTCAGTAAGCCAACCGCATCAAAATAATCGAATGTAGTCACATCACCGCTGCCAATCTTTGACGGCCACACGGCTCCCGAAAAATCTACTCCGGAGCCGACATTTGCCATACCATAGGTATGTTGCTTCTCAAGCCTTCCGAAGCTGTCATATTCAAACCAGACAGGATATGTCGCCTCGCCCCACTGGCATTCCACTTGACCGCGATCTTCGTAACTGAAGCGAGTATACTTACCTTCAGGGTTTTTCTCCCAGACCAACCGTCCAGTTGTTCCATCGTAAGCAAATTGAGTTGCATAGCCCTGACTAACAAGTGAAGCAGGACCTTCTGTTCCTATGACACTTGCCGTAATTCCGGCAATAGCATATTCAACACGATCCTTACCTTGCTCGTAAACTGTCACGGCATGAATGCCCCGAGCATCTTTGGATAAAACCTGCCGTCCAGCCTGATCATAGCCAAAAGTGGCTTGTAGATTCTCTTTGCTGGTCAGCGATTGGGTTAAACCATTCTGAACAACCGTGACCGTATCAGTATCTGAATCAGGGTTATCAACAGTAGTCGTAACGGTTTGATTCGAACGATCAACGGTCACAGTGGTTACTGTTTCATTGCCTGCCAAATCTTCTATCGTAGCATATGAAACGGTCGTGATAGGCAGGCCGCTCAATTGAGCTTTAGCAGTTATCTCAAAAGTATTGTCTTCGCCATCTTCAGGATAAACCGCCCGCGTGGATTCCAACCAGACGTTACCTGAATTAAGCACGAAACGCTCAGTTGTATGCTCCACACGATCAGAGCTGCCCTTACTCAACGATCCATCGCCACTGACATCAACTCCGCTCAGCGTGACTTCACCCATATTCCCGTATTCAGTCAGCGTTCGTAAACCGAGAGCACCAGCAGTAGCACCTTCGCCAACTTCGGTTTCCAGTCGCTCGGTTAATTGCCCTGTTTCATTATCGTAGCTTAACTGGACCTGAAAGAGACTTCCCGCGACAGCGGTTGGCGATTGCTCAAAGCGCAAATTACCTGCGGCATCGTAGAAACGTTCAATATATGGATCATCTGTTGTGCCCGAATCGTTATCACTCGTATCGATCCTGACTTTCCGATTTACCGACTCAAGGCTACTGCCTGAAGGTGCTGAAACACTATTTTCGTGAGTATATAAAGTCTCCTCAAGAACCGTATCGTCAAATGCATAGAAGACCTCTTTCCAAGTCTTTCCGTTCTGCTTGACATAGACTTCCAACGAAGTGCCATCAGGGAAATTCGTGGTCTTCTTCATCCCGAGGAATTGGGGATACAAGCTTGTCTCAAAATCATAGGAATATGTCGTGGTCAGATTATTCGCATCTGTTTCCGAAAGAAGATATCCCTGAGCATCATAGACCTGTTTTTCGATTAGCTTGTCGCTGCCGCTCACAATTGTTTCAGTAGCAACCACACGATCTCGTGCATCATAGAAGAAATTGCTGCGTCGAGTTGATGGTATACCAGCTACCCCAGATGCCCCTTCAACAATCGTGCTGGTGATGCGCCCAATTCCATCATATTCAAATGTAGTTTTAATACCAGATTCGTCTTTTTCCCACTGTTTCCGAAGCCCAACCCAATTCGCTTCGTAAACTGTCCGCCCGTTGATCGTCCTACTATCGAGCTGGCCAAACTTTGTAAATGTCTGGGCGATATCTTCTGCCTTCTCCCATTGAGAAGTTGTCGTATACACCCATCGCTCATGAAAGCGAACACGTCCGTTCGCATCACGAACAACAACCGATTTCGTTGATTGCCCAGGAGCTAACGTGATTGCATCAACCTTGAAGCTAAGACCTTCGTGGCTCATGCTTGTAGAGCCGTGAACTTGGTCGTCTATAGTCAGTTTAGTCGTATCGCTGTGCGCCAAGTCAGTGGCGTGATAACCAGAAATTTCAATGGTCACGAATGCATCAGAAAGGCCACGATAAGTGCCTTTAAAGTAGCCGTAGCTGGTTTTCGTTCTGTCAGGATTAAACACGAACAACGGCTTGCCGATCAAACGGCGATTTTGGGTGTTTGGGGTATAGCGAGCAGTGAAAGTCGCATTGCGACGATTGTCAGCCTTTGGAAAGTCATGAGGTTGGTATTGGCAAATGACTTCGATTTTCTCGCCCTCGTAATCTCCGTATGTAGGGTTCTGTATACTCTCGCTAATCGGAACCAATGAACTTGGTCCTGTGTTATTAACGGATGTCTTAACGCTTGAATCACGAACCGACACACCATCGTAATCAAACGCCTGGGCAATCAACTGATATTCTGCGAAAGTATTTGTACTGGTGATATCGAAATTCCATTGAGGGATATTCGGCGTCGCAGGATCATTGTCATGATCGACCATTGCGCCATTAGTGAACGTAGACGAATCGTAAGGTGTTTCACTTGGACGCATTATGACCGACTCTTCACCAAATGTGCGCGACTCATCGGTTCCATTGAAGATCGTGTAGCTCCACGCGCCAAAAGCATCTCTAGAAAATACCCGTTGCCCGTAGTTTTCAGGAGATGCTGAACTAGCACTGTAGGTATACTGATACTGATTTCCATCCAAAACACCTGAGGTGTCGTCACCACGAAACTGAACAAACAAGAGTTCACCAACCGAGCCCAGACCAATGTCAGGCATCGTGTCATAGAGAGATTGTGTAACAAACTCGGCCTCTTCCTCATCGTAGCTGCGCTTCGTTTGATCGAAAGTTAAGGACTCAAAACGAATACCCGTTGCAGAACCGGCAGGAGCATAATCGAAATTATCCGCAGAGAGTGTCTTGGTAACATTATGTGCTCCACTGTTCGCAGTTGTCACAACATCCCAATCATTAAGAGCAATCCCTTTGAGGGTAGTTCCTTTGGCCTGCTTGGTAACATCATCAGTTCGCAGCAATGTGCCTGAACTATCAAATTGCTTGATGAAAAAGTCATTAGCAGTCTCAGCCAACTCACGGCCTAATTGATATGTGACCAATAAGTCAGCTGTAGCAGGCGTGTAGAATCCTCCGGTTTTAGTCGCTCCAAAAGCAAATGGTGCATATAAGCGGATTTCATACTGAATGACCTCACCACGGTCACTCAGAGTATCCACAATATCCACGAAACTACCGGGAGTCTTAATTTGGCGAAGAGAACCTGAACCGTCTTCAATAACTTCAATTTCATTCGTACCAGCCGTCACAGGACGGTAATACTTGAGCACTTCACGTGTATAAATCGCAGCAGTTAAGTCATTCTCGTGCAATACCAGACGGCCAGCCGAATCACCGTTTCCAAGCAAGCCGAGACCTAGCTCCCATTTTATATCTCCGACAAAAACGTCACTAGCTTGCCCAAAGATTTCGGGGGCCTCTCCACGTAGCTCACGAATTTGCAGAGTAATAAATTGAGATGTTTCGCTAAAGTCCGTCTCAACAATGGACAGCGGTTCAAATTCACCTGAATCATTCTCTATAAATACAACATAGCCTTGAGGGACTAAAAACGATGTCTGGAGCTGAATGCCATTCAGCGCGGAAACATCCAGCGTGTAGTCAACGCCTGGCTCAATCAGAACGAAATGATTATTTCGAGCTAGAGGATAAGTCGCAGTATTATCCGTCACACATGGATGTGTTCCATTTGCAAGCTGCTGGGCGATTGCATCCTGCGCTGAATCAACACAACCGGGAATTTGGTGCCAGATGTTATATGAGTATTCGCAAGATTCGTAACGCCACCAGTCATCTCCCCAGGGATCACCACAGTAATAATACTCGATAATCAACTCCGGGTAGTAGCAACTACTTGCTTGAGCCTCAAAAGCAGCTTGAGCACAGGTATTCACTGCATCCCAATCGACAACTTCAGTCGTGTCGGTAGTCGTGGTAATTTCATCACCTGTCCATGTCTCTAAACCGCTCTGGAAGTTAAAAGATGGTATAGATGTACTAGCGGGCTCGCGAATAATGTAGCTCGAAACGTGCAATCGCAGCTTTTCAAGGCCGCCGCTCTCATGCTGCCCAAACAAAGGAGCAACAGATACAATGAGAAGAAGAATTAGAAGAGAACGCTTCATAGCTCAGATTCAGCCTCAGACGATTCAGGTAGTGTTATTGTAATATTTGAAAGCCCTTCGGGAATGTGAAGCGGCTCTTGATTCCGAATGCTCGCCTCAATTTGAGAACCAGTCAGACGTTTCAGTTTTGGCTTATATGAAAACTCGAACGGGTTCTTTTTGCCGATAAAACAGGGAACTGTCGTGCGGATCGAACGACCATTAACAATATAACGAATCATAACAGCCGCAGGACGCAGAACTGAAAGATCTTCAGGCCTTACAGTAAGCGTATAGCTGTTTGCAGAAATTTCCTCCAACTGCGTAGAGAAATTTTCATCCATAGCATATACATCTATCAGCTCAACGTCCTGACTCTCAGATAAGGACAAACTTAGTGTTTGGGCATTAGGCTCACTGTTTGCTTTCCAATAAAGTCGTTTCTTTGAAAGCGTGATTGTCTCAGGCAATTCAGCAGTAACCGTCAACACATCAGGTTTCTCTTGTCCTTCTATCGCTACGAAGACTCTTTGGCGCTGCGTGCCGCCCATCTCATAGGGATCAAACTCAGCAACAACAAGAAACGCCTCCCCAGCCGCTAATTCTGATTTATCAGATGAAGCATTCAGACAGGGGCAACTCGCTCGCAATGATTCAATTTTGACTGGCACAGTTCCAGTGTTCTTACCATGGAAGGTGTAGAGAAGGTCTTTAGAAAATAAGTCAGCCTCTTGGCTCGCTTCAGTTGCTTGCCATGTAATTTGAGCCGACAGGTAACTTGCGCCGACAAGAAGGAGTAAGAAGATGAATAAACGCATGGTTAAATCTCTCAATTAGGACAATAAACATCCATCTGGCTGGAGCTGGCATAGGCTTTGTTCGGATCACTACCTATCAAAGACTCAATCTGATTGCTGTAGGCATCCGGCTCTTCGTCATTGGCCGCGACGCTAAGCGAGTAGAACAACTCCCAATCGTCCGCGAGGCCGTTTTTATCGAGATCAACGGCAAGAAAAGGATTTGTTTCCTGAAGAAGCTCCTCCATGTTCGTCACCGAATCCCCATCGAAATCTTCATTTAGCGCGTCAAAGGCAAACTGATCTGTGTAACGTAATCTAAAGAAGGCTTTCTTAGTATTCGCACCGGGCATGAAGCCCCACGAAATCGGGAGTTCATTACCCGTTTCAATCACAGGTACAAATTCCCAATCATCCAAAAGATCTTCTGTAGTTAGGATGAAATATATCCGCCCACTTTTACCGAACCACGAGAGTGTTTCAGTCGATCCGTTGTGAGAGATTCCAAGCCCCTCATTTAAATCATCAGCCGTTTGCCCGAAGCAAAATCCTCCAGACAGTGCGGCAATAAATAACAATGATTTCAGCAATCTCATAATAATTCCTATTGAGCGTTCTCAAGGTAGCGGCTGTTCTTCTCTGGCCAGAACAACATCACAGAGTCCTCCGGAGTTTCAGGGTTTTCAGCACTGTGCTTGGCGCGGGCCGCACTCATCATTTTCCGGTTGAGATAAGCAACACGAAGATTCTCCTCCTCCAAGAGGAAGTGCGTAAGCAATGCCGTAGTTTGCTCATATAGCTTTTCCGGTACTGACTCAGGGTCTTCTGTTATAACGACATATTCAGGCTCTTCTGAAAACACTACGGGCAACTCCTCCCAACGAGTCTCGTAAGCATGCCCCTTATGAATCCACTTCTCTACCCTCTCCTGCTCTAACTCTGAACTGATCTTATCAATAAACCCGAAGTAGTCATAGCGAACATTATCAAAGGTAAAACTATCGATTTCCTGAAGGTAATTAAGGGCAATATTGGTCCAGATGGTAAATTCGCTATTTTCATCTCGAAAAGTGATTTCACTGTAAAGGTCATCGTAATTTTTGGCATTCAACTGAATCATTTCTAACCGTACTAGAGGTATTTCACATTTCTGATCTGGATTAGCTGATAAAATTTCTGCAACTTCGATCTCACCATTAGCTTGAACTGTCTCAGGCTTTACCAGTGGTTTCACTCTCCTAAGCACTACTTTACGCCTGCCTTGTTTGCGGTGAAACTCCTCCTCAACTACTGCTACCTCGATTTCGGCATCAATCTCTGCTTTGCGCTGCTGCTTTGCATTTTCCTCTGCTTGAATAATAGTTTCGGCTTCGGTTTGAAGTTCGATATCACTGCCAGCATTTGCGTTACAAAGTGCAAACATAACGACTAAGACTAGATAGTAGAGTAGAAATGACGTCTTCACGGCAGTATCCAAGCATTTTATCGTTAGAGGTCGATAAAAATCCCCAATAGAAAGGCTCGCTTATGACGATGATTAACATGGTTCTTCAAGATTTTCAGTGGATGTTTGCCTAAATCGATAATTCTGATGAACCAAAGTTATAAGCGTATCATCAGAAGATTTATTTGGTCAGATACTTGGCGAGAATGACCATCGCTTGTGGGGTGTGCTCAGAGCCTACGTCGAGGAAGCCAAAGAAGGATTGGATTTTAGATCGGTTACTTGCATAGGCTCGGATGAGCTGAGCTATCGAAAGGGGCATAAGTATCTCACAGTATTTGCCGACATGAAAGAGAAGCGGGTGCTGTTTGCTACCAAGGGCAAAGGCAAAGACACTTGGGGGCCTTCTCTGATGAGTGGTTAAAGCGCAATGGGCACCCTCATGCGATCACTTATGCCGCGATTGATATGAGCGCTTCTTACCAGAGTGGAGTGCGTAACAACTGCCGTAACGCTCGTATCATCTTTGATCGTTTTTATGTAATGAAGCTAATCGGAGATCGAGTCGATGAGGTTCGGCAGGCTGAAAACAAGCGAGGCACCACTGAGGCAAAAAAGCAGCTTAAGAAAACCATGTGGCTCTGGCGAAAGAACCCTGAGAACCTGACTGAGACACAGCGTATACATTTTGACCGCATCGACCATGATTGTTTGTGGACATCTAAGGCGTATCAAATGCGCTTAGCGTTAAAGAACATCTACAATCAAGTTCCTTTCGAGAGTTGGGCGCGAAGACGACTACGCAGTTGGTGTAACTGGGTTAAGAAAACTGCGGCAAAAGCACCTCATTTATTTGCCGGTCCCATACTCAAAGCTGCTAAGTCAATTGAGAAGCATCAGGATGGCATACTGGCCTTCTGGGGCTCAGGGAAAATGACTACTGCATACCTTGAAGGACTCAACTCAGTCTTCTCCGCGGTCAAACGAAAAGCCAGAGGATTTAGAAACCCAGATAACTTAATTACCATGCTATGCTTTATCGCGGAGAAAATTGATATTTTGAAGAATCAACAAGCTACCCACTGAAAATCTCGAAGCACTTTCCTTTACCCAATAAACCCTTGGTATGCAACAGCTCTGCGATCTGAATCGCATTCAGTGCAGCACCTTTCCAGAGCTGGTCACCTGTGACCCAAAGTGCGAGCCCGTTTTCAAAGACGCTGTCTTTACGAATACGACCGACGCCACATGGAACCACTTCAGAATAATCGATCGGCATCGGATATTCTAAGTTAGCAGGATTATCGACGAGCTCCGCACCGTCAAAAGCTTCAATCGCAGCCTTAGCGGCTTCGACGCTCACTGGCTTTTCAAACTCGGCACTGATCGAAATCGAGTGCGCGCGAAACACTGGGACCCGCACACAGGTGCAGGTCACACGTAAGTCAGCCAGCCCCAAAATCTTCTTACCCTCATTGAGCATCTTCATTTCCTCCTTGGTATAACCGTCGTCTTGAAAGGCATCGACATGCGGGAGGAGATTAAATGCGATCTGATGTGGATAAACTTCTTTCACCAGCGGCTCGTCCTTGGCCCACGCGCGTGCTTGCTGGTCGAGCTCAATCAAGCCTCCCGCGCCACTGCCTGAAACAGCTTGATACGTAGAAGCGATAAAGGATTTCAAGCCAAATGCCTTGTGCAACGGATAGAGCCCCATCAACGAAATGGCTGTGGAGCAATTCGGATTGGCGAGAATGCCCTGGTGCGCATCGACTGCGTCTGGATTAATTTCGGGAATGACGAGCGGAACATTCGGATCCATACGAAACGCCGAGCTGTTATCCACCACGATGCAACCACGTTTGACCGCTTCTTCAGCAAACTGCAGTGTTTGATCGCCGCCCGCACTGAAAATCGCGATATCTAGCCCATCAAAGCTTTCGGGAGTCGCTTCCTCAATCGTCCAAATCTTGTCGCCATAGGATTGAGTTTTCCCCGCCGAACGCGCAGATGCGAGCAAGTGAAGTTCCGCAATGGGAAATTCACGCTCGTGG
>Ga0228626_1000578_pt1 | contig 16094 bp, 25 predicted proteins | sample 31DmetaG_FD_183028 | JGI IMG/M metagenome (GOLD analysis project Ga0228626, IMG submission 183028) | Seawater microbial communities from Monterey Bay, California, United States - 31D | ecosystem: Environmental > Aquatic > Marine > Coastal | place: USA: California | collected 2016-10-26
CTCTAAAGTAAATTAGACCACTAGGTGATGTGAGATTAACTACCGCTGTTAGTTCTTCGATAATCTTATCAGTACTACCAAAGTTAATACTACCCAAGCAAATAGCTACATCATATTTTGTATCTGTTTTGTAACCAATTACAGATGTTTTAATATCTGCACGATTATTATAAGGATCAATACCAGTTAAGTTATCAATCTTACCTTTGAATTCATTATATCCGCAACCAATATCAATTACTTCTCGCGGTCTCATAGCATTAACTTCATCAATGATAGATAGTCCGCTATATTTAAATTTCTTTGTTTCTGGTTGCCACACTTGACTAAAATACTGTTCTAGTACAGCATCATCAACAGCATCAGCAATTTCAGTAATATTATTAGAATCAATAGAAGTCAAAGAAATATTAAATACGCCATTGATCACCTGGCATAAACTTTGATTATTCGTGTACAATTCTGGGTTATGTTTAAGAATTCTGTCTAGTTCATTAAGTACTTTTAAATTCATAAATTCCTCATAGTGTTATGTTCGTAGTTATTTATCTAGTTTGGGCATGTGTAGATTATATGATATAGCATAGTGCCCACGTTCTGTATATACAGTATCATATACTTCAACATTATCCACTGTAATATCGATGTTTGATATACACTTGTCTAAGTTGAATGTTTCTTTATCTTTACATGGTTTAAATGATTTTGCATCATCTATGAAAGATGTAAACCCAAACTTTTGTAACAATGCATTAGTACTGTCTGCATTTGGCTTAACATGGAAATCTCCAATAATAACAGTTGGCTCGTCCTTAAATTTTTTAAGAAGAAAATCAATATCTGATTTACGATAAAAATCTGATATCTTACATTCATCATTTTTATTTTTAAATTCATATGCAGGGAGAAAGTTGATAAAGTTGACTCCATTGATAACAGTTCTTAACGCAGTACAACCTTGCCATTCGTCTTTACTTTCAAGTACTGCGTCATGGCTAGGTAATACAATCGCTTCTGTGTCCATGAAAGTTATTAATCCTGTTGTTTTAGCAATAGCAAGACATAAGTTTCCTTTTGGACAACTTTCTAACATAAACACTCTATGACCAGAAGCCTCAGTTAATTTCTCTTTATACTCCTTAGGAAAACGTTGTAAAAATAATAAGTCTGCCTTAGGCAATAGTTTAGTGATATAGTCTACACCATAGCGTAGGTTATCAGTATTACATTGTAATATGCGTATAGTATTATTCATGGTGTAATGAGGCTTTAGCCTACGTCTTCCATAGATACTGATAAAGAATAGCTATTAGCTCTACTTACACGTACTGTTTCTTCGACTTTTTGTTCAGCAATTTCTAAGTTATACATACCGACGATTGCTTTTTCGTCAACGTGTATCTTGTTTGCTAAGTCAGCCGCAGTTTGATCATCATGTCTATAAAGTTCTACAAGGACATTGATTACAAAATCAAACGGAGTTGTATCATCGTTGTGCATTACAATATAATATCGCTTTGGTTCTTCGAATGTAGTAATAGATTTGATCTCTACTACTGGTCTAGTTTCATTTTCTGATGCTATTGCCATATTTTTCTCTCAAATTTCTTTAGTACTATAGACATAATAACATAATAATATATGCATTGTCAAATACTTTATTAAAAAGTCCTCAACTTATTTATCTATAAACCGATAGTTTCTGAGTATAATACCAAGTCTTTAGCAGGGCCTACATCACATGGAAGTCCACCATGTTCATCTACATAAAATTTAATTACAGCTTTATACCATAATTGGCTATTGTGATGTGCTTGTTTATTAAATTTAGATATGCCTGCACTTGTCCCATCCATTGTAAGTAATGCTCGGGCGCATTCACGTTGCAGTGTTCTTAAATCTAATGTCTCAATATCTACGGTCATTGATTTGTTCCTTTATGATAAATAGTATTACACATAGAATGTGTATCATGATAACATATTAATTAACATCAAATTAGGAGGCCCCCTATGTCAATTAAATTTTCTACAGTATTCTATCCACACATTGTGAAAGAATACACATCTATTGAACAGTTCAATGCAGAGAACGGTTATGAAGAGTTTTATGCAGCTGCGAATGAAATACAACTTCGTTATATCGATATAACAGATACTTCTGTTTACCAAGAAGCTATTTCTGAAGATGGATTTGAAGCAATCTGCACTGCTTACTTTGAAGATGATGCAGTATATGAAGCGTACCATGCTGATATGGCAGTAATCGCTCCAGGTATAAAGCAACCTATCTATAGAGAAAATCACCCAGATGCGGATGATGAAATTCATTTATTCTAATATCTAGGATGTACTATATAGTATATAGATAAAAGGGGAACTTAGTTCCCCTTTTTTTACCTGTTCTTCAAATCACGTAATGTACGCAACCAACGTTGTCTTCCTGCTTTCTTTGCTGAACGTTTTTTTGCACTTGGTTTTTCAAATTGTGTTCTGTCTCTAAACTCTTGAACTATACCTTCTTCTGTGCATTTCTTTTTAAACTTGCGTAAAGCACGATCAAAATTGCCGTGTTTTACATCTACTGTTAGACCTGACTTTGCGTATCTATCAGTATCATTTCCTTTAATATAATGATTACTCATCGCCTGTTATTACACCTATTATCCTGTTTCCATTTAGTTTAAGAGGGGCGTCGAACTTAAATCGTTCCAAGTGCAGATGAACCTGCTCTATAAAGAACCCTAAAACATCAGATGATTTAGAGTTTTCCCGACCCCTCATTTGGATTGTTAATTTTACTTTTGCGCCTTTATCAATAAACTTCTGTGCTTGCTTCATTTTATTCTGCAAATCATGTTCACCTATTGACGGGCGAAATTTTACCTCTTTAATATCAACGGCATTAGCTCTAGCCGCTTTGGCTTGATCTTTTTCCCGTTTTTTAAGTTCGTAGTTATATTTATTCAATTCGATAATTTTTGCTACAGGAGGCTTGGCGTTCGGTACAGTTAGTACTAAATCTAGATTTCGCTTGTTAGCTTCACGTAAGGCATCGTCTTTTGACATAACACCTAGTTGTTCTCCGTCTGCTGTCACAACTCTCAATTCACTAGAGTTAATGTCTCTGTTAGCAATAGTAAGATTTTTACTTTGCATATCACGCTTGAACTTATTCATTGATATTTTGAGTCTTCCTCATTGATTCATCAAACACCAAAATAGGATCAGCATTATTGCTGATAAACTCTCCCGTGATATGTACAGATTTCAATCCCTCACGTGATAACTTTGGTAGTTTGAATTGTAGTTTTAATAATGACTTTTCAATTACTGTGCGCAAGCCACGTGCGCCTGTTTTATTTTCAGTTGCTGCTTTTGCTATAGCATTTAATGCATCATCAGTTATTTCTAACTCTACATCGTCTAGTGCAAATAGTTTCTTAAACTGTGCCGCTATACTATTCTTAGGTTCTGTAAGCACACGCACTAGTTGTTCCTCTGTAAGTGGATCTAGACCAACGAGTACTGGGAAACGTCCCATAAACTCTGGAATGACACCATACTTAATAACATCAACTGCGGTTACAGTTTCACGTATGTTAATCTCTTCTTGTTCAGATTTGACTTCTGCTCCAAACCCAATACCAGAACCACTTGACATACGCTTTTCAATAATTTTATCGATGCCTACAAACGCTCCACCTACTACGAATAGTATCTTTGTAGTATCTACTTCCAGCATTTCAGCACCGGGATGTTTACGACCACCGCCGGGTGGGACACGAACAGTTGTACCTTCTACAATTTTCAGTAATGCTTGCTGTACGCCTTCACCACTTACGTCTTTTGTAATAGATACGTTTTCGCCTTTTTTAGCTTTCTTATCAATTTCATCGATGTATACAATACCACGTTCTGCTTTATCGACATCAAAATCTGACGCAATCAATAGTCTCTGTACGACATTCTCTACATCATCTCCGACATAACCGCTTTCTGTTAGTGATGTTGCGTCAATCTGTGCGAAAGGAACATCTAAGAACTTAGCAACTGTCTTAGCGATAAGAGTTTTACCCGTACCTGAAGGACCCATGATCATAACATTAGACTTATCAAGTTCAATGCCATCATCTGAGTTAGCGTTAATTCGTTTGTAGTGATTGTATACTGCAACACTTAGGACTTCTTTAGCTTCATCTTGTCCTATAATGTGTGCATCTAAGAATTCTTTGATTTCGTCAGGTGTAGGTAGATCACCTAACTTCTCAATTTCGTTATCGGTGATACGTGACTCATGAATAATATCATAACATAAATCTACACATTCATTACAAATATATTGATTAGGTCCTGCTATTAAAGTTTTAACTTCGTCTTTTACTTTACTGCAAAATGAGCAAGTGTAATCTTTTTTCTCTGTCACGTATCACCTTTTGTTTTATTTGTTTAGATCGTCTAACCAACCTGGGTTATTGTGTTCGTTGCGAGTATTTATCTCACGCTGAACTTCTTCAGGTGAAATATCTGCTTTTACAATAGTACTATTATCAACTATTTTAGTCTCTTTGTCAAGTGATTTTTTCTCTTTTTTTGCGAATAGTGCATCAAAGATTTCTTCCTGACGACCATCATGATTATGACGGTTTTGAAAACTAAAGTTAGCTGCGATTAGTAGTAGAACTGCAAGCGGATCGAACACGAAAATGAATACAATGATTAACCAACGTACTGCACTATCAATAGAAGTTTCATCAGTTTGTCCATATACCAAGTCTGCGATATATTTAATCGGACCAACTTCTGCTTCTAATTTACGAACTGCTGATTCTAGTTCAAACTTTTCTGTGATAGCTGTTTCAATACCAAGTTCGGCAACACGTACCTTTTCAACTAGAACTTCAATAGCATTAGTATTATCTACCTCTGCAATAGCATTCAATTGTGAACGTAATCTATCTATAGTCGCTGTTGACTTTTGTACATCACGGTCTGCAATAGCACGTAGACGTTTGATTTCTTCACGTGCCATATCAACTACTGTATTGTCAACACTTGTACGAATTTCTTCTACAATAGCAACAAGACGTGTTTTGTCTGCTTCTTTTGCTTCGGTGAATTCTCTTACTTTATCTGCTGTATTCGTACCATAATTACCATCAACTTTAGTACCAACTAAAGCCTGTAGTTTTCTGATATCATCGTTCTCAACATATGATTGTATTTTTGATAGAGTATCATCTAATTTTGAAATCTGTGTTAGATATGATTGTACTTGATCTTCTGACCCACGTTGCTCGTTGGCAATAATGTCAGTTTGTTCATCAATAGCAGGTTGTACACGTGCATAAGCCTGATCCATACGTTGTTGTTCTGTATCAATCTGTGCTTGAATGTCTCCTGTATCGTTAGTAGTTTCAGTTTCTAATTTTTCAATCTTAACTTCTGTGCGTGTGATAGTATCCTCATAACGAATAATATCATTTTCAATACGCTCAATTTTTGCTGTTGATTGTTTGCCTTCAGATGCTTGTTCTAAATATGCACTTGATAGAAAGCCAAAAATACCCATGCTTGTAATAAACATTAGTACAATCGTTGCGAATGTTAGGTACGACTTCAATAGAAACGGGGCACGTTTCCAATTTCTGTATACCCAAGATGCGGCAACTAGTTTACCTACTTCTAGGGATCCTGCCATAATAGCTACTGGTATCGCTGAGGCGGCAAAAATCGCCATTAATCCGGCGACTGAAAACCACGCTGCAATTGCTGCGATTACCAAGGCTGTTATGAACACTAATAATGGAAAAAACATAAAAATCTCCTCTGGTGTTTACGGACCTCTTCTATCTGTATTTATCACCAAAGGAGACTATTTTATGTTATTAGTTTATAAACTCACGTTTAAGAACACAATAGTACCACGCTTGTACCATTGATTTGTTTTAAATGTAAACCGTTCGCCGTTATCAGTTTCTACAGTTACACGGTTTTGACCACGTTGCTGTGTTTCTTTCTGCTGATATGTAGTTGTACATTGCTGTTGTTGACGATAACCTACAATAACTGTTTCTTGTCGTCCGCCTTTCTTGTTAGCAACATCTGCTCCCAAGATAGCACCTAGTACTGTAGCGGCATCTTTACCTTTACCACCACCAAACTGATTACCAATTACACCACCGATAAGAGCACCTGCGAGTGTATCGCCAGTACTTGCTTGACCGCCAATACGGCGTGTCTCATAGATGGGAACTTCTACAGTATTACATGATTGCACAGGAACCTGTTTACTAACTGTGTTATATGTTTCCTGCATACTTACTACAGATGCTTTGATACGCTGATCTGCTAGTGCAACTGAACCAAACATGGCCAATGCTGTTGCGATTGTTAGAATATTCTTCATTTTGATCTCCTAGTTATAATATTCATTAAAATTGCGATAGCAAAGGCACTACATATGCCTAGTACTTCAATTTCCGTTAGCAAATAGCTATCAATATTTGTAAGGTACATAATTAACTCCCAGTCACTAATTCAAGTGAACCGTCTTCTTGCATTTCAAAATCTTCAATGTAAGAATGATGTGTGCCACTCTGTTTAATGCATGATTCAGCGGCAGCCCATAATGATTTAATTGATCCGTTTACCGCTAATGAACTAACTTGTGCCATCGCAGTGTTTGTTCCATCACGCAAATCGTTATTAAGTTCTTCACATGTCGCATCTGGGCGAACAAACGTGTAAGTAACTTTACGAACTTTATCAGTGAAGATGTTAAAGTCAGAACTTACAGGACCAGTATCGTACATTGACCAAACAGTTGTCATACCAAGTTCTTCTTGCATTGCAAAGAAGTGATCCATTGCAATAGTGAATTCATCGATTTGTGTTTGTGAATTTGTCATTTTTAGTCCTTCTGTTTAACTTATACATTCTTTATATACTGATTCGTTATGAATGTCAACCTTTTTTTTAATCCATATCACATTGCCAATAAGTTCCGTCATACCAGGCACGAAGACCACCTAATGGATAATCTTTATGCTCAAAGAATATAAAAGGACGACCCCTTGCATCTATTCTCTGTTCTATGATGTCAGCCTCTTCTAACGGTATTAGACGTTCTGCACCAGTATCTTCGTAGTAAGCACTATTAAAAATTCTAATCATTTTAACCTCGTTGATATAGTTCACTTTTCTTTACGCCATTCTGTTTCATTATATAATAGAAAAATTTCTTCGCACTTTCATACGTTTTGAATTCTTTTGTTTTTGAGGGATAATTGTAATATTTATATTCGACAGTATACATGATCATTCCTTTTCAACTTATACACTCAATATATAGTGATTCGTTGTGAATGTCAAGAGTTATTTTGCTATTTTGTGGTCATGATGATCGCCGTGATCCCACCCCCACCAATTTAGTAGTTTCATTAGTGGAACGTTTCTACTTTTGCCATCTAAATGTGCAAGAACATTAATAGCACTTGCATTGTGAAATGAATACATTACAAACGGCGAAAGTAAGAAGCATACTAGACGTATATCAATGATTGCTAGTAATACTACGATTGTAATATGTGCTGAGAACCAATACTTATGCACTAATTTCTGAAACTTTGAACGTGCAAAGTCTGCAATCAGTCTTGGATTAATGCTCTGTGGTTGCCAGTCTAAAAAGTATACACGCTTCCAGCCGATATGATGTGGCGAGTGTGGATCTTTTTCTGTATCTGTAAATTTATGATGTTGTCTATGTGATGCACTGAATGAGATAGGAGATCCTAAACCTGTGCATAATGTTAAGAATGTGTAGAAATAACTCTTAATACAATCTTTGTATTTTCCGTGTGCAAAATAGAAATGCATAACGTCACTGCCTACAAACTTTGCCCAGTACATCGATAAAAAGAATACAGGCATTGCAACCCAAATATTAAATCCATATAATATGATACCTAATATAAGAGCTAGATGATGTGATAGAATTAATAATAAGTTTTTGTTCATTAAATCCACTCAGAGATTTTACGACCGCCTGCTGGATATATTGAGAAACGTGCGCCTTTGACACCAAAGTTATCACGGTCACCTTTGTACATAGCCATTAGAACTGGTTCAAACTCTCCATCGAGTCTCTCACCATTGCTATGTGCTGAGCCTGTTGCTATCAATTTGTTACCTTTAAATACAGGATCACCTTGTAATATCAAATCAACATTCTGTTGTCCACGCTCTCCGCCAAAACCATTACCATAGATTGAGATACCACGTAGTTTACCATTAGTAATCTTACGTGCTAGTGTAGTTGCTCTTGGGATAGCACCATCAGGATACTTGTCGATAACATCTTTAGCAAACTTTAAGATTTCTTCTTTTGCTTCTGGCATGTTAGCATATACGATTTTCATTTCTCTATCGCTCATGCCGCCCCATTGTCCAAAGTCTTTTGCTTTAGAACCTTTCTTATGTGACAACCATGCTACTTCATTACCGCTTGCATCTACTGCATGAAAATCTGATTTAGGAGTTCCTGGTGTAGAAACAAACTTAGCAACTTTAACTGTCTTATCACCGATAACTAAGTCTACTTCTGAATTGCCGTTAAGCATCTTAGCAACCATATCATTGATTTTTACTAATGCAGCGTCTTCATCACGTGTAGAGAAACCAGCACCTTTACCACCAAATTCACTTGTCTTTTCTAAACCAGATAGACGAATTGTACGACCATCTTCTAGTTCGAAGATATCAGGAACTTTACCATTTTTAAGATTATCTAATAATTCAGGATCACGCTTGATCTTCACTGAAGGTTTTTCTTCACCTCTCAAAGTGAAAGGTTGTCCAGTTTCAATCTTCTTAATCAACGCCTGTAATCTTGCAGGGTTTTTAAGTAAGTTTGGTCTCTGTAATGGACCTTCTGTTATCTCTGAATATTTCATAATACTATTTATCAAAAATAAACCCTTCACTAAATTAATAGCAAAGGGTTATTATAATTATTATGTGGACCAATAGAATGATATTCAGTGTCTATTAGACAAATGTACTGTGCGTTAAAAGTTGTTTGTATATATTTTAGAAGGATCTATGAGTGCCTTCGGATGAACTGCCTTGTGTTCAGGTTGTTCCCATATAGTATTTATAATGTGATAGGTTGGACTCTGTGAATACCAACAACCCCTTTGTAGAGCCACGCTCAAATCAGGGAACTTCATATTAAACAGTTACGTCTAAAAATACAACTTCGTATCTCTACGCTCTTGCATTGCCACCACAGCTATGAATCAAGTTACAACCTCTACGGATTGCCATTCCTTGCACTATCTAACTCTGGGATATCTCCCAAGCTATGTATATAATATAGCACTTCTAAAACGATTCGTCAAGTACTATTTTCATTTTTTTTAAATTAATCCTTCAAGTATTACTGTTACCCAGGCTCTTGATTCCTCTTTCGAGTACCCCGATTTTCTCATTAATCTATAGATTTGTTTCCTTGTTAGTAACATCTCTTTTTTTATAAATCACGTCAACCCAATCAGTTCTGCCTGTAAGTGGGTTCTTGCTAACATACCCGATATCAAACAATTCAAAACCGAGTGGCAGAATAATACTCTCAATATCATAGAATGAATTTTGCTTTTTATATAAGTCATAAAACATTAATTCAGTTACTATGATATTAGTATTATTTAGAACATTTACGCCACCAGCAAGTATTTCAGGTTCACTGCCCTGAGTGTCCATCTTTAGCATGTCTATGCGAGTGATATTGTTTTCAGTTGCCCAAGTATCTAATGTCTTACTTTGTACTGAAATCTTTTCATTGTCTAAGAAGTTACTGTGTGATGCTTCGGGATTATTAATAGCAATACTATCTTGGCTATTCTCATTTAATTCATAAAAGCTACTAAGCATAGGCTGATGTTGATTAACATTAAACTCTCGTATTTCATTTTTGTCTCCCAACGCTGTATTGTATGTATATGCATCATCATAATACTTTGCTATTTCTTTCAAATCAGCATAATGTTCTGGCACTGGTTCGATACAATGCATTGTAGATTCAGGAAATATTTTTTTGAGTCTTGATAGTGTTTGTCCTACATTCGCACCTACATCTACGATTATGGGAGTATCTGATCTGATTAAATGTTTTAGTACTTGTCTAGTATCAAAGTTAGCAAGATAGTCTTCTGTTCTTTCTCTACTTGATTTATACACTATCCCATCCTTTTTCTGCTAACATTACAATTGCTGTTCTACGAATATCAGTCAATCCTTTAGCATCAAAATCATGCCATGTGTCTTCTTTACGAATAAATCCATTGCCACCATTTGGAATCCAATCAGTTGTCTTAACTAATGTTTGTTGATCTTTAGTATAGAGTTGTGTTCCGGTACCTTCATCTGAGATAGCCATTACAAACGTTACCCATTTCTTTGGATTGTCTGCATGTATTTTATTGTACGCCCAGTCTGGTTTGATAGCATCTAATTGCACTGTAATTTCATGCTCTACTAATGCACCATACTTTATTTCATCTAGTAACTTATACATTGCTCTTGCAAGAATATCATGCACGTAACCTGAACGTAATACGTTCATAGTTCTGTCTGCGCTCACTGGTAGACTTTCTGCATATATCTTTACTGAATTAAAATCTGATGGGTCTAAGAAATCGTGTACTTCAAAATGTTCCCATGGTTCACTGTGTTGAATTACTTTCATACTAGCACCGTGTTATCTCTCCAAGTATGGTCTACATAATTTACAATAAGACTTATTCTTCGCTCTGGTAGTGGATTTAATCCGTGTAGTTCACGTGCAGTATTAGCAAAGAACCACCCATTACCAGCCTTAGCTGATGTATTCTGTCTATTAAATGATGTGCTTATTAGACTATCACTTAAATATAATTGTAATGTAAATAGTTTTGCTTTATCATCATAATGATTATGCAACCAGCTTCCTGCTTCATCTTTGCACAACTCAATACGAGTACGACACTCACTATAGTCAACTCCAGTTATATCAGAGAATACTTCTTTTGTTTCGGGTGCATCAAATATCTGGCACGTATCCCTAAAGCATTTAGCGTTATACTTGTTCATCCAGATACGATAATGTTTATCTGTGCGCATACCTTCAATCTTTCCCCAATTAAACATATAACTGGATAAGGAAATTCTGTGCGCAAGATTATCATCGATAACTTTCTCAAATGTGAAGCAATCGAAACTAGCATGTGGCATCTTGCTATAGTTAAGCAATTCTAGCGTTTGTATATCTGCCATTCTCCGTTAACTTTCTCTACTGTAGGTCTATCACAAACATATACAATATCATTTTTCAATTGATACCATCTAGGAGGATCATATAATGTAGGGTTTCCAAGTTCTGCTGATGGATTATCAGTAAGCTCTTTATATATTATATTCTTTCCTGCTGGTCTGCGTATAGTGTTTGGACCTTTTATAGTATTATTTAGTAATATTGATACCTCGTCAACTGAGAATGAAACATCCTCTAGTTCACTAAAATGCAAATGTGGATAATCATGTTCAACGGTTCTTTTATAATCAGTTACCATTGATATTACTGTATCAGTGTAATAATTACTGAATAACAATCGTGTATTTCCAGGGTGAGTTCCCCATTGTGACGTTTTAAAATAATTTAAACTTAATGGGTTTTTTATTTTAACACCACTGCTTAAATCACTTAATATATAATCTAATGAATTAATCTTTTCTAAGTCTCTATGAATTAATCCAGTATCGTTGCTATATATAGTATTCTTATGTTTGAATAAATTATTAACTTCATCTACGATACATTGATGGATATTACGTTGAAAAAAGTTATCATTTATTTGTTTCAGTGTGCCAGAAAATATATAAGTTTTAGTCCCTAGAAAATCATCAATCGCTTGCACAACCTGCACAAACGATTCATAATCTTTTAATTCATATTGATGCGGTGGGGACTTAATCGTAATCATCTAGTAATTCTGTTTTATCTCCGGTATATCCTTTTGCAGGATTCATATCATCTGCGCCTGGAAGTGGGTCTTTCTTTTCTACAATCACAGGCCATATCTCGCCATACTTTGTATTAATATCGAATAGACGTTGTGTGAATAATGGAGAAGTATCTGGAATGATTGCCTCTGCTGGGCATTCTGGTTCGCATACTCCACAATCAATACATTCATCTGTGTTAATTACTAAGGTTTCTTCACCTTCATAAAAACAATCTACTGGGCAAACTTCTACACAATCTGTATATTTGCATTTAATACAATCTTGTGTCACTACATATGTCATACACTACTCCATGAAAATAGGGAGACCCAAAGTAGAGTCTCCCTTGTGTTAATTATTTATTGTTGTTTATAAAGTCATAGAATTTTTGTGCTGTCTCTAATACTTCATCTGCTCCAGGAATTTCCGGAAGTGTGACTGTATTAACAACTTCACCGGTTTCTTGATCACGCTTTACAGTCTGTTCCCATCCTGCAAATTTTGCATGATAGTCATTCCATACATTACCTTGAGCCATTTCTAGCACTTGTGTACGAATTTCATAACCATTTTTATTAAAATTTACTTTCGGCATTGCTGGTGCCTGTGCTGACATTTTTGAGAATGCTTCTATAAATGCTTCTGGTTTTAGACCAGTATCTTTATATAGCTCGTTAAATTTCTCAGCCATTTCTGTCATTTTTTTTGTATTTAATTCTAGTATATCGAACATTATGTTCTCCTTTGTGTGTTTGTGTGTGTTGTAACTATTCTGTTGCTAGGTCAGTTACCAACCCCCACGTGCTTAAATTAAGCCGCTAATGCCATTTCTGGCGCTTTATTTGCGTTTGCAATTAAAAAGTTTATTCGCGGTAACGGCGCTTATATCCCGGTAACTCCATTCATCTATCTTGTCAGTCGATCCTAGTTCAGCCCCATCAAAAGCACACTTATCTAAATGTGTTTATGGTGGAGCTGCGCGGTACTGCCCCGCGGTCCTGTCCAATCGTCAAATCACTTCAACGTTACAATCTATTTATAACATATTTTGATAGCTGTGTCAATAGAAAAAATTAATTAACGTATCTAAACATCATATTAATGGAGTATCTATCTGCGTGTTCTTCAGTTCGCATACCAACACTATGAAAACTAATTGGAGAGCATTTAAACATAAGAAGATCACCTGGATATCCACCTAAGCATTCTGTTTTAGACATATCAAGCCTATCCCAAAATACATCAGTTCCAAATACATATTCTGGATTAATTGTTAGAATAGCTCTCGCTACAACTGCATCAGGTTCTTGACGTTCATTATCTGGATACCAATCACTATGCATTGGTATACCGCCGTTAGTTGTTATAAGACTGCCACTAAATTTTAAATCTAGTGTCCGATCTAATTTCAACTGTTGTTTAACTATATCTTGAATCGAAGTTTGATTATCCCAAACAAATTTATGAGCCTTACAGTTGGGTGCATTTATTGTTGACAGTCCACCTTTTTTTATTGGTCCTTGATGTGTATGTAAAATCTCACAATTTTTTAAATTATTATTAAAATTATCAGTATCGCAAACATGTTTTGCAAACCCTTTAAGTAGACTATACTCACCATTATTCCATGCAGACATATTTGTTGATCTCCTGTTTGATACTAATATTTATCATAAAAAAAAGGGAGCCTAAGCTCCCTTTAATTAATTCTTTATATATTCTAACTTAGAAGTTAAATGATAGTGTTACAGATGGTGATAGTTCTTCTCTATCTGTATCATAATCTACTTCACCTGTTAAGCCAATACCGTTTAAGTCACGTGTATGTGATACACCAACGTGTTGAATTGTGTCGTTTTCGTCACCGTTCAAGTATGCTGTTAGACCCATTACTGTTGTGTCTGCTTCATATGCCCATGTTGATAGTGCATATGTTACTGTGCTACCTACTGCTAAGCCTGAGATTTCTGTACCTGCTTGTACTGCATATGTATACTCTTCTGTTGTACGGTTATAATCAACTGCACCAGTTAAATCTGCAATAGCTGTACCAAATGAATATGCACCTTGAATGTTTGTAATTTCTGATGCGTCTGTGCGGATATCTGTGAAGCCTAGTGCAACTGATGCACCTAATGCACTCACTTGTACTGACTCTTCCATTGCAGCATTTGTATCTGTTAATGTGTCAAAGCCTGCATCTGCTACAGCCTCTGGCATAATGCCGCCGTGATCACCGAATGATACTGTTGCGCCAGCAACAGTTGTACCGATATGCCATTCATCAACACCAACTGATGTATCATCAACTGAGTTAAATGAGATTGCACCAAATGCCAAACCGTTATCTGATGCTACATCAAGATTTACTGTTGTTTTGCCTTTGTACTTGTCGGTTGTTTGATCTTTAGCAACTTCTACTTCGATTGAAGCGTCCAAATCTGCTGCGAAAGATGTTGTAGCCATTGCAATAGCGGCTACCGTGGTTAGTAGTAGTTTCATAGTTTAAGTCCTTATCTGTCATGAAAAAAATGAGCGTAAGTATCTTATATACTTTGCTCATTCTGTTATTACTTATACTAATATAGTATAAAATGCGTTGCTAATCAACCTTTAATTTAATTTAATATATAATGTGTTGTATTAAAACAACAGTTTGTCTACGCTACCACTTACTAATGATTTGTTCTCTATATCAACAACTTCTTGTAGACTGAATGTCATATTGCTATCACCTTTAATATACTCAATTACTGCTTGTGCATCTGGTGATATAGGAAGATAGTTCTCTGTAACGAATTCAATTAACTCTGCTTTAATATTGGTATTCTGTATGGAAAGATGTGATGGATATTGTAGAAAATCAAACCCTATAGCATCGTCGCCAAACTCTTGCATAGAATATCCTATAACTTCGTGCAGTCTTTTAATATTTAATATACTAATTACAGTGTGCATTTTGAAGTTAAAGTTAACACCTGTTATATTCTTAAAGAACTCAATTGTTTTAACAACTGTTTCCCATTTATGCGGAGGTCTTAATATTTCATTTACTTCACCAATACCATCAATACTAAAAATTATAGTTACTTTGTTAAATTGTTTCCAGAACTCAATAACTTTTTTACTAGGAGATACAGTAGCGTTAGTATGATATTCTAATTCTATATCTGATGCTGAAGATTTGCTGATTAGTTTTTCTAAGAATGGTACGTGTTGCTTATCAATCATTGGTTCACCACCAACAAGTTTAACAAGACGTAATTCTGATAAGTCACTATCGTACTTGTCTAAATCAAAGTTATCAATTACCAAGTCTGGTTTGATGTTTGGGTGTATTAACTGTTTCCATTTACTACTGAAGTCTTCATTGCACATTCTGCAAGTTAAATTACAATGTGTACTGAATGCAGTTTCAATGTATCGTATCTTTTTATCGTTGCTCTGAAATCTTTCATTCATTTCATTACGCAGTGATTTCACACCTGCGTCTTCAAGATTCCAACATGCATTGCACTCTGGCACAGCATCATTGTTAGTCATTCGATTTCTTACATCATCAAACAACTCTGAATTAAATGCATTTTCGATGCCGTCTATTAATTTAGGTATTTTTATATTTTTATTTGGTATTTTAGAAGTATCAAAAATACAACATGGGAGTACACTACCATCAACGTGTAGTCTGGTATGATTCCATAATAATGAACATGTATTAGTCATACATATATTTATACTATATTTTTTAATTTATTCCAGGCTTCTTCAAAGCCCTCTTCATGTAGATATGCTTCGTTATTACACCAAAGACGTTTGAAGTATCCATCTGCACACGACAATACAGTTTCTTCACTCGCGGATAAATGACCCTTGACCATCCAAAATATTCTATATGCTTCTTTGATGTTATCGTCTGGCATGTTAATGTCCTTCCGCTACAAATATATTTATTCATTTACCAAATGATGGCGTTAACGGAAGAACTAGTAGTATGTGTTTTTATTATTACTCTGACTTCCAGATTGTCCATAAACCATATGCAATTGCTGCATA
>Ga0228626_1000585_pt1 | contig 16011 bp, 14 predicted proteins | sample 31DmetaG_FD_183028 | JGI IMG/M metagenome (GOLD analysis project Ga0228626, IMG submission 183028) | Seawater microbial communities from Monterey Bay, California, United States - 31D | ecosystem: Environmental > Aquatic > Marine > Coastal | place: USA: California | collected 2016-10-26
CTTTATATCCTGGCGACTTGGAAGTGCTGGAGACCTTAGCCGAAGGTACTGAAGTCGAACTAGTACGAGTGCCGGTGGATCAGCGCAGTGGTTTGATTGACCAAGCAGCACTCAAGGATGCGGCGGAAACAGCTGGTGTGCGACTTGCTGCGATAGTGTTTCCGCACGTGAACACCTTTGGTTTGATTGAGGAGGTGGATGCACTCACGGAGCTTGCCGCGGATCTCAAAGTCAAGAGTGTGGCCGTGATTGATCCGATGCTACTGGCTCCCGGAGGGTTAAAAGCACCATCCGATTTTGGTAGCAAGGGGGTCGATATCATCGTTGGTGAAGCGCAACACCTCGCGCTCGCGCCCAATTATGGTGGCCCTGGGCTCGGCCTATTTGGCGTACGTTTTTCTGCAAAAGAACGAGCAGGAGTTCGTGCGGCGCCAGGTCGATTCATTGGCAAAGCCAAGGATAGCTCGGGACGTGAATGTCGCGTCGGTGTATTATCCACTCGTGAGCAACACATTCGTAAGGATAAAGCCACGTCCAACATTTGTTCGAACCAAGCCTTCGTGGCGACGCTGGTAGGTGCCGCATTACTGGAGCGTGGCGATTCGGGTCTGGAGGCGATTCTTTCAGGACTGCGCGCACGTTTAGTCGAGGCAGTTGAGTGTTTGACGGTGTTTGATGGTGTGTCGCTGGCATTTCCAGATTCGACCTCATTTCACGAAGTGACTTTGGAGCTATCAAAGCCAGTATCAACTGTGCTGGCGAAGGCGCGTGCGAGTAACATTCTTGCGGGAGCAGACGTATCCGCGCGCTTGGCTGGTGAGCGCCAGTTACTGAAGTTGTCATTCTCAAATCGTGAGCAAGACATCGCAGAATTAGTCGCTGTATTTAAAGATATTTTTGGAGCTACGAGTTTAGTCGAGGCAGCAGTCCTTTCTCCAGTTGCGGGCTCGATGACGCGCCTAGTTGCGCCGGGCCTGCCGACTTACTCAGCAGAAGAGGTGATTACTTATTACCAGCGCCTTGGGGATCTGAATGTCAGCCCTGACGATGGCTGTTATCCGCTTGGATCGTGTACGATGAAGTACAATCCGAAGGTCAACGACTGGGCTGCGGGACTTCCTGGCTTTACCGACGTACACCCGCAGGCGCCGGTCGAAGATGCGCAAGGTTGCCTCTATGTACTACATGAAATCCAGGAGTGGTTTAAACAAATCACAGGATTAGCTGCTGTCACGACACAGCCGCTAGCCGGTGCTCAAGGCGAGCTCGTCGGGCTCAAGTTGTTTCAAGCTTACCACCGCGACCGCGACGAAGTACGTGATGTAATTTTAATCCCTAGTTCTGCCCACGGCACCAATTTTGCCACTGCGACTATGGCTGGTTTTACTGGTAAGCAGGGTAAGATCGTTTATCTCGATGCAGATACCGAGGGGCGTGTACTGAATGAACACCTCGACCGCTGTATCGAAGAATATGGCAACCGTATCGCGGGTGTGATGATTACCAACCCGAACACCAGCGGTATTTTTGAAACATCCTTTAAGCAAATTGCTGATAAAATGCACGCAATAGGCGGACTTGTCTACATGGATGGTGCGAATATGAATGCGATTGCTGGCTGGGTCGATCTCGGGGCGTTGGGTGTCGATGCAGTGCATAATAATTTACACAAGACATGGACGATCCCGCACGGTGGCGGTGGCCCCGGTGACGCGATTGTCGCGGTCAGCGAGCGCCTGACTCCGTATTTACCCGGCTATCAAATCGAATTTGACGGTTCGCTCTATCAACCTGTGCGCGCGCCAAAGTCGATCGGATCCTTTCACCGACATTGGGGAAATTTCGCACACAAGATTCGTTGCTACACTTATTTACTGCGCCTTGGGCGTGAGGGAGTGCGCCGTATGTCAGCGGTGGCAGTCTTGAGTGCGCGCTACTTACAGGCGGAACTTGCCCAGGACTATGCTTTGCTACCGAAGGGTGCAGACAGTGAGCCGCGCATGCACGAGTTCATCCTAACCCTAAAGGAGCAAGACTTTGGCCTGCTCGACTCGGTTGGTCTGCGTAAGACCGATGCCGCGCCGCGCATTGGCAAGCTGTTCCTTGATTTTGGATTCCATGCCCCGACAGTTGCGTGGCCAGAGCCACTTGGCCTGATGATTGAGCCGACCGAGAGCTATACCAAAGCCGAACTCGATCGCTTTGTCGAAGCGGTGAGGGCAATCATTAAATTGGCCAAGGAGCATCCAGACGTACTTAATTCTGCGCCGCATTTCACCCCGATTGATCGCGTCGAAGAGGTCGAAGCAAATCGCGATGTTTGTCTCTCAGAATCGCTCGAGTCGTTACCGAAGATCAATCGTGCGCGTATTTCGACCAAAGAATTGGCGCAGCTCTCGGTCGATGAGATCTATGCCAAGGTAGTTGCCGCGTTGTAGCTTTCAGGCGTTGTTTGAATTCAGAGCTTTTCGTGCCGTCGTTTTATCGGTAACGTAGTCGCATGATGAATGAAGTCATGGCGATTTTTGCAGGTGTTGGCCTCGCTGCGGCCTGTGGGTTTCGTGTGTTTGTTCCCATGTTCATTACCAGCCTCGCGGCGGGTGGGCATGTTGATCTGTTGAGCGAAATGGATGTCGAAGCAATGCTTGGTGATCAACAGTGGTTGGGGAATCCAGCAGTGACATTGGCACTTGGTATCGCTACGGCGCTGGAGATCGGTAGTTATTACATCCCGTGGCTGGACAACTTGCTCGATACAGTGGCAACCCCTGCCGCAGTGGTTGCAGGTACATTCATCACCGCGGCGATGATGCCCGAATTCATCGGCGATGGTTCCATGAAATGGATCGCAGCAACGATCGCAGGTGGCGGCACCGCGGGATTGGTGCAGGGCGCTGCAGTGATTACCCGAGGCACGTCGACTGCCACGACCGGTGGAATTGGAAATCCGGTGATTTCGACTGCCGAGTTAGGCGGCTCGGTGTTGACGGCAGGTCTTGCAATCCTAATGCCCATCGTTGCCGGCGTCTTGGTCTTGATTCTAATGTATTTTGTGCTGCGTCGGATCTTTGGTTTTTTTAAACACCGCTCGAAGGATGCTGTCGCCTCAAGTCCTGTAGGCACGGATGGCTAAATAAGCGGGACTTACAATTCTGCTGGATACTCCGCGTCTTTAATCAGCTTAGCGATACTGGCTTGTACGAAAGGCTTGTCGCCTGGGTAGGTGACGCCAAACCAAGCGCCGTCAGTCTCAATCACCGCGCACTCGGTTTGTTTGGATTGGATGAGTGTATCGATCACGGTCGGGAGATAGCATTCGGACTTCATCTCATCGCCATGTGCTTCGAGGAATTCGATGAAGCGTGCTTCAAGGCTCGGAAAGAGTGCCGGCGTGAAGCCCCAGAAATTCATTGAGACGATCGCTGCCTCGTCGATTTCTACCGCCTCGCCTGCTAGATTGTCACCGCGCACCACCCCGTCTGCGCCGCGCGAGATGGTGCAGTGCTCTTCGACGGTCTGCAGCGCGCCGCGTTCGACGCGGCAGATGCCGCGATTCACGCTGCCGTGTTCGGAGAGTGTGTTCTTTAGCGGATATCCGACCATGCAGGTGCGCAGTTCAGTCGCATCTGCGCTGTGCGCGAAATACTGCACCAGTTGCTGGTAGGCATCTTGGCCGTAGAAATCGTCGGCATTGATCACTGCAAACGGCGCGTCGATTTCAGTGTGCGCAGCCCGCACCGCATGGGCAGTGCCCCAGGGCTTTTCGCGGCCTTCGGGTACCGAAAATCCTGCCGGCAGGTCTGTCAGCTCTTGAAATGCGTAGGCGACCTCAATCTTACCTTCGAACTTATCGCCGACCGCTTTTTTGAAGGCTTCAGCAAAATCACGACGGATGACAAAGACCACCTTGCCGAAGCCAGCGCGGATGGCATCGAACACCGAGTAGTCGAGCACGGTTTCTCCATTTGGCCCCATCGGGTCCAGTTGCTTGAGGCTGCCATAGCGGCTGCCCATTCCAGCTGCGAGAATTAGAAGTGTCGGTTGCATGTTGGCTGTGTAGCGGATTCCTGGTACAGCGCAAATCTGATTTTTGTGGACTTACTGGAATTGCTGTGTGGTCGAGTGATTGCGATCGATCGCGTTTACATAAATTTCAGATTAGTCATTCGCTGGTTGCTTACTCTTACTTTCTGTTTTTTCTAATAATATGTCGCCTCGTGTTATCGCATCTCTGTGTTTTACTGCCCTAGTTGGGAGTGCATGCCTTGGTGGAGACGCGCCTACGGTTAGTGTGGAGCATGAAATGAAGGTGCCAGTATTGCAGTTGGACGAGGCAATTGATGCCGCGTTATCGAATAACTTGGGTCTCATCATTGCTCGTTACGCACCTGCAAATGAGCAAGATTCTGTGACCGTCGAAGCCGCGCAGTTTGACATTGAGTTATTTGGAGCGACTTCGCTTGCCGAGAGTCAAGCCGCAGCTTCCGGCAGTTCATTGGACTCTGCTACGTTGCCTGAGAGTGAAACGCGGCGGGCGGGTGTTGGATTAGAAAAACGCTTCGCCACGGGTGCGAGCGTGACGGTGGATTCTAATATTAGGCGTTATAGTTCGAATAATAATGCGGTGCGTAATCCCGACTATTCGGCAGATGTAGGGCTCTCGGTGCGCCAGCCGCTACTGCAAGGTGCTGGGGCTACAGTCAATTTGGCGCCAATCGCTCGTGCGCAGACAGTGGCAGATCGATCCTTGTATGTCTTACGAAGTGAGGTGTTGGATGTGATTTCAGAGGTAGAGATTGCCTATTGGAATGTGGCGTTTGCGCGCGCGGCACGAGACTTGATCGGCTCGAGCTTGGAGTTAGCGGAGAGTCTATTAGAAGAGAACCGAGAACGCGAACGCTTGGGCTTGGTCACCCCCTTGGAAGTGCTTCAGGCCGAGACTGAATTAGTCAATCAGCAAGAAGACATGCTGCAGGCGGATCGATTGATCGAAGATAACAAAGATGCCCTCCGGCGGGCGATGGGGACGGTGTCATTCTTGGCGGATTTAGATGCGGATCTTACAGTCAATCCATTGCCAGCGAAGTTGCCGAAACTGCGCCCACTGCGCGAGGTGGTCAATGATACGCTAGAGTCTGATGCCGATGCTCAGGCACAGGAACTTGCGGTAGAAGTGCAGCGGATTAATAAAATGCTAGCGCAGGATAAGGCTCGTGTGCGCTTTGATTTAACTAGCCGTGTGAGCTACCTTGGACGTGATACTGACGGTTGGCAGGGCTACCAAGGCGCCTATAACGCGGATGGTTACAATTGGAATGTAGGGCTTGAAGTGCGCCTGCCTTGGGGGCTTCGCGAGGCGCGCGCGCGGGTGCGTCAGGCGGACCGTAATGTCGATCGCGAGGCAGTCGAGTGGTATGACATCAAGCAGCAAAAAGCATTGCTGGCACGCAATAGTTGGCGTGCGGTGGATACTGGAGTTAAACAATTGGAAGTGACTCAGCGCGGAGTAGAGTTGAACCAAGAAGCCTTTGAGCAAGAGCGCGCACGCTATGGTGCGGGGTTGGTCTCCTACCGCGGCGTGCTCGAGGCGCAGCGTGATTTTGATCAGGCTCGTCGACAGAATCTGCGCGCAGTGATCGAAAGCCTGCGCGCAGCGATTCGATTGAGCCGTGTGGATGGGTCGATTTTGGAGCGCAATGGATTTACTTGGGAGGCGGTGGATGCGTTGGCAGAGTCACCTAACCTTACAGAGCATCCGCTAGGCGAAGAAATTCTTGAAACAGGAAACTAGCGGGACGTTATTTATATTACTTACATCGAGATATGAATCCATGAAACGCCCTATACTTCTATTCATCGTGCTGAGCGCGTTTGGCTATGGTGGTTATACACTATATAAAAACATACCCGACTCCAGCGCTCGCGCATCGCGGGCGATCCGCACCGATACCGCTATGGTGCGCGATCTTGAGTCTGTGGTGACTGCCACCGGTGAGGTGCTACCATTGCTTAGCAGTATTGTGAAGTCGGAGATTAGTGGACGAGTAACCACTGTACACGTGGAAGAAGGTCTGGCGGTAAAGCGCGGTGATCTTTTGTTGGAGTTGGACCGTACAAGCTTACTGACTCGTGTACGCGAAGCGCAGCGCAGCTTAGAGGCAGAGCAGTTACGCTTAGGCAAAGCGGAGCGAAATTTTGAGCGCTTGAAAGAATTGTATACGAAGAAATTTGTTGGCGAGAAGGAGTATTTAGACGCACAGACGGATTATGATTTATCAAAGCTGAACCTCAAGATCGCTCAGGCACGGCTAGAGGATGCGGAAGATGATTTATCCAAGACAGCTATCATCGCACCACACGATGGTATTGCTACGCGCGTCGATGTCATCGATGGCGAAGTGATTTCTGGGGCGACATCGGTTTCCAACGGCACGGCTTTGCTTACAATTGCTGAGCTGAATGAGCTCTACATGGAGGCAAATATTAATGAGGTCGACGTTGAGCGTTTGAATGTTGGGCAGACAGCCCGCTTGAGGTTTGATGCAATCCCAGGATCAGAGATTGAAGGCGTGATTGATGTGATCGCACTGTCCGCTCGTAAAAATGAGAATGTGCGTGTGTTCCCGATCGAGGTGGTCTTTAAGGCGGCGGATACACCTGTGCGCCCTGGTATCAGCGCGACAGTGGAGATTCCGATTGCTTCGGTGCAGGCAGGCGTATCGGTGTTGTTGTCTGCGGTGTTTAATGAGGCGGAAAAAAGCTACATCTATGTGCAGGATGGAGATCAGTGGGAAAAGCGCTTAGTCGAAGGCGGAATTAATGACCTGCAGCATGTTGAAATAAAGTCTGGGCTCGAGGTGGGTGAAGTGGTCGCTTTGAGCCGCCCTGCGGAGTTTAAGGAAGAAACGGATGGCTGAAGATCAGCCAGTCTTTGCGCTCTCGCAGTTGCGCCGCACCTACCAAGTAGGGGATGAGCTCGTGCATGCATTAGATGGCGTGGATTTGACGATTGAGGATCGCGAGTTTCTTGCAGTGATTGGCACATCCGGCTCGGGTAAGTCGACACTGATGCACTTACTTGGGTTTATGGATAGCCCGACGAGTGGTGTCATGGTCTTTGAGGGGCAGGATGTCTCGTCGATTAGCCGAGGCGTGCGTGCGCAGTTACGCGCGACACGGATTGGTTTTGTCTTTCAGTCGTTCAATTTACTGCCTCGTTTAACTGTTTTGGATAACGTTTTGTTGCCGTTGATTTATAGTCGGAGTACAGTCGGGAATAAGAAAGAGCAAGCGATGCAGGCATTGGAGCGTGTCGGAATGGAGCACCGGTTTAGCCATCGTCCCAGTCAACTTTCGGGTGGTGAGCGGCAGCGTGTCGCGATTGCGCGCTCGTTGATTAATCAGCCTCGCCTGATCTTAGCAGATGAGCCAACTGGTAATTTGGATAGTAAGAACCGTGGGCGGATTATGGAGTTGTTTACGTCATTGATGGGGCAGGGTATTACTCTGGCCATGGTGACGCACGATGACGAGGTAGCGGCCTATGCCGGGCGACACATTCGGATGGAGGATGGCCGTATCATAGAGGACTCAAAACGATGAATCCAGCAGGCGATATTGTGACCGGGGTGTCGAATGGGCTCGCAGAGGTGTGGGCGAATAAAGTGCGCTCACTGCTCTCGATGAGTGGGATTATTTTAGGGGTAGCTGCGCTGGTGGCGATGGTCGGTATTGTGCAGGGCATGCTTTCGAATATGCGGGCATCGTTCGAAGCGGAAGGTGGCATTTTGAAAGTGACCGTGACGCCGCGTGAAGTGGATGAAGCTCAGGTGCATATCGCAGGGATGTCGCCAGGGCTGACATGGCGCGATACACGTGCGATTTCGTATGGCACCGACTTGGCCGAATATCAAACGGCTGTAGTGGATATGGGCTGGAAAGGTTTCGTTGCAAACGGCAAACAGCGACGCGCTAAACTAGAAGGAGTGGAACCTGATTTTGTGGGTATCCACGATCGTGAAATCGAGTATGGCCGCTTTATTTCTGACACGGATATAAAGAATAAAAGCCCGGTGATCGTGGTTGGGCATTACGTCGCATCTGAATTGTTTCGAGGAGAGAGAAACATCATCGGTAAACAAGTACGTGCGAATGGGCAGGTTTACACTATCATTGGTAAAATTAAGCAGATGGAATCGATGGTGGGAGGACGGAATGTGATGCGTTGGAAGAATCGTGAAAGTTACATTCCAGCGACGACTGCGATGGCGCGTTATCGAGGCGATGACAGTATTCAGCGTATCGACGTGCTGGCTAAAGATGTGGCAGTGATGGCGGATATGATGGACCAGATGGATAACGTATTGATACGCACACATCGAGGGATTCGTGATTTTGAGCTTCGCACGCAGGAGGAACGTCTCCAGGAAATGCGGAAATTGGAAAACTCGTTTACGTATTCGCTCGGAGGGATTGCGGCGATTTCACTCTTGGTCGGTGGTATTGGTATTATGAATGTGATGCTGGCTTCTGTGAGTGAGCGCATTCGTGAGATTGGCGTGCGCAAGGCGATCGGCGCGCGCAGTCATGATGTATTTATTCAATTCCTCGCCGAAGCTGTGGTGATTAGTGTGCTCGGCGGTCTGGTTGGGCTAGTGGCCAGTGTGGGTTTGTTGAGCGTCGCACAAGGGCTGATTCCAGGGGGCGATGCCATACAGACTGTGCCGGTGATGGCGATGTTTGCAGGCTTCGGGTTCAGTAGTGTAATCGGGCTGGTCTCAGGTATTTATCCTGCGATTCGCGCCGCGCGGCTCGACCCAATTGATGCGCTGCGCTATGAATAAGCGGCTTTGCTAAGTTGTGCTTATTTGATAAAGCGTATCGTGATCGGATACTTGTAGTGAGTGCCCTCGCTGGCTTTAATCGCTGCAGTGATTGTGAGCACGATGTTTGCAAGCATCAAGCCGAGCATAGTAATGATTCCAATCAAGATGAAAACCAGCACTGCTGAAATCAGCATGTAAATGGTCATCGAAATTTGGAAATTGAGGGACTCTTTGCCGCAGAAGTCTATGAATGGATCTTCGTGGCGCTTGAGCAGCCAGACAGTGAGAGGACCCAGAATGTTGCCAAAAGGGATACCGAGGAGAAGTGTTAGTGCCGAGAGATGGCAGAGCATGCCCATCGTGTTGCTGTTTTTGGTTTCCTGTATCGGAGTTTCACCTAATCGCTGCGCTTGACTGTCCGTTGGTGACGGAGATGGTTCAGTGGCATCATTGTTCATATGATCGTGGGTAAAGATTTAGGACTTTTTGGCAACTTTGAAATCGAAGAGAAGGTCTCGAGTCACGCGCGCACTGATGCAGTCGTTTCTAGTTACTTCTGCTCAGCACGTAGAAATACCAGAGTTGAGTCGTCCGATGCGCCGGCATCAAATTGATAGCCGTTGGTGTTGAATGTTTTAAGCGCTTTGGTGGATTGTACCTGATGGCGCACAATGAAATCTGCCATCATGCCGCGTGCTCTTTTCGCATAGAATGAAATGATCTTATACTTGCCGTTCTTTTCATCTTTAAAGACGGGGGTGATGAGTTGCCCTTGCAGCTCCTTGGTTTTGACCGAGGAGAAATACTCGTTGGAAGCGAGGTTGACCACAAGGTCGGAGCCCGAGGCTTGCAGGTCTTTATTCAGCAGTTCGGTGATGGTACTGCCCCAAAATTGGTAGAGGTTACTGCCGCGCGTATTGTCAAACTTGGTGCCCATTTCGAGTCGGTAGGGCTGCATGCGGTCGAGCGGACGTAGCACGCCATAGAGTCCAGACAGAATTCGTATTTGTTGCTGAGCGGCGGCGAAGTTTTCGGGCGACCAGTCGGCCAGTGTCAAGCCTTGGTAGACATCGCCGGTAAATGCCAGAATGGCTTGGCGACTGTTGTTGCTGGTAAAGGTTGGCTGATAGTTTTGATAGCGCGCGTGGTTTAGCTCGGCGAGTTTGGGGCTGATGCTCATGAGCTTGCCGACCGCTTCTGGGCTGAGTGTCCGAAGTTGGTCGATCAATTCGCTGGAGTGTTTTGCCAAGCGCGGTTGAGTCGCTTTAGCGGTGAGTAGCGGGCTGTCGTAGTCGAGGGACTTTGCTGGAGAAAGAAGAATCAACATGCTACGAAACAAGCTTGAACGCTTTGAAGTGCAAGAGGGAAGCAACAAAAAATGTCGAGTTGTCAGGGTTTTAAGGCTTCGTTTTGCCAACTGTGGGCAGCGATGTTGAGGTATGGTGCACGCTAGTCGAGCGTCAGCAATACATCTGCACGGTAAGTCTATGGTGCCGAAATGTGTTTAAGGATTCCAGACATCACGCTTGCCAGCGGCGGTGAACCCACTTTGCTTCTGGCCATGGCCAATACATCGCAGCCCAGATTTCTTGATTACGCTACCGCCCGTAAAATTGCGGACGAGTTTGGCTCGCCTGCCTATGTTTATGATATGGCAACCTTGAAGGCGAATGCGGCCGATGTGCGCGCTTTCCCGAATGCATTTGGCCTGACGGCTCGCTATGCAATGAAGGCTTCGCCGAATGCGGCGATTCTTAAGATCTTTAATGATGCCGGACTGCACATCGACGCAAGTTCCGGTAATGAAGTGCGCCGTGCGATTGCTGCTGGCGTGCCTGCGGGTAATATTAGTCTGAGTACGCAAGAATTACCGGCTGATTTCGCTGAGCTGTACGAGCTTGGGCTTGAGATCAATGCATGCTCGCTTAGTCAACTAGAGCGCTTTGGACAAGCCTGCCCAGGCCGGGCGATTGGTTTGCGCTTTAATCCAGGTGCTGGTTCTGGTGGCAATAACCGCACCAATGTTGGCGGCCCAGCGTCGAGCTTTGGTATCTGGCACGAGTGGATCGGTGAGGTGCAGGCGATTGTCGAGCAGTATGACCTCAAGGTGATTCGTATCCATACGCACATTGGTTCGGGCAGTGATCCAGCTGTTTGGCAGAAGATTTCAGGCATGAGCTTGGATTTAGTTCGTCAATTTCCTGATGTGGTGTCGCTCAATCTTGGTGGCGGCTACAAAGTCGCGCGCATGGAAAATGAGGTTGGCACTGACTTGCAAGAATGCGGCGCGCCAGTGGCTGAGAAGTTCCGTGAATTTGCCGCTGAGACTGGCCGTGAAATACGACTAGAGATTGAGCCAGGTACGTATCTTTTGGCCAATGCCTGTTCGGTGCTCTCAGTGGTGCAAGACATCGTCTCCACGGGGGCAGAGGGCTACGAGTTTTTAAAGCTAAACACTGGAATGACTGAAATTTTGCGTCCCTCTATATACGGAGCACAGCACCCAATTTTTATTATGCAGGCAGTGGCCAATGCTGCGACGCAAGACTACGTGATCGCAGGGCATTGTTGTGAGTCGGGCGATATTTTAACGCCAGCTCCAGGCGATCCGGAGTTGTTGGCAACACGCGCATTGCCAGTTTGTCAGATTGGCGATCTGTGTGTAATCGATGGTGCAGGCGCGTATTGTGCCGCTATGTCTACCAAGCACTATAACTCGTATCCTGAAGCAGCTGAAATCATGCTGGACGATACCAAGCAGCCGCATTGGATTCGGCGCCGACAAAGACTCGAAGATTTGTGGGCCAACGAAGTCGCACTGGGTTAATCGTGGCGTCTGCGCTTGCGCAGGCTGCGGTGTGATTGCTGCGGTGGTGCTGACTGTGGGCACTGAGGGCGCGAGCAAGCTCGCACGCCACGATATGGTGTTGGGCTTTGACTCATCTTATTTTTGAGTTTCTATGTTCTAGAGTGAGTGCAGATTTAAACCATATTGGTGTTGATCGGCTGAGACGTGGACGCGTGTCGCTTCCAGGGGCTCGGTATTTTACAACAGTATGCACCGAAGGTCGTTACGTCGGATTGGGTGAACCTGCTGTGGCATCGGTGCTTCTGGCCGAGTTACAAAAGCTAGATACTAATAATGATCTTAGTTTATTGGCGACGACAGTGATGCCAGAACATGTGCACCTTCTATTTAAATTGGGACATCAGATTACGCTGAGCCAAGTTCATGCGAAGTATAAGTCGATGACCAAGCATGTCCTAGGAGCAGCTGGTTTGAGTTGGCAGAGCAATTTCTTTGATCATCGTTTGAGAGAGCAGGTGCCTCTGGAGCGCTTTGCACGTTATATTTATTTGAATCCTTATGCGAAGGGCATTGTGCCGCGCACGGAGGGATGGCCATTTTGGCAGCTTGGGCCGAACTATACACCTGAGTTTGTCTTGCATTTGGAGAATGGTGTGAGTCCACCGACTGAGTGGCTGAATCGTATGAGCGGTGCCACGAGTCTGGTAGAGGAAGATATGATTGGAAGCTGAGTGCTGGATAGTGGCGTCTGCGCTTGCGCAGGCTGCGGTGTGATTGCAGCGGTGGTGCTGACTGCGGGGCACTGAGGGCGCGAGCAAGCTCGCACGCCACGATATGGTGTTGGGCTTTGGTGCCATTTGTGGCGTCTGCGCTTGCGCAGGCTGCGGTGTGATTGCTGCGGTGTGATTGCTGACTGTGGTGCTGACTGTGGTGCTGACTGAGGGCGCGAGCAAGCTCGCACGCCACGGAATGGTCGGCAATGCCGAGCAATACGGATGTTTCTACTATCATGCTTGCTTTTGAGGGTAAGCTTAGATTATAGCCTCGAGTTACTCTACTAATATCGCACCCTACACTTATGAAAGATGATCGCCCTCAAGCCCATCGTCGGGCTTGCCTCAAACTTGTTCTTGGCCTGTTAGCCATTTGGTTCTCTGTCAGCTTTGGCTGTGGTATCGTATTTCGTGAGTGGCTCGATGCGAATGCACCTCAAATTGGTAACGCGCCGTTTGGTTTTTGGATGGCACAGCAGGGTGCAGTCATTTGCTTCGTGCTATTGCTTCTTGTCTACGCGGTCTTGATGAACCGCCTCGATGCCAAGCACGGCTACTCTGAGGCTAAATAAGATTGGAAGAGCACTATGACACAAGATCACTTAAATTTCATTTTCATCGGCCTCTCCTTTGCTCTTTATATCGGCATTGCAGTCAAATCACGGGCGGGTTCGACCAAAGAATATTATACCGCAGGCGGCGGTGTCTCGCCACTGGCCAACGGTATGGCCACGGCGGCTGACTGGATGTCGGCTGCGACGTTTATCTCGATGGCGGGCACGGTTGCGATGAGTGGTTACGATGCGTCGCGCTTCTTGATGGGCTGGACTGGCGGCTTTGTGCTGTTGACGATCCTGATGGTGCCCTACTTGCGTAAGTTCAATAAGGCGACAGTCCCTGACTTTGTCGGTGATCGCTATTATTCGAAGCTGGCACGCGGCGTTGCTGTGGGCTGTGCGATCTTTATTTGTATGACTTATATCATGGGGCAGATGCGCGGGGTAGGCGTGGTTTTTTCGCAGCTTTTTGGCATCAGTATCACTTCGGGCGTAATTATCGGTGGCACCATTGTCTTTTTCTATGCCGGCCTTGGGGGAATGAAAGGCATTACCTACACACAGGTCGCGCAATATTGCGTGATGGCTTTTGCCTATACGATTCCAGCGATCTTTATTGCGATGGCAATGACGGGCAATGTGCTGCCTCAAATGGGTTTGATCGGGGACTACACTGCGGGCGCTGAGAGTGTGCCGTTTTTGGAGAAATTGAATCACATCAATACCGAGCTGGGGTTTGCGGAGTATACCTCCGGTAAGCTGTCTACGGTTAATATGTTTTGTATCACTGCGGCGCTGATGTGTGGCACCGCCGGCTTACCGCATGTGATTGTGCGTTTCTTTACCGTAAAGAATGTGGGCGCGGTGCGTAAATCTGCATGTTGGACTTTGCTATTTATTGCGGTGATTTATTTAACTGCTCCGACGATTGGTGCGTTTGCTCGCGTGAACCTAGTGGAGAAGTTGCACAACACTCCGTATACGGAAGCTCCCTATTGGTTATCAGAATTTGAGGCGACTGGGCAAATGGCTTGGATCGACAAGAATGATGACGGTAAAATTCAGTACTATGGCCCAGCGAAATCAGCTGCTGGCACGCATGCGGTTTTCCAAGGAAAAAAGCCGAGCTATCCGACCTTTGATGCGCCTGAAGATCAACTAATCGGTAAGCACGGCGAGCGGCTACTGGCAAATAAGGCGGATACATCGAACCCAAATGAACTGTGGTTTGGCAATGACATCATGGTGATGGCCAACCCTCATATGGCTGGCTTGCCAATGTGGGTGATTGCTCTATTGATGGCGGGCTGTATCGCCGCTGCGCTATCGACTGCTGCTGGCTTGCTCTTGGTTTTATCCACATCGATTTCGCACGATTTGATGAAGAAAATCCTGAAGCCGGAATTAAGTGACAAAGAGGAAGTTAAGTATGCTCGTTTTGCCTCTTTTGTGGCGCTCGCAGTCGCGGTTTACTTTGGCATCAACCCTCCCTCGCAATTCATTGCCAAGACAGTGGCATTTGCATTCGGGCTCGCAGCTTCTTCGTTTTTCCCGACACTGCTCATGGGTATTTTCTCAAAGCGAATGAATCGAGAAGGTGCTGTTATCGGTATGCTATGCGGTATCCTTTTCACTTTTGGGTATATTACCTATTTCCAATTTTTGGATGGGACTCCGGATCAATATTTCCTTGGTATTACTCCAGAAGGGATTGGATTTGTTGGCATGCTGATTAATTTCGCTGTCGCATTCTTAGTCAGTGCATTTACGCCCGCACCTCCACAAGCAGTGCAGGAGATGGTTGAAAATATTCATATTCCCAGCGGATCAGGCGAGGCGTCACACCACTAGGGATTTCCGCACTTGTGGCATTTCCGAAGGTGTATCGGCTGAATCTGCACGAATCCGAGCACTTCTTTTTTCGAGTACTTGCTCGATCACGAGTCTTGGCCTTTGTGAGCACCGTGAACTTTGTGAGAGATATAAGTATGGGTAAGTTAAGCTGGGGATGTGCAGTGGTCTCTCACAAAGCGCGCCAAGCTCACGAAGCGATAATCTCTTAACATTTAAGATTTTGCGGGAAATCCCGTCTGATTAAAATGGGAGGATTTTTTAAGGTGCTTCCTCATTTACCCGGGAATTATACTGGGGAGGGGCGACCTCCGCGTCGACCGCGGCAGTTTAAAAAACAGATGACAATCCGGGATGTTCCAAGAGCTGATAATCCTGTCGGATACCCACGCACCGGCAGCGGACGACACGGAGGTCGTCCCTCCCAAGAGCAGGAAGTGAACTCCAACGACCCCAACATATACCATTGCCTAAGTGTTTCCGGATGAACCTAAGCCTTCCCGCAATCTTAGGTTCTCCTTTTTCTTTAACCACAGATGAACAGGGATGAACACGGATCAGACTTGCAGTGCCACTCCCGCCCTGGGCTCTTTTGGCTTTGAAAAGCATATTCAGAGGCCTTCTTTAATATCTGTGTCTATCCGTATTCATCTGTGGTTAAAAGATCCGGGATTTCGAACAGACCTTGGTCAGTTCTTTTCCTTAAAAGGCAGTGATCATTGATGACCCTCCCGCTAATCGACGAAGAACCTTTTTTGAGTACTTCCCCAATCACTCGTCTTGGTCTTTATGAGCACCGTGACCTTTGTGAGACATTGACTCTCTCATAAGTATGGGCAGTTAAGCTGGGGATGTGCAGTGGTCTCTCACAAAGCGCGCTAAGCTCACGAAGCGATAGCAGCTTAACGTTTAGGTTTTGCGGATAAATTCCGTCCGATTCAAATGGTAGTCTTTTTTCGAGTACTTGCTCGATCACAAGTCTTGGTCTTTGTGAACATCGTGACCTTTGTGAGAAATTGATTCTGTTATAAGTATGGGCAGTTCTATTGCATAAAACCGGTTCAAGGTGCCTGATAATCGGCACTCATCGGTACCAAGGGAGGGGGATGTCTGTTTTTTTGATGAAAATGTTGCCTTATACCATGCCGGAAGGCCACTGGTGCTCTTAACGATCCTTCCATGCTGAAGCATTCAAA
>Ga0228626_1000591_pt1 | contig 15882 bp, 18 predicted proteins | sample 31DmetaG_FD_183028 | JGI IMG/M metagenome (GOLD analysis project Ga0228626, IMG submission 183028) | Seawater microbial communities from Monterey Bay, California, United States - 31D | ecosystem: Environmental > Aquatic > Marine > Coastal | place: USA: California | collected 2016-10-26
AAAAAAGTCATCCGGACGCATGGTCGCCCAAATTGGATAGAGCGCTTGGAGCCAACCAAAGAGCGCTGCGTCCTGCCCGGCGGGCACCGCGCGCGTCATAGTTTGATACAGGTGGTGATGCGTATTGACCAAACCTGGCGTGACCAAACAGCCCGCCGCATTCACCACAGTGCAGCCCGTCGCCGGCAGATCACGCCCCACGGCCACAATGCGGCCATCGCGCATCAAGACGTCCCCCGAGGGGACCGCCTGCCGCGTCTCATCCATCGTCAGAACCAAATCTGCGTTTTTGATAAGCGTGTCAGTCAAGCGGAACCTCGCGCAAAATATCCAACGCAGCCGCATGCAACTCCGGCGTCGCCGCGCAAATACATCTGCCGCCATTCATCGGATTGCCCCCGCGCCAATCGCTGACGACCCCGCCTGCCGCCTTCACAAGCGCTATCGGGGCTTGGATATCATAGGGTTGCAGGCCGGCCTCAATCACCAAGTCAATCTGCCCCAAGGCCAAAAGCGCATAGGCATAGCAATCCATACCGTAGCGGGTCAATTGACACTGTTTAGCCACGGCATGGAAGGCCTCAGACTCGCCTGGGCTGCCGACCTCCGGGAAGGTGGTGAAGATTGTCGCCTGGGACAAATGACACGTGTTGCGCGTGGCAAGCGGGGTTTTGACCCCGTGGCGCTCCATAAAGGCCATGCCAAACCCGCCGACAAAACGCTCCCCCGTATAGGGCTGATCGATCAGACCAAAAATTGGCTCCTGCCCATCATTCAAAGCAATCAAAGTGCCCCAAGTAGGCGTTCCGCTGACATAGCCGCGGGTGCCATCAATCGGATCAAGTACCCAGGACAGGCCGGATGTGCCAGTGGTGTTGTGCGACTCCTCGCCAATGACCGCATCCTCAGGACGCTGAGCTTTCAACAACGCGCGCATGGCAACCTCTGCCGCCTTATCGGCCTCGGTCACCGGGTCAAACCCCTCCGACCACTTGTTTTGCGTCACCAAGGCCGGGGCGCGAAACGACTTCAGGGTCTGTTCGGCCGCCGCATCAGCCAGCTGAGAGGCAAGGGATAAGATCACTTCCGGGCTTGGCGCTTGATCGGTCATACGGCCTTCTTTCCTAAGTCGGCCTATCTAGGGCGAGGCGCGCCACTTGGTCAAGTAATCAGGCCCAACAATCCCAGTCGTCGCTGAAGGATCAACCCCCATAACAAGCAGAGATGCAGTTAAGCTGCGTCGCGCAAGACGCGCACCAAATCAAACAGGCGTTTGCGCTGATTTTCTGGGATGGAATAATAGCACCGCACCAAATCCAAGGCTTCTTTATCTTCTAAAATATTTTCTGCCCGGCTTCACTGTCTTCAATCCTATCAAGACCTTCAAAGAAAAACTCACCGGCACATCCATGACTTATAAAATATCCCAAAGTCGCGATGAGCTAATCCGGTTGGTGCCGGTTTCATATTTTTGAATTTGTTGAAATTTAATACCTACTTTTTCATCTAAATGCTGTTGGGTCATGCCCAACAACCACCGCCTTTGTCGCACCCGTTGCCCGACGTGTGAATCGACAGGATGTTTCATTTTCGTCTCCTAAATGCTTTGCGAGCTAAAGAAAAATATCAATACTTACAGCCCATCTGACCGCCTTTCGTTTTGCACGAAAACTATTTCGAAAATAAACTAGAAAGTTAACCATTTATTAATAATCTGTAAGTTCGAGATTATTTGGCACGCCAATTTCGCTCCCGAACAGCCGTCCAAATTACCAATCTTTAGAAAAAATCACCTATTTTATTGGAAATTTTCTGCCTTTGCGGCAGCGCGTTTTCGATGCTGGAAGTTCCGGCGGCACGCGCCTATAAAAAGTAAAATGGTTCACAAACAAGGTGGTTTCAGCCCATGCGTGCCCTTCAAGTCCTAGACCATAGTGAAAAACCTGTCTTTTTAGACAGGTCCATTCCTACGCTCGCACCGAATCAAATTCTCATTCGCACAGCTGCTTGCGCTCTGAACTTCGCAGACCTGCTGATGATTCGTGGCACCTATCAGGAGACACCTGCCCTGCCCTTCACCCTGGGCATGGAGGTGGCGGGCGAGATCTCGGATCTTGGCTCTGAAGTCACCGGCTTTAAGATCGGTGATCGCGTCGCTGGATTTGCAGGCTCTGGCGGCTTGGCAGAGTATTGTCCGCTCGAGGCCACGCGTTGCCTGAAGCTCACCGACAACATGGCCTTCGACACTGCCGCCTCTGCATTAATCAGCTATGGCACGTCGCATCTCGCTCTGACCCATCGCGCAAAACTCACATCTGCCGATACTCTTTTGGTGCTCGGTGCAGGCGGCGGTGTGGGATTGACCGCCGTGGAAATTGGTGCCGCCCTAGGCGCGCGAGTCATCGCCGTGGCCCGCGGGCCGGAAAAATTGCAAGTTTGCAAAGATCGAGGCGCGGCCATCACCATAGATAGTGCCGAAGAAGATGTCGTGGCCCGTGTCAAAGCTCTGGGCGGTGTCGACGTGGTTTATGACCCGGTCGGCGGGGATCCCTTTGTTGCGGCACTGAAATGTTGCAGACCCGAGGCGCGCTATCTGGTCATCGGCTTTGCCAGCGGCGACGTCCCACAAATCAAAGCCAACCATCTCTTGGTCAAAAATGTGGATGTCTTGGGCTTTTATTGGGGCGGCTATATGGGGTTTGCACCGCAGATTTTACTCAACAGCCTGACAGATGTCTTCGAAATGATCTCAAAAGGGCAGCTCAACCCCCATATCGGCGGCAGCTATAGCTTTGACCGAGCGCTCGAGGCTTTTGCCGATCTTAAAGCACGAAAATCAATCGGTAAGCTCGTCATTCGGGGGCCAGTTTGACCAATACGCCGTCATTTTTCGGGCATTGGGCAAAAATTACCGAATTTCACGGGCATTTTTTGCGGTTTCTCTTGAAATTTCGCCCCATAAGCCCGATATTTATTCCAACGGCGCTTGGCGCGCCGAACGCGTTATTTTTGGAGAGCAACATGGCAGATTTTAACACGATTTCCGCAAATGCAGGCAGTCGCGGCGCCGCGATCGATGCCGGCCTGCGGGCACATATGAACAAAGTCTATGGCACAATGTCCATTGGTATGGTGATCACCGCCGTCGCCGCTTGGGCCATTGCCGGCCTGGCCACCACCACAGATGCCAATATGGCGGCAGCGCAATTGCCAAATGGCAAATTGCTCACCAGCTTTGGTTTGGTGATTTACACCACCTGGTTGAAATATGTGATTATGCTGGCACCGCTTGCGGTGCTGTTCTTGGGCATGGGCACAGTGATGCGTCGGGCCAGTGCAGCCGGGGCGCAACTGTTCTTCTTTATTTTCGCCACTTTGATCGGCCTGTCTCTAAGCTCTATTTTTATTCGCTACACAGGCCATTCCATCACGCAGACCTTCCTGGTGACCGCCATCGCTTTTGCTGGCCTCTCCCTCTATGGGTACACAACGAAGAAAGACATCTCCGGTTGGGGCAGCTTTCTGATCATGGGCGTCATTGGTCTGGTTGTGGCGATGATCGTTAACATCTTCCTGCAATCGCCTGCGCTGTTGTTTGCGATCTCAGCGATTGGTGTCTTGGTCTTTGCCGGTCTCACCGCCTATGACACGCAGAATATCAAGAATGAGTATCTGGCCCACGCCCATCACGGCGATCAAGAGTGGCTCGCCAAATCCGCCATCTTTGGCGCATTGAACCTCTACCTTGATTTCTTGAACATGTTCCAGTTCTTGCTGATGTTCATGGGCAACAACGAATAAACCGGCTCCTTTGGCCGCAACACTGCGCACCCCGCCAGAAATGGTGGGGTGTTTTTGTATCCAAGCTCAGGTTAAGTTCAAGCTGACATCAAGGGTGCAGCCGGCTGCGCTCTACGCAAAAAAAAGCCGCGCTATTTAGCGCGGTCTTTCGAAAATTGAAGGGGGCTATTGCCTACTTAATTTTGCCTTCTTTATATTCAACATGCTTTCGCGCAACAGGATCATATTTCCGTGCGACCATTTTTTCGGTCATCGTGCGTGCGTTTTTCTTGGTCACATAAAAGTGGCCGGTGCCCGCGCTGGAATTCAGGCGGATCTTAATTGTGGTTGGCTTCGCCATGGTAATTCTCCTACGGGCGCAGCCTTATGGCCGCATTTATCCTAGTCAACCGGCTTTTAGCGCCTTTAGCGGTGCTGTCAACCGATTCACGTGACCAAAGCCAGTCAAATATGCGCGGGGAGCCTGTAAGCCGGATTTTGTCCAGATCCACGCAGTTGCCAGCGCAATCTTGGGCAATCATTCATCTCGATGGCCTGTTGCCAGGCCCCTCTAGCTGCCAACCCGAACCTGCGGGGTTGAAACGACCCATATGCGGTTCCTATTTGGCATTGCTCCCGGTGGGGCTTGCCGTGCCACGGCTGTTGCCAGCCGCGCGGTGGGCCTTACCCCACCGTTTCACCATTACCTTGCATGCAAGGCTGTCTCTTCTCTGTGGCGCTATCCCTAGGGTTACCCCCGCCGGGCGTTACCCGGCACCGTTGTTTCACGGAGTCCGGACTTTCCTCGAAGGTTGCCCCCCGCGATTGCCCAGCCCCCCGCGCCCAATCCTGTTACGATCCCTGCCAGGCCGGGTCAAGCCGACAGCTAGGGCAAGGGTAAGGGCAAATGCGGAGCCGCGCCCCGGCGCAACTATCCAACAGGCGCGGGATAGGTTTGCGCGAGATCAGATAGGATCTGCAAATCATCATCGTTGAGCGGACCAGTGGCCTTTGGACAAAAACGTTGGCGAAAGGCTTCAAGCAGGGTTTGCGCCTCAGCCTCCCCTTCCGGCCGACGATAACCGAACCGCTCGGCCGCCTCCGCAAAGGGCAACCGGCAACTATGGGGCGCCCCGCGGTAGACGGCGAGACCCTCCTTGGCCAAATCCTGCCAATCAAACCAGCGCCCGGGGTCTTGTTTGCGCCCGGGGGCCATATCGGAATGACCAATCACCCCTTGCGCCGCAATGCCCCAGCGCTGCATCACCTCTTTGAGCAAGGATTTCAGCGCTTGCATCTGCGCCGATGGAAAAGAGTGATCGCCGGCATTGCAAAGTTCAATTCCGATGGATGCAGAGTTAATATCTGTACAGCCGCCCCATGCGCCCGCGCCCGCATGCCAAGCCCGCTGCGCCTCCGGCACAAGCTGAACGGCCCCGCCCGATTGATCCAAAAAATAATGGGCAGAAACCTCATGGGCTGGATCACTCAACCGCTCTAGAGCGGCCTGGGCATTTGGCATGGCCGTGTAATGGACAACAATCAAATACGGGGCCAGACCGCCCTTACGCGGCCCAAGGTTTGGCGATAAACACCGCTCTATGGCCAGCAGGCTCAGTTTCCCACCGCCAAGCGAAATGGCCGTGGATCCCACCCACAGGCATAGCCGTCCCCATCCGGATCCAAACCATAGGCGTCGCGCTCCGGCCCACCCTTGACCAAAAAGTCTTGCTGCGCCTCATCCTTAGCGCGATAGCGATCGCACCCACCAAAACTGATCACCTTCAGCCCGGTGCCAAAACGATTATAAAGCTGCACCCCGATGGGATTATTGGTCCGAATAGCATAGTCCACCACATTGGGCCGGCGGTCCGGACGCTGCGGGAGGGCTTGCACGTCCATGACGATATATTTGGCCCGATTTGCAGCAATCCGCTCCGCATCGCTTTCCACGGTTTGCGCGGTTGAAACAACTTCAAAATCTTGCTCACTTGAGATTTCACTGACAGGCGACGCAGACGCGGCGTCACCCGAAGAGCTCTCCATCGCCATCACAGTGCCGGCGCTAATAACTTCGGTCGGAACCGCGCGTTGGCAAGCGCTTGTTGCCAATGCCAAAGCGATTATCACAGCATATTTCATCCGCATCTCCTTTAGGCTAGGCCGCCCAAGGCCGGCCACCTGTCCCTATCGCCACCATTGTGTCGGCTTGGCATTAAATCCCAGCGCATTCTCTAAAGCGAAGGCTGTATTGAGCAAATCCCCCTCTTCCCAAGGACGGCCAATCAATTGCAGCCCCAAAGGCAGACCTTTTGAATCCAACCCCGCTGGCACAGAAATACCGGGTAGACCGGCCAAGTTCACAGTGACCGTAAAGACATCAAACAAATACATCTGCACCGGATCTGCATCGGCCATCTCTCCCAAACCAAAAGCGGCAGATGGGGTTGAGGGCGTTAAGATTGCATCCACACCGGCAGCGAAGACATCATCAAAGTCCTTTTTGATCAAAGCGCGCACCCGGCGGGCCCGGTTGTAATAGGCGTCATAAAACCCAGCCGAAAGCACATAGGTGCCCACCATCACGCGGCGCTGTACTTCCGGGCCAAAACCTTCCGCACGGGTTTTTTCATACATTTCTGTAATGCCGTCCCCTGCTTCCAACTTTGCACGGTGACCAAAACGCACCCCGTCATAACGGGCCAGGTTTGAGGATGCTTCTGCCGGTGCGATCACATAATAAGCCGGCAGGGCATATTTCGTATGCGGCAGGCTGATGTCTTTGACAATCGCCCCTGCATCGCGGAGCATTTGGCGGCCTTCAAACCACAGGGTCTCCAGAGCGTCAGGCATACCATCTACTCGGTACTCCTTTGGGATACCTATGGTTTTTCCGCGAATATCTCCTGTCAACGCAGCTTCGAAATTGGGCACAGGCAGGTTCATTGAGGTGCTGTCTTTGGCATCGAAGCCGCACATAGCCTCGAGCATTATCGCCGCATCTCGCACATCTTTGGTGATCGGGCCGGCTTGGTCGAGCGAAGAGGCAAAGGCTACAATGCCCCAGCGCGAGCAGCGCCCATAGGTGGGTTTGATCCCCGTGATTCCGGTGAATGCAGCGGGTTGACGAATGGAGCCGCCCGTATCGGTGCCAGTCGCCGCCAGGCAAGTCTCTGCCGCCACCGCCGCCGCCGAGCCACCTGACGAGCCTCCCGGTGTTAATTCGCGCTCATCGACTTTCCAAGGGTTCACCGAGTTGCCATAGACCGACGTTTCATTGGACGAGCCCATGGCAAATTCGTCCATATTCAACTTGCCCACCATAACCGCGCCGGCATCAAACAGCTTTTGCGACACGGTGGATTCATATTCGGGTTTAAAACCGTCCAAAATTGCACTCGCCGCTTGGGTCGCAACGCCCTTGGTGCAAAACAGATCTTTCATGCCAATCGGCAAACCGCACATGTCTGGCGCATCCCCAGCCTGAATGCGCAGATCTGCAGCCTTGGCTTGCGAACGTGCAATCTCTGAGGTGTCATGTACGAAAGCGTTTAAAGGCTTTGAATCAGCAACCGCTGCCAGCGAAGCTTCTGTCAGCTCAACAGCTGTGGTCTCGCCGGCCCGCAGAGCATCGCGGGCACCGGCCAAGGTGAGTTTCATTAAATCAGACATTATTCCACCACCATCGGCACAGCAAAAAATCCCTCACGCGCATCGGGCGCATTGGCAAGCACAGCGGCTTGCTGATCCCCATCGGTCACAGCATCGTCCCGGCGGTAAAGCCTTTGCGGCGTTACAGAGGTCATCGGCTCAACCCCTTCAACATCCACTTCGTTCAACTGTTCAATAAAGCCTAAAATATTGGTAAACTCCTGGGCCAAGGCGGGCAAATCTGCCTCTTCCACCTTGATCCGAGCGAGCTTTGCCACGCGTCCGGCGGTTTTTGTGTCGATCGACATCGGTGATCCTTCACTATTTTAGTTGCTTCTTCGCTTACTAACTTGGGATTTGGACCTTGCCAAGGGCTCTGGCGACTGCCCTCTGGTCAAGAGCGTTTTTGCGCGAAAAAATTTTGCAAAAGCGCAGCACAATCCTCTTCTGATATACCGCCTATGACCTCGGGCCTGTGATGGCTCTGTGCGTGAGAAAACACGCGCGCGCCGTGGTCTGTGCCGCCAGACTTCGGATCGGCGGCTCCATAAACCACGCGTGATATACGGGCATGGGCCAAAGCGCCGGCACACATGGCACAGGGCTCAAGGGTCACATAGAGCGTATATCCGCCCAAGCGCTCTTGGCCCAAAGCCGCCGCAGCGGCCCGGATCACCAGGATTTCCGCATGGGCTGTCGGGTCACAATCGCGCCGCGTGCGGTTGCCAGCCCGTGCCACAATTTCGCCGCGCGGATCCACCAAGACCGCACCCACGGGCACCTCGCCGGCCTCTGCCGCCTTGCGCGCCTCAATCAGTGCCGAGCCCATTTGACTGTTAAAACCCATTTTTCCCCGCTTGGCTTTGCTTTCAACACAGTCTAAGCCGGGCCCATGGCAGATGAAACACCAAAGGGCGATCGGATCGCTAAAGTTTTGGCCCGCGCAGGCGTGGCCTCTCGGCGCGATAGTGAAAAACTGATTGAAGCGGGCCGGATCCAAGTGAATGGCAAAAAGATCTTCAGCCCAGCGCTGAACGTACAAGCCAGCGATAAGATCGAATTTGACGGTGAACCGATTGAGCCGCCCGAAGAGCCGCGGCTTTGGCTCTATCATAAACCCATCGGCCTGGTGACCAGCGCCCGCGACGAAAAAGGGCGTGAGACCGTGTTCGACAAATTGCCCGAAGGGCTTCCGCGTGTGGTTTCAGTCGGACGATTGGATATGAATTCCGAAGGGCTGTTGCTGCTGACCAATGATGGCGGATTAAAGCGCACGCTTGAGCTGCCCAGTACCGGATGGACCCGGCGCTACCGCGTGCGCATCAAAGGCTATCCGCGCGAAGGGGCATTTGAGCCTTTGACCCAAGGTATCACAGTCGATGGCGAGCGTTTCCAACCGATGACCATTCAAATGGACCGGCAAACCGGCGCGAATTTTTGGCTGACCATTGGCCTGAAGGAAGGCAAAAATCGAGAGATTCGACGGGCGATGGAATTTTTAGGCTTTACGGTGAACCGTCTCATTCGCATTTCATACGGCCCGTTTCAGCTGCGCGACCTCAAGCCCGGCGAGGTGGAAGAGGTCAAACGCCGGGTGCTCGCCGATCAACTGGGTTGGTCGAACAAACCCAAGGTCTTGCCGCGCAAATCCCGGCGCCCAAGCCGCAAGACATAGGACCCTGCCGCGCCTTAGGTGCCAATTCCGGCCGGATCAAAAGCAGTGGCTTTGACGATGGCAAAGATATTTTGCCCAACGGCCAGCTCCATTTTGCGCGACGAATATTGCGTCACGCGGGCTAAAAACAGCGTATTGCCAGTTTTGAATTGCACCATCACTCCCGGCCCCTGGCCCGAGTGAAGCTGAGTTATTGTCCCTTCAAAAACGTTGAGTGCCGAGAGGCCGCTGGGCTTGTCACGCGCCAAAACGATATCCTGCGCCAGGATGCGAATGCGGATAGTGCAGCCTTTATTCTGGGTTAATTCCGGCAAAATCAACTGGCCGCCATCGAAGCCCACGACCGCAAGCCCGGTGATGGGATCAGGTGCCATGACCTGCCCCGAAATGACCGTGCCTGCCGACCGCACGCCAAGATAGGGCACCGCAGCAGGATCCGATAAGATCGCCTCAGCCGGTCCAGACAAGAGGCAGCGCCCCGCCTGCATCAACACGATATGATCGGCCAATCGCGCCATTTCAGCCGCATCATGGGTGACATAGAGGATGGGAATATCCGTACGGTCGCGCAGCCGCTCGAGATAGGGCAGAATGCGATGCTTCAACCCTTGATCCAATGCAGAGAGCGGTTCGTCTAAGCACAGGCATTTTGGCGCGCTCAGCAAAGCCCGTCCGAGCGCCACCCGCTGCGCTTCCCCGCCAGATAGGGCAAAAGGCGCCCGGTCCAGAAGATGCCCAAGCTCCAACAGGGTGATGACCTCATCAAAGCTCTGCTCTGTGACCTTCCGGCCCATTTTTTGGGCAAATTTCAAATTGCGCAGAACATTTAGATGCGGCAGCAACCGCGGCTCTTGAAAGAGATAACCAACGGCGCGCCGGTGGGCAGGCCGCTCAGTCATGTCAGAGCCATCAATCACAATCTGCCCGCGATCCACCGATTCCAGCCCGGCCACCGCCCGTAGCAATGTGGTCTTGCCACAGCCGGAGGGGCCGAAGATCACCGTGACACCAGCCGGAGCTGTGACTTTGAGCTCGAGCGTAAAACGCCCCCTGTTCAGGTGAATGTCGAGATCCAAACTCATCGGCGCACCATTTTTCTGGCCAATATTTCCGACAGTAACAGCGCCCCAAAAGACAAAATGAGCGACAGGACGATCATCCGCCCGACGGCGGCCTCTTGACCGGGCACTTGCAACATTGCGTAAATTGCCGAAGCCAGGGTTTGCGTCTCACCTGGAATGTTTGAGACAAAGGTGATGGTCGCGCCAAATTCTCCCAAGGCCTTAGCAAATCCAACCACGGCCCCAGCGATCAGCCCCGGCAGGATCAGCGGCAAGGTGACAAAGGCAAAGACCTTGATCGGCGACGCGCCCAGGGTGCCGGCGGCCTCTTCAAGCCGCGGATCCACCGCCTCCAAGGCCAGGCGAATGGCCCGAACAATCAATGGAAATGCCATGACCGCCGCCGCCAGCGCGGCCCCGGCCGAGGTAAAAGCCAACTGCAGCCCCAGGGCCTCCAAAACTGGGCCAAAGCTGCCTTTGCGGCCAAAGATCACCAACAATAAATAGCCCGTGACAACCGGCGGCAGGACCAATGGTAAATGGACCAGCGCATTCAAAAGCCCGTGCCCCCAAAAGTTAAATCGCGCCAACACATAGGCCACAGCCACCGCAAATGGCAGGCTCAGGGCCACAGCCACCAAAGCCACCCAAAGCGACAGGCGCAGCGCATCCAGCTCAACCGGGGTGACGCTAAACCAGCTCATGGCGCCAAAAACCCATAGGCGGCAAAAACCTTACGTCCCGCTGGCCCAGCCAAATAGGCAACAACCCCCGCGCCCTGCGCGGTCACAGAAGCTGCGAGATAGCGCACCGGATCATGCGTATGTGCCGCAATATCGGCGACGACAAAGACGCCCGGATCGCTGCGGACATCGGACGCATAGAGCACGCCCAAAGGGCTTTCTTGCCGCAAAACCGAGATCAAACTTGCGCGCGCATTGTCCTGTTGCGCCAAATGCGGCTGTAAATCCTGCAAGAGCCCCATCGTCGTTAGGGCTTGCGCGGCATAAATGCCAAGCGGCACGGAAGACATCAGCGGCACCGCCAAACGCCCACCTTGCAGGCGCGTCACAATATCATCTGCGTTCAGGCGCACAGCTTCAGAAACGGCTGAGGCCAGCACCAAACGGTTTGCAGCAATTTCGCGCGCAGGTTGGTTCAATAGCCCTGCATCATGCACATAGCGCATCCAATCTGTGCTGGCAGACACAAAGACATCTGCCGGAGCACCTTGATCAATCTGCCGGGCCAAGACGCTGGAGGCCGCATAGGACAGGCGCAGCGCCTGCCCCGTTTCGCGCGCGTATTGCAAGGCAATGGCATCCAGAGCCGGCTTCATACTGGCCGCGGCAAAAACATCTATCGGTTGCGCCGCGCACAGTCCCGCCCCAAACAGAGCAACGCAGATCCCGCCGACCCGCGCAATGCGGCGGATCTGGGTCAAGATATTGAGAAGAGTGTTCAAGGAACCGCGCTTTTGTATATTCATCTTGCCTGTGTTATAAACATTCAGCAACAATGAAAACAACTGCGCACTATGAGCCCCTCAAAGCCGAAACCTCTGCCAATTTCAATCAACCCCAAACAAAAACGCATGGCACGGGCGCAATTTGGTGCGCTGTGTTATCGGGTTGAACAGGGGGTCGTGCAAATATTGCTCATCACCTCCCGGCGCACAAAGCGATGGATCCTGCCAAAAGGATGGCCCGAAGATGGCTTGACCCCTGCGCAAGCGGCCGCCAATGAAGCGCGCGAAGAGGCCGGCGTCACAGGCAAAATCAAACAGCGCCCCATCGGCGTTTACAGCTATGAAAAACATGTGGAAAATGCCGAGTCCCTGCCCTGTATGGTGACGCTTTATGCGCTCAAAGTGAAGACACAATGCGACACCTACCCCGAACAATCCGAACGCCAACGCCAATGGTTTAGCTGCGAGGAGGCCGCGAGCCGCGTGGCCGAGCCGGAACTGGCACGATTGATTAAGGCCTTTGCGCCATTATGATCTACGATCTCGCCACTTGATTTGAGCGGTGCAATCACTCAAATAAGGGTTAATCGCCAAGGAGCATCCCCCGTGATCCGCTTTTCGCTTAAATGTAGTCACAATCATAGCTTTGACAGCTGGTTTCAATCCTCAGAAGCCTATGAAAAATTGGCGAAAGCGGGGATGCTGACCTGTGTGGAATGTGGCGATTGCGCGGTCGAAAAATCCCTAATGGCTCCAAAAATTTCGACCCAAACCCCATCAGAGAACCCTGCCTTGAGCGCGCCGATGAGCGAAGCCGAGCGCAATCTTGCCAAGATCAAGCAAAAAATCGAGGCCAATTCCGATTATGTCGGCATGAATTTCGCGCATGAGGCCCGCGCCATGCACAGCGGCGAGAGCCCCAACCGCGCCATCTACGGAGAGGCCAAGGCCGAGGAGGCCAAGGCTCTGATCGATGAGGGAATCCCCGTCGCACCGCTGCCCTTTGTGCCAAAGCGTCAAACGAATTAGAGTGAGAAACCGCCCGCCGGCCCTTGCCCTTAGGCGCTCAACAGCCTAACACGCCGCCGAACCTTCACAATGGTGGATGACACATGCCTCGTTTGGTAATGAAATTTGGCGGCACATCAGTGGCCAATCTGGATCGTATTCGCAATGCGGCCGAGCGTGTTCGCTTGGAAGTTGCCAAGGGCTATGACGTCATCGTGATCGTCTCAGCCATGTCCGGAAAAACCAATGAGCTGGTGGGGTGGGTCAATGACACTTCGGCGCTCTACGACGCAAGAGAATATGATGCAGTGGTCTCATCTGGTGAGAATGTGACCGCGGGCCTAATGGCTCTGACCTTGCAAGAAATGGACATTCCGGCCCGCAGTTGGCAAGGCTGGCAAGTGCCAGTACAAACCACAAGCGCACATGCCAATGCCCGCATTGAAGCCATTCCGTCGGAAAATTTGGATGAAAAATTCGCCGAAGGCATGCGCGTGGCTGTGGTCGCAGGGTTTCAGGGCGTCAGCCCAGAGGGCCGGATCACAACCCTTGGGCGCGGCGGGTCTGACACCACCGCTGTGGCCTTTGCTGCGGCTTTCGATGCGGAGCGCTGTGATATTTATACCGATGTCGATGGGGTCTATACCACCGACCCGCGCATATCGAGCAAGGCACGCAAACTCGACAAAATCGCTTTTGAAGAGATGCTCGAGCTGGCCTCTTTGGGCGCAAAAGTTCTGCAAACCCGCTCTGTCGAATTGGCCATGCGGTTCAATGTGCGCCTCAGGGTGCTTAGCTCATTCGAAGACCCATCAGATACAGCAGGCACATTGGTCTGTGCCGAGGAGGAAATCATGGAATCAAATGTCGTAGCCGGCGTTGCCTATAGCCGGGATGAAGCAAAAATGACCCTTATCTCCGTTGCTGACCGCCCGGGAATCGCCGCCGCCATTTTTGGCCCGCTGTCAGAGGCCGGGGTAAATGTCGACATGATCGTTCAGAACATCTCCGAAGATGGCCGCACTGATATGACCTTCTCCTGCCCAACCGATCAGGTCTTGCGCGCAGAAAAAGCAATGCAATCCGCAAAGGACGAGGGCAACATCAACTATCATGACTTGGTGGCAGATGAAGCTGTGGCAAAGGTCTCTGTTGTGGGCATCGGCATGCGCAGCCATGCGGGTGTGGCCGCACAAATGTTCCGCGCGCTCCACCGTGAGGGGATCAATATTAAGGTTATCACAACCTCCGAGATAAAAATTTCTGTCCTTATTGAGCGGAAATATATGGAATTGGCCGTTCAGACCCTGCATGATGCTTTTGAATTGGAAAAAGCAGCCTAGGGGCACCAGTCTAAATGGTCCAAACCTCAGAGAGTGAAAGTCGCAAACTTCTTGGCGCCCTGCGCGACGCCATGGCAGAAGATTCGGCCGGTCAAGCGCGACTCGATAAGATTGTGCAGCTGACCGCCAGCTCGATGCGCTCACAGGTTTGCTCAATCTATCTGTTTCGCGATCAAGACACATTGGAGCTTTGCGCCACGGAAGGCTTGAACGCCGCCGCGGTTCACCAGACCCGCATGCGTATAGGCGAAGGGCTGGTGGGTCGTGTGGCCCGTTACAATCAAGTCATTAACACCGCCAACGCCCCCTCGGCCAAAGGCTTTCGCTTCATGGCGGAAACAGGTGAGGAAATCTATTCATCGTTTCTCGGCGTTCCAATCCAGCGCCTCGGCGACTCGCTTGGGGTCTTGGTCGTACAATCCAAAGAGGCACGCGAATTTTCCGCAGATGAAATTTACGCGCTTGAAGTTGTGGCGATGGTTCTGGCGGAGATGACCGAATTGGGCGCCTTTGTCGGCGATGGCGATGCGCTCTCTGCCCGTCACCAGAAACCTGTGATGTTTCAGGCCAAAAGCGCACAGGATGGCGTGGCCGAAGGTCTGGTCTATCTGCATGAACCGCGGGTCGTTGTGACCAACCCCATTGCCGATGATCCCGAGGTTGAAACGCAGCGGCTTGAGGAAGCGCTTGATCGCCTGCGCATTTCCGTTGACCAAATGCTCACAAATGCGCGCAGCGGTGATGCCGAGCAATTGGAAGTCCTCGAAGCCTACCGTCTCTTTGCCAATTCCAAAGGATGGCGGCGGCGTATGGAAGAGGACATCCAGCGCGGGCTTTCCGCAGAGGCCGCTGTTGAAAAAGAACAATCCGCCGCCCGCAGCCGAATGGGGCAGTCCAAAGATAGCTATCTGCGCGAGCGCCTGCATGACTTGGACGACCTTTCCAATCGTCTATTGCGGCTCTTAACGGGGCAAGGCAGCGACACAGGTGCCGAGGTGCCACCCAACCCGATTCTCGTCGCCCGCAATATCGGACCCGGCGAATTGCTCGACTATGGCCGCAGCTTGCGCGGGATTGTGCTGGAAGAGGGATCTGTCGGCTCCCATGCGGCTATTGTGGCCAGAGCGCTGGCCATTCCGCTGCTCATTCGTGCCAAAGGCATTGTGAGTGAGGCGCTCAACGGTGACGCAATCATGCTTGATGGTGACCAGGGCTATGTGCACCTGCGCCCAGATGAAGGCGTGCAAAAGGCGATGCGCGATAAAATCGCGATGATGCGTCAGCAGGCGGATCGCTATGTTGAGCTGCGCGACAAGCCCGCTGAGGCGAAATGCGGCACCGTCGTGCACTTGCTCATGAATGCCGGCCTCATGGCGGATCTGCCATCTCTGCCAAGTTCTGGCGCTGAGGGGGTGGGCCTGTTTCGCACGGAATTGCAATTTTTGGCACAAAACCAGATGCCCAAACGCGCCGAGCTGGTCTCGCAATATTCGCGGGTCATGGATGCCGCCGAAGGGCGCAAGGTGGTGTTTCGCACGCTGGATATCGGTTCTGACAAGGTGCTGCCCTATATGGTGCCGCAAGATGAGCCGAACCCGGCCATGGGCTGGCGGGCCATTCGGGTCGGGCTGGACAAGCCCGGAATCCTGCGGATGCAATTGCAAGCACTGCTGCGCGCCACGGCCGGGCGCGACCTGTCGGTCATGTTCCCCTTTATCGCTCAACTTGATGAATTTCACGGCGCCTTGGCGGAGCTGGACCGAGCAAAGGCGCGCGAGACCAAACTTGGCCACACGCTGCCAAAGCATATTCGAGTTGGCGCTATGCTTGAGACCCCCTCTTTGGCATTCGCTCCCGATCAATTCTTCAAAGAGGTTGATTTTCTTTCTATTGGCG
>Ga0228626_1000608_pt1 | contig 15654 bp, 10 predicted proteins | sample 31DmetaG_FD_183028 | JGI IMG/M metagenome (GOLD analysis project Ga0228626, IMG submission 183028) | Seawater microbial communities from Monterey Bay, California, United States - 31D | ecosystem: Environmental > Aquatic > Marine > Coastal | place: USA: California | collected 2016-10-26
ATTATGGAATTAGTTTAGTTAAAGAAAATAATAAGATTATTGTTGATAATTTAAAATGGAATGGACAAGCTAAAAAAAGTGGCTTTGAAATGGGTGATTATATAAGTGAACTCAAGATAGAAAATTCAAATAGGCCTAGCAAGCTGTATGTATATCCAATAGCAGGTATATTTTTACTTATCTTCGGATACTTAAATTATAGAAGAAAAGAATAATTAACCACCAGGACCTAAATTTGAGGGTTTAACCTTTAAAATTTTCCAAACACCAGATGCTGAAGTAATAATTTTATCGTTACATCTCAATTCACAAAATAAAAATATAAGTGTGTTTGTTTTTTTCAAAATTTTAGTAAATCCTGTAATTTCATCATCTACTTTAGATGCTCCAATGAATTTTAAATCTAGTGAAATTGTTACACATGGTGAATTTCCACTAGCTCTATGAGCAGCAGTCCCTGCACCAGCATCAATTAATGCTGATAAGTAACCGCCATGTGTAATGCCAGCTGCATTTAAGTGATTTTCATTAATTCTAGATTTAAATTCATACTCAGTGTCAGATATAGTTCTAAACAAAACACCTCCATTGTGTTTCATAAATCCAGGCTTAATACTTATTTGTTCAAATTCTTCACTCATATTTTTTTATAATACAAAAGTGAGGATTAATAAAATTATTAAAACAATTATAAAAAAATATATAACTGATTTTTGTAATGATGCTTTTAAAAGCCAATCTAACATTATAGTTTCCTTTTTGGTGGACCGCCCAGAACTCGAATCTGGAATCTCCCGGTTCGTAGCCGAGCGCCTTATCCAATTTGGCCAGCGGTCCTAATTTAATAATTGTTTCCATATATCAAAGTTTTTGATGTAATTTAACTTATAAAATAATATGTTGAGTAATTAATGAGCAAAAAATTAGAGGATGTTGTAATTACATCTGCTTTAAGAACGCCAATTGGAACATATAAAGGTTCTTTAAAAGACTTAAGCGCTGACAAATTAGGTTCACTGGCAATTAAAGAAGTTATCTATAAATCAAATTTAAAGTCTGAACAAATTGATGAAGTTATAATGGGTCATGTTTTAACTTCAGGTCTTGGTCAAAATCCAGCAAGACAAGCATCTATACACGCTGGTATTCCAGTTTCTAAACCAGCATATATTATAAATCAGGTATGTGGATCAGGTTTAAGATCTATAGTTTCAGGATTTCAATCAATTAAATTAGAGGAGAATAAAATTATTGTTTCAGGTGGCCAAGAAAATATGTCTAGAGCACCACACTCATTATTCTATAGAGAAAATAAAAAATTAGATGAATCTAAGTTAGTGGATACTATGATTAAAGATGGTTTGACAGACTCATTTAATCATTATCACATGGGTGTAACAGCAGAAAATATTGCAGAAAAATTCGAAATTTCAAGAGATGAACAAGACGATTTTGCACTTAATTCTCAAAAAAAAACACAAGATGCTGTGAACAAAAAAAAATTTAAAGAAGAAATAATTAAATTACAAATTGATAAAGATAAAGAAAACTTAATTTTTGACAAAGATGAACATCCTAGAAATGATTTAGAAATCGATCACTTAAAAAAACTAAAGACTGTTTTTAAAGAAAATGGAACTGTTACTCCCGGAAATTCATCAGGTATAAATGATGGAGCGGCAGCAACAGTGCTAATGACAAGAAAACAAGCTGAAAATAATTCTATAGAACCATTAGTTAAAATAGTTTCATGGGCATCATGTGGTGTGGAGCCTTCTTTGATGGGTTTAGGGCCTATTCCTGCAGTTAAAGAGGCGCTAAATAAAGCCAACTGGAGGTTAGATGAAGTTGATTTGTTTGAGATAAACGAAGCCTTTGCAGCTCAAAGTATTGCAGTAATTAAAGAATTAAAAATTCCTGAAGAAATAGTTAATGTTAATGGTGGAGCTATTGCTTTGGGCCACCCAATTGGTGCATCAGGAACAAGAATATTAGTTACCTTAATACACGAAATGATAAAACAAGACAAAAGCAAAGGTTGTGCTGCATTATGTATTGGGGGCGGAATGGGTATAGCAATGTGTATTGAAAGAAATTAAATACACAATTTTTGTGCATTTTTTTTACATTAATTCATAAAAAAGCCTAATAACTCGTCAAAATAAACTTAATTATAATATTAATAGGTATATAAAACATTTTAAAATAATGAGTGAAAAATTACTTGTCCCAGACATTGGAGATTTTGAAGAAGTTGAAGTCATAGAAGTTTTAGCAAAAGAAGGTGACCAATTAAATATTAATGATCCAGTAATTACAATTGAAAGTGACAAATCAAGTGTTGAAATTCCTTCAACCATTAATGGTAAGGTTGAAAAAGTAGAAGTTAAAGTTGGAGATAAAGTCTCGAAAGGAGATATAATTTTAAATATTGTTTCTTCAGGAGAAAGCACAAAAAACAATCCAATTCCAAAAGATACTGAGAGTATTATTAAGCAAGCAGAAGCAGCTATGGAGAAGCAAAAAGATGATATCAAAATTTCTCAGCAAACCACTCCAAAAAAAGAACAATCAATTATACAGGTTACAAATGGTAAAGATATAGATCCTTTAGAAACACAAGATTGGTTAGAGTCTTTGTCAGCTGTTATTTCAAAAGATGGAAATCAAAGAGCTCATTTTTTAATTAAAGAATTAATCAACAAAGCATATCGTGAGGGTGCAAATATTCCTTATACTCAAAACACTCCTTATATAAATACAATTCCTCCTGAAGCAGAAGTAAAATCAAATGGAGATCAAAATATTGAGAGAAGAATTAGATCTTTAATTAGATGGAATGCAGCAGCCATGGTTGTTAGAGCAAATAAAAAATTCCCAGAATTAGGTGGGCACATAGGTACTTTTGCATCAGCTGCAACTTTATATGATGTTGGGATGAATCATTTTTGGAGAGCAAAAAATAATAAATTCGGTGGTGATTTAGTTTATTTTCAAGGCCATAGTGCTCCAGGAATGTATGCTAGAGCATTTTTAGAAGGTAGATTAAATGAAAAACAATTGGATAGTTTTAGACAAGAAGTAAAATCAGGTGGACTTTCCTCTTATCCTCATCCATGGTTAATGCCTAAGTTCTGGCAATTTCCAACTGTTTCAATGGGTTTAGGCCCCATGCTAGCAATTTATCAAGCAAGATACATGAAGTATTTGATTAATAGAGGTCTCATAAAAGATGAGGGCCGAAAAGTTTGGGCATTTTTAGGTGATGGAGAAATGGATGAGCCAGAGTCTATGGGTGCCATCGGTTTAGCAGCCAGAGAAAAATTAGATAATTTAATATTTGTAATTAATTGTAATCTCCAAAGGCTTGATGGGCCAGTTAGAGGAAATGGAAAAATTATTCAAGAATTAGAAGGTAGCTTTAGAGGAGCTGGCTGGAATGTTATAAAAGTAATTTGGGGTTCTTATTGGGACTCTTTGATTGCAAACGATAAAACTGGTCATTTAGTAAAAATAATGAATGAAACGGTTGATGGAGAATATCAAGCGATGAAAGCCAGAGATGGTGCTTATGTTAGAGAAAAATTTTTTGGAAAATATCCTGAGACACAAGAACTAGTTTCAAGTTTATCGGATAAAGATATTTGGAGATTAAACAGAGGGGGTCATGATCCACACAAAGTATATGCAGCTTATGATAAAGCTACAAAAAATCAAGGTAGCCCAACTGTAATCATAGCAAAGACCATCAAAGGATATGGAATGGGAAAGACAGGTGAAAGTGTAAACACAACTCACCAAACAAAAAAATTAGATGTTGATGATTTACTGTATTATAGAGACAGATTTGATGTACCTCTAACTGATGACCAAGTTAGAAATATTGAATATTTTAAGCCTGACGAACAATCCCCAGAAATTAAATATTTAAAAGAAAGAAGGTTAAATTTAGGTGGTTTTTTACCTGAACGAACTACCTATGCAAAACCGATTAAAGCCCCATCAAAAGATATTTTTGATTTTATGAAAGTCTCAACTGGTGAAAAAGAAATGTCAACAACCATGGCAATGGTTAGGATGTTTACTAATTTGTTGAGAGATAAAAATATTTCTCCAAGATTAGTTCCAATTATTCCAGACGAAGCAAGAACATTTGGAATGGAAGGTTTTTTTCAAAAAATAGGAATTTACGCACATGAGGGTCAAAAATATGAACCAGAAGACGCTGCACAATTAAGTTCATATCGTGAAGATAGAAGTGGTCAAGTACTAGAAGAAGGAATTAATGAAGCTGGTGCAATGTCATCATGGATAGCTGCTGCAACAGCGTACACAAATCACGACATAGAAATGATTCCTATTTATATTTTTTATTCTATGTTTGGTTTTCAAAGAATAGGTGATCTTGCATGGGCTGCTGGTGATAGCCAAGCAAGAGGTTTTTTAATTGGTGCAACAGCTGGTAGAACTACTTTAGCTGGAGAAGGACTTCAACACCAAGATGGACACAGCCATTTAATAGCTTCAACAATACCAAACTGTGTAACTTATGATCCAACTTTTCACTATGAGCTAGCTGTAATTTTTAGAGAAGGCATGAGAAGAATGCACGAAAAGAAAGAAAATGTTTTTTATTATATCACTACAATGAATGAAAATTATTCTCATCCTGAAATGCCAAAAGATAAAAACTGTGAAGAAGGTATCCTTAAAGGTATGTATAAGATAAAAGAATTTGATAAGTTTAAGAAGACAAAAATTCAACTTTTAGGATCAGGTACTATCCTTAGAGAAATGATGGCAGCAGCCGAAGTTCTTCAAAATGAATACCAAATTGATAGTGAAATTTGGAGTGTAACAAGTTTTAACGAATTAAGAAAAGATGGAATGGAAGTTGAAAGATATAATCTTTTAAACCCAGATAAAGAACAAAAAACTTCATATGTTGAAAAATGTCTGGGGAAATCTGAAGGTCCAATAATGGCTGCATCAGATTATATGAGAATGAACTCAGACCAAATAAGACCTTATACAAATAAAAGTTTTTATTCTTTAGGAACAGATGGTTTTGGCAGAAGTGACACTAGAAAGAATTTAAGGAAGTTCTTTGAAGTAGATAAGGAACATTTAGTTGCTTATAGTTTAAGTGTTTTAGCTAAAGAGCAACTGATTGCCTCAAAATATGCAAAAGATGCATTAAAGAAATATAACATTGATGGTGAAAAACCAATGCCCACTAAATTATAATGTCAGAAACCGAGATTAAAGTACCCAATATTGGAGATTTTAAAGATGTTGAGGTAATAGAAGTTCTAGTTGCTGTTGGTCAAATTCTTCAAAAAAACGACCCACTTATAACAATAGAAAGTGATAAATCTAGCGTTGAAATTCCATCAAGCTTTGAGGGAAAAGTAAAATCTTTAAAAATAAAAGTAGGAGATAAAGTTTCAGAAGGGGATTTGATCTTAATTTTAGAAGAAAAATCTCAAACAAAGGAAGATGTTGATGAAAAGCCAAAAGTTGAAAAAGAGGTAAAAAAAATTGAAGTTACAAAACCAGTAGTAGAGCAAGCTACAATTAATCAAGTTAAAACTATATCTAAAGAAATATCATCCGCAAGCCCCAAAGCTCGAAAATTTGCGAGAGAACTTGGAGTTGATATTGCTCAAGTTATAGGAAGTGAAAAAGATGGAAGAGTTGTTGAGGATGATATTAAAAAGTTTGTTTCATCCAAATCAAAAAATATTAGTGAAATCAAAGAGGATAAAAAAAATAAAATTAAAAATGAATTTGAACACTCTGATTTCGGAGAAATTGAAATTAAAGATATCCCAAGGGTAAAAAAATTATCTTCAGTTTATTTGACTAATTCTTGGACAACCATACCACATGTTACAAATCATGATGAGGCGGATATAACAGAAATGGAAAACTTTAGAAGTTCTTTGACAGATATGTACAGTGGAGAAAAAATTAAGATTACTCCTTTAGCATTTATAATTAAAGCGCTAGTAGCATCTTTAAAAAAATTTCCAAGTTTTAATTCTTCTATAGATGAAATTGAAACTGGAAAAATGACATTAAAAAAATATTTTCATATAGGGATTGCAGTTGATACTCCTAATGGTCTTATGGTTCCTAAAATTAGAAACGCAAACCATAAAAAAATTTCACTACTTAGCAAGGAATTGAAAGAAGTAAGTGAACTTTGTAGAAATCTAAAAATTGATAAAAAGGAGTTATTTGGTGGCTCTATGACTATAACAAGTTTAGGTGGAATAGGAGGATCATTTTTTACTCCAATTATAAATTTCCCAGAAGTTGCAATTTTAGGTGTAGGTAAATCTCAAAAAAAACAAATATTCATTAATGGAAAATTTAAAATTAGAACAATGTTGCCTATATCTTTGTCCTATGATCATAGAATTATTGATGGTGCTGAGGCGGCAAGGTTCAATAATGATCTCAAAGAAAATCTAGGCAAAAATTTTGCTTATAAGTTAGCTGTTTAATATAAGTTATGTCAAAAACTATCTCTCTACTAAGTGCTTTGTTGTGTACTTTTATTTGGGGTACGACTTTTATTGCTCAAGATACTGGTATGGATAATATAGGTCCATTTACTTTTAATGCTGTCAGATTTTTCATAGGCTTCTTGGCTATTACGCCATTAGTTTTATTGTTTGAAATAAAGAAATTTAAGTCTGAGTTTAAATCAGATACTAAAACTTTCATTTATCTCTCATTTTTAATTGGATTATCTCTGTTTTTAGGTTCAGCTTTGCAACAGGTTGCTCTTCTTTATACAGACGTTGCAAACGCTGCCTTTTTTACAATTTTTTACGTTCCGTTAGTGCCTATTATAATTTTTTTATTTAAACGAACATCAATTCATTGGAGTGTTTGGCCATCTGTAGTGTTATGTTTAATTGGCGGATATTTATTAACAAATTTTTATGACGCAACAGTAAGACTTGGAGATAGTCTAGTAATTCTAGGAGCTTTATTCTGGAGTACTCATATAATTTTTACTGCAATTATTGTAAAAAAATATGATCTGCCCTTAACACTCGGTGCAGCGCAAACTTTAATTGTTGCTTTATTTTCTTTTGCAATCGCATTTATTTATGAAGAATTTATTTACAAAGAAATTATGAAAGAAATAAATTCTATTTTATATGCTGGTATTTTATCTGGGGGTTTTGCTTTTGTATTACAAATTTATGCTCAAAAAAATATCACACCTGCGCCTGCAGCAATAATTTTTTCATTAGAAGGAGTATTCGCTACAATAGCTGCTTGGTACATCTTAAATCAGATCTTAGATATTAATAATTTACTTGGTTGTTTATTTATTCTATGTGGTGTTTTACTATCTCAATTATTGCCATTAATAAGAAAAAGAAGTTTTTAGTAAATTATAGAAAATAAAATTAATGCTATTAATATTCTATAGATAACAAATGCATTCATTGAAAATTTATTTATATAAATTAAAAAAAATTTTACAGTCATGAATGAAAAAATAAATGATGATATAATTGCTATTATTACTAAATAATTAAATTCAATTGACTGATCGACAACATCTTTTAATCCTAAAAAACTAGCACCCCCTAAAGCTGGAATAGAAAGTAAAAAAGATATTTTGCTAGAATCTACTCTGTTAAATTTTAATATTCTTGCAGCTGTAATAGTTATACCTGCCCTGCTTACCCCTGGTACCAATGAAAGAATTTGAAATAAACTTATAAACAGAATTGACTGAAGATTTAAATTTGAAGAAATTTTTTTATCAAAGCGATTTTTGTCTGCAATAAATAGAATAATTCCAAAAATTAGAGTAGTCCAAGCTATAATTTTAATATTTCTAAGTTCATGAATGATGCCAGTTGAATACAAGATATATCCAACAATTATCAGTGGAATTGATCCCACAATAATAAGACTTAAAAGTCTTTTATTGTTTTTAACATCTAATAAGTCCTTTCTAAAAAAATAAATAATTGCAAATAACGAACCCAGATGAAGACTTATATCTATTAATAATGAACTTGTTTTAAAATCATATAAACTTGAAACTAAAATTAGGTGCGCCGATGAACTAATTGGCAAAAACTCTGATATACCTTGAATAGCTGAAAGTATTAAAACTTCTATAATGTTCTGATACATTTCATCTAACTAGCTTAAAAAATATTCATTTTAAACAATTCGATTTTAACATATTAGCTATGCAATTATTAGAAATGCCATAATAATCAAACTTATAGAGGTAAATAAGGTCATAGTATCTGACCTATTTTAAGCTTTATTAAATAAAAACAGCGTATAATTTGCTCTAACTTTTAAAAATTATGACTGATAAAATGCTTAAATTCGTAAAAATAGGTCAACAAACTCCACCTAAAAGAGAGACAAATGTTAGAAAAAAAGATTTTAATGAGATTTATGATGAATTTATTGGTGAAAAAGCAAAAGAACAATCCAGTAGATGTTCTCAGTGCGGAGTTCCTTTTTGTCAGGTTCATTGTCCATTAAGCAACAATATACCTGATTGGCTAAAGTTAACTGCAGAAGGAAGGCTCAAAGAGGCTTATGAATTATCTCAAAGCACAAATAATATGCCAGAAGTCTGTGGAAGAATCTGTCCGCAAGATAGATTGTGTGAGGGAAATTGTGTTATTGAGCAATCTGGTCATGGAACAGTGACTATCGGTTCAATGGAAAAATATATTACTGATAATGCTTGGGATCAAGGTTGGGTAAAACCTATAAATGTTTCTCATGAAAAAAATGAAAGTATTGGAATAATTGGTGCTGGCCCGGCTGGCCTAGCTGCAGCTGAGGAGTTGAGAAAAAGTGGATATAAAATCACTGTTTATGACAGATATGATAGAGCAGGTGGACTGTTAATTTATGGAATACCAAATTTTAAACTTGAGAAAGAGGTAGTGGAGAGAAGAACGAAACTTTTAAAAGATGGAGGGATTGAGTTTATTCAAAATTTTGAAGTAGGAAAAGATGCAAGTTTAGAACAATTAAGAAAAAAACATGATGCAATTTTAATTGCAACAGGAGTTTATAAAGCCCGAGAGGTAGAGCTTACAGGAAATGATTTAGACAATATTTTTCCTGCAATGGATTTTTTAACAGCGTCTAATAAAAAAGGATTAGGTGATAAAGTAGAATTATTCGATAAAGGAATTTTAAATGCAGAGGGTAAAGATGTTGTTGTTATTGGTGGTGGTGATACAGCAATGGACTGTGTAAGAACATCAATAAGACAAAAAGCAAAATCTGTAAAATGTTTATATAGAAGAGACAAAGAGAATATGCCTGGATCAGCGAGAGAAGTAGCTAATGCTGAAGAAGAAGGTGTTGAGTTTGTTTGGTTATCAAGTCCAAAAGAATTTAAAGGTATTAATAAAGTTGAAAAATTAATTGTGGATCAGATAAAATTGGGTGATCCTGATGAAAGTGGCAGAAGAAGACCTGAAGTTCAACAAGACTCAAGTTTTGAAGTTAAAGCTGATATGGTCATAAAAGCATTAGGTTTTGATCCTGAAGACTTACCAACTTTATTTGATTCAAATGAACTTCAAGTAACAAAATGGGGAACTATAAAAACTGATTTTGATACTATGGAAACTAATTTAAGTGGGGTTTTTGCTGCAGGTGATATAGTTAGAGGTGCGTCCTTAGTTGTCTGGGCGATTAAAGATGGAAGAGATGCAGCTACTTCGATTAAGAAGCATCTTGAAAAAAATCAATTGAAACGGTCAAAAGTAGCTTAATGAAAAATTACATAAAAAACTCTGAAATATTAAAGAAAAACCACGTCTACTCTGAAGAGATGGAACATGATGCTTGTGGTGTTGGTTTAATTGCATCCACTGAAGGAAAAAAATCACGTAAAGTTGTAGAGTATGGAATTGAGGCTTTAAAAGCAGTTTGGCATAGAGGTGCAGTTGATGCTGATGGAAAGACTGGGGATGGGGCTGGAATACACGTAGAGATACCAAAAGATTTTTTTATAGAAAAAATTGAGGTCACAGGTCACAACCACGACAACTCAGAAATATGTGTAGGAATGATTTTCTTACCAAGAAATGATTATGCAGCACAAGAAAATTGCAAAACAATAGTTGAGAGCGAATTAACTAAAAACGATTTTAGCATTTATGGTTGGAGACAAGTTCCAGTCAATCCTAAGGTTTTAGGGGAAAAAGCATTTCAAACAATGCCTGAAATTATTCAGGTGTTATTTAAATCAAACAATCCAGATTTACTGAATAAGGATCTTGAAAGAAAAATTTATGAAACAAGAAGAATAATTGAAAATAAAGCTTTTCAGATTTCATTAAATAATTTTTATATTTGCTCTCTAAGTTCAAAATCAATCATTTATAAGGGGATGTTTTTAGCGGAGGCTATTTCAGAATTTTTCTTAGATTTAAAAGATGAGAGGTTTGTATCAAGATATGCAATTTTTCACCAAAGATTTTCAACAAACACTGCACCAAGTTGGAATTTAGCTCAACCCTTTAGAGCAATTGCTCATAATGGAGAGATTAATACATATCGAGGCAACAAAAATTGGATGAAAGTTCACGAACAAGAAATGAATAGTCCACTTTTTAATAATATAGAAAATTTAAAACCAGTAATTCAGCAGGGTGCATCAGACTCTGCTGCGTTAGATAACGTTTTTGAATTGTTGAATATTTCAGGTCAACCAGCACCTTTAGCGAAATTAATGTTAGTACCAGATGCCTGGTCTAAAAAAAATAAAACTTTATCTAAAGATCATCAACAATTATTTAATTTTTTAAATAGTACTATGGAACCCTGGGATGGTCCCGCAGCTATTGCTGGAACAGATAATGAGTGGGTAATCGCTGCGAACGATAGGAATGGATTGAGACCATTAAGGTATGCAATTACTAAAGATAATTTATTATTTGCAGGTTCAGAAACAGGAATGATCGAACTTAATGAAAAAAAAATTTTAACAAAGGGAAGATTGGGTCCTGGAGAAATAATTGGAGTTAGAATTGAAAAAGGAAAAGTATTTACTAATAGCAAAATTAAAGATTACTTAGCTAAGGAATATAAACATTTTAATTCTCAAATTATTGATCTAGACGAAAAAATTACAATCTCTGATGAAAAACATACATTTTCTGGAGATGATTTAAGAAGAAGACAATATACATTTGGAATGAGCCTGGAAGATTTAGAGCTTATCTTGCACCCGATGGCTGAAGATGCAAAAGAGGCGATTGGTTCTATGGGAGATGATACTCCACTTGCAGTATTATCGGATAAATACAGACCTCTTTATCATTTTTTTAGACAGAATTTTAGCCAGGTAACAAACCCTCCAATAGACTCATTAAGAGAAAATAAGGTAATGAGTCTTAAAACAAGATTTGGAAATTTAGGTAACATTCTAGATTTTGACAATTTAACCAAACAAAACATTTATGTTTTGAACAGTCCTATTTTATCAAACTCTCAATTTGATAAATTTATTAATTTTTTTGGTAAAAACTCATTAGTTATAGATTGTACTTTTTCTAAAGAGCAGTCCTTATTTGAAGCTATAAAACAAGTTCAAAAAGATGCAGAAATCGCTGTAAGACAGGGTGTTACTCAATTAATTTTAAGCGATAAAGAATTGTCAGAAACTAATTTGCCTATTCCAATGTTGTTGTGTGTGGGAGCAATCAATTCGTTCTTAATAGAAAAAAAATTAAGAGGATATGTTTCTATAAATGTACAATCTGGAGAAGCTTTAGACACTCACTCATTTGCTACTTTAATTGGTGTGGGAGCAACTACAGTAAACCCATATCTTGCTTTTGATAGTTTATATCAAAGACACGAAAAAAAACTTTTTGGAAAATTTAGTTTTGATGAATGTGTCGAGAGATACATCAAATCAGTGAATGCCGGACTTTTAAAAATTATGTCTAAAATGGGTATATCTGTATTAAGTTCTTATAGAGGAGGCTGTAATTTTGAAACTGTAGGATTAAGTAGAACAATTGTTTCTGATTATTTTCCTGGTGTTGTGTCAAAAATATCTGGAATTGGATTAACAGGAATAGAAAAAAAAATTAGATCAATCCATAAAGAGGCATTTGAAAGTTCAGAGACTATTTTACCAATAGGTGGGATATATAGATATCGTAAAAATGGAGAGACACATCAATATCAAGGAAAATTAATTCATTTATTACAAAGTGCAGTGGGGTCAAATTCTTACGAAGCATACAAAAGATATGCCGAAGGAATATATAATTTACCACCAATAAATTTGAGAGATTTGATTGATTTTAGATCAAAAAAATTAAAAGGACCAATAGATATTTCAGAGGTAGAGCCAATACAAAATATACTTAAAAGATTTGGGAGTGGAAGCATGTCACATGGAGCTCTTTCAAAAGAAGCTCATGAAACTCTTGCTACTGGAATGAACAGAATTAAAGGAGCTTCTTGTAGTGGAGAGGGTGGAGAAGATGAGAGTAGGTTTAAAGTTTTAGAAAATGGAGACAGTGCAAATTCTAGAGTAAAACAAATAGCTTCAGCGAGATTTGGTGTTACAGTTAATTATTTAAATAATTGCAATGAAATTGAAATTAAAATAGCTCAAGGAGCAAAACCAGGAGAAGGTGGTCAATTACCTGGGTTTAAAGTTACAGATGAGATTGCAAAACTAAGACATTCAACTCCTGGAGTTACTTTAATATCACCTCCACCACATCACGATATTTATTCGATAGAAGATCTTGCCCAACTTATTTATGATTTAAAACAAATAAACCCTAAAGCAAGAATTGGTGTAAAACTGGTTGCATCATCAGGTGTTGGAACAATCGCAGCTGGTGTTGCTAAAGCAAAAGCAGATATAATATTAATTTCAGGACACAATGGTGGTACTGGAGCGACACCACAAACTAGTGTTAAGTATGTTGGAATACCTTGGGAAATGGGTTTAACAGAAGCTAATCAAGTTTTAACTTTAAATAATCTAAGACACAAAGTCACTCTTAGAACTGACGGTGGTATTAAAACAGGAAGAGACGTTGTTATTGCAGCAATGATGGGTGCAGAGGAGTATGGAGTTGCAACCACTGCTTTGGTTGCGATGGGCTGTATTATGGTTAGACAATGTCACTCTAATACATGTCCAGTTGGTGTTTGCACCCAAGATGAAAAACTTAGAGAAAAATTTACAGGTACTCCGGATAAAGTTGTTAACCTGTTCACCTTCATAGCGTCTGAAGTAAGAGAAATTTTAGCAAAAATAGGTTTTAAATCATTGAATGATATAATTGGAAGAACAGATCTTTTAATGCAGGTAAGTAAAGCTTCTCCAAATCTTGATGATTTAGATTTAAATCCACTTTTTGTACAGGCAGATAGTGGTAACAATAAAAGATATTGTGAAAATCAAGATATAAATCATGTACCTGATACACTTGATCAGGAAATCTGGCCAGAGATTGAAAAAGCTTTAGATAGTTCTGAAAAAGTAGAAAAGGAATATCTTATTAAAAATACAAATAGAGCAGTTGGAACAAGAATATCACATCACCTTTATAAAAAATATGGATACGAAAAACTTAATGAAGACTTTTTAGTATTAAATTTCAAAGGGTCAGCTGGACAATCATTTGGTGCTTTTTCTGCAAAAGGTTTAAAACTCGTTCTCAAAGGAGATGCTAATGATTATGTAGGTAAAGGATTATCAGGTGCAACAATTTCAATTAGATTGTCTGATGAAAGTAATTTAATTTCAAATGAAAATACCATTATTGGTAATACAGTTTTATATGGTGCAACATCAGGAAAATTATTTGCAGCTGGACAAGCAGGAGAAAGATTTGCTGTTAGAAATTCTGGAGCAACTACTGTAATTGAAGGATGTGACTCTAATGGTTGTGAATATATGACTGGAGGAACGGTTGTAATTCTGGGCGATGTTGGTGATAATTTTGCAGCTGGTATGACAGGAGGAATGGCATTTATTTATGACAAATCAAGAGGATTTGAAAAAAAGGTAAACAACGAAACTGTTATATGGCAAAATGTAGAAACAGATCATTGGAAAGCTTATTTAAAAAATTTAATTAAGGAACATTTTGAAGAAACAGGATCCAATTTATCAAAAATGATAATTGAAAATTATGATGAAGAGTTAAAGAATTTTATCCAAGTTTGTCCAAAAGAAATGTTAGACAAATTAAGTAATCCAATCAGCCATAAACCAGTTATAAAAGAAGTCAGTTAAATTATTAATTTAAGTTCTTTTATTATTATTTTGAGCCATTTTTGGCTTGATAAGCTATGGTCACCATTTTTAACAATAACTAATTTTTTTTTTGCTTTTTGAAAAGTTTTTAAAACTTTTCTTGAGTAGGAAACTGGTACCACTTCATCTTTTTGGCCATGTACCATGGTAATATTTATTTTAGAATTTATTTTTTTGGTTAAAACTTTATTTTTTCTACCATCTTTTATTAATTGAAGAGTAATTGGATACTCATAGTTACCATGTTTTAATTGTATAATCCCTTTTTGAATAATTTCAGATTTCATTTTTTTTGTGAATTTTTTCCACATTAAATTTTCTAAGAATTCAGGTGCAGAACCAATACCCAAAAAGCCTTTTATTTGTTTTTTGAATTCTTGAAATTGTCTGAGAGCTAGCCATGCCCCCATACTTGAGCCAACAATGATAAAATCATTTTTTTTAACAAACTTTTTAATTAAAGTTGATGTTTCATTGCTCCATTTTGTAATATTACCATTTATAAATTTTCCTGATGATTTTCCATGGCCTGAATACTCAAGTGCTAAAAAACTTAATTTATTTTTTTTGGCAAATTTTAAAAAAGCATTAGGTTTTTTTCCCTCTAGATCAGACATAAAGCCATGTAAAAAAACAATAAAAGGAGTATCTTTATATATGTTGCAAATAAATCTAATTTTCTTATTTTTTGAGATCTTATGATATCTGAACTGAGTCATAATCGTTTATATGTTGCATCTAATATTATATAATCATATCAAATGTCATCTAATTTAAAAGTTTTACAAGTCATACCAAAATTAGGTTACGGAGGAGCCGAAACAGGTTGTTATGACATTGCTCATTACTTACCAGAAAATGATTGTGGATCTTATATTGCAACTAGTGGAGGAGAGTTACTTAAATTTATTGATAAAAAAAAGGTAAAAATAATAAAACTTCCTGTTCATAGCAAAAATCCATTGATTATATTTTTTAACTTTTTAGCTCTAATTTGGGTGATACTGATAAACAATATATCTATTGTGCACGCTCGAAGTAGAGCTCCAGCCTGGTCATGTTTGTTCGCAGCAAAAATTACTGGTAGAAAATTTGTTACAACTTTTCATGGAACTTATAATTTCAATAGTGAAATTAAGAAATTTTATAACTCTGTAATGGTAAGATCAGATTTAATTATAGCGGGATCTAATTTCATTTTTTCTCATATTAAAGAAAATTATATGAAATATCTTGATGCTAAAAAAAAACTTTTAGTTATCTTTAGAGGAATTAATGTTGATTATTTTGATCCAACTACCAAACTAGATAATGATGAAAAAAAATTATTA
>Ga0228626_1000618_pt1 | contig 15549 bp, 12 predicted proteins | sample 31DmetaG_FD_183028 | JGI IMG/M metagenome (GOLD analysis project Ga0228626, IMG submission 183028) | Seawater microbial communities from Monterey Bay, California, United States - 31D | ecosystem: Environmental > Aquatic > Marine > Coastal | place: USA: California | collected 2016-10-26
AAAGGTGCGTAGGCGCGGCGGCAAAACATGTGAGTGCCCAATTGTCTGGCGCGTGGTTTTGGGTAGCGGCATTTCCACTCCGCGAAGCGCATACCACATCCGGTCGCCTTCGACCGAGCGCCAGATTCGGTGCAAGGTATGGCGCGGGGCATCGCAGAGTTGTTCCATCGTGGTGATGCTGGCAATGCGCAGGCGCTCTTGCATGCGTCGACCGATCCCAGTAATGTCTTCGAGCTCAAAGCGGTAGAGCTTCTCGGGCAGGTGCTCGAAATCGATCATGGTGAGCCCGTCGGGCTTTTCGAGCTTACTGGCGAGCTTGGCGAGGAAGCGGTTCGGAGCGAGGCCGATGGACGCGCCGATGTAGGGGCCGATTTGTGCTTTTAGCGCGGCTTTGATTTCAAGGGCCTTGGCGCGGGCGATCGCGGGCGGCTGCCAGTGTGGTGGTAGGCGGCCATACATTTCGTCGATCGAGAGCACGGCATCGACATAGATAATCTCGTGGATGATGCGGTGGATCTCCTTATGCGTCTTGATGTAGCGAGTGTTGTTCGCCTGCACAAATTGAATGCCGGGACAGAGGGTGCGGGCCTCGCGTACAGGCGTGCCTGTTTTGACGCCGCGCGCTTTGGCCTCATAGCTGGCGGCGATGCAGCAGGTCGTTTCGACCCCTAGCGAGGGTACGATACCGACGGGTTTGCCGCGCAGACGGGGTTGAAATTGTTGTTCGACGGAGGCATAGAAGCTGTCGAAGTCGATAAAAAGGTAGCGAAGACTCATAATTTATATAAACATATGTTCACTAATTAGAGCGCTAAGGGAAGTTAATTTAGTAAAATTTTTATTTAAAATTCGTAAGCATTACTTTTACGCAATAAGCCCGGTCTTGTCTCTTAGAGCATCAGTCAACTTCACCGCTTGTTTTCAGGCGGCGCAAAGCTACAAATCGAGCAATTTATGCAGATGACAGTCCAGCAACAACGCTATATGATGGGAGTGGTCATGTGCTTAATGCTCATGCCGCCGGGCATGTGGGTACCGTCTTTACCGAATGTGCTGGCGACCTACGACGCGAGTTGGGCATTGCCGTATGCGACTGCGTTGACGCCGTTGTGTGCACTCTTTTCGGCCTTGCTGTTCGGAGCATTGTCGGACCGTAAGATGCATGCGGAGCAATTACTGGGCGTATTGGGTGTTTCTGGAGCGGTCTTTCTGTGGCTTGGTTTTTCGTCATTAAAGTGGGGTTGGCATCCTGGTTGGTATCTATTGTTGCAAGGCTGCAATGCCCTAATCTCTGGCCCAATGTTCGCGTTGATGACAAAGGTCAAATTGGCGAACCTGCCGAATGCTGCCAAAAGTTTTCCGATTTACTCAATGTGTGGCACGATTGGCTGGATGGTTGGGGGCTGGATCATTAGCTTACTGGCATTGGACTGTTCGGCGAATACAGGTCAGCTTGCGGCATATATTCGTCTGGGTATGGGCGGTCTTTGCTTTCTATTGCCAGCAACACCCCCGACGGACCATCAAAGTCGTGGTTGGCAGGCAGCTCTAGGATTACGTGCGTTCGGACTGTTGAAAAATCGTGAGCTGCGCTATTTCTACGTGGCGTCGGCATTATTTGCGATTCCCTGTGTGTCATTTTATATGGTTGTGCCGATGATGCTGAAGGAATTTGGCAGTTTGTACCCAACTGCGGAAATGACGATTGGCCAGGCATTGGAAGTCCTCGCGATGTTGTTTTTAAGCCTTGTGGCGGGCCGCTTCCGGATCCGCTGGTTTTTGATTGTTGGAATGCTGTTTGGGGTACTGCGCGTTGCCTTATTTGCGTTAGCAGGAGAATGCGGAGTACTTGCGGTGATTTGGCTGGGAGTCGCTCTGCAGGGGCCGATTTATACCTTTACGATGGTGGCCGGACGCCTCTTCTTGGATAAGCGCGTGCCCGATACCATGCGCGGGCAAGCGCAGGCGCTACATCAATTGTTGGTCGGCAGTATCGCGGGAATTATCGGCGCGTTCTTCTGCGGGTGGTTGTACCAAGCGAACATAGTTGCAGGCAAGGTGCAGTGGGTGTGGTATTGGCTGATCTTAACAGTGATGGCGCTGGTTCCGCTGGTGTATTTCACCGTGGGTATTACCGGGAAGTCGAGTGGAGAGGATCAGTAGGAGTGACTACCAGCTGCGGTTCGGTTTCTGCGGCGTCACTCATTTGCTATGTGGCCTAGGTTTTGACGGTTAATTCGTATGTGGTGGCCTTGATGATCACTCGGTCATTGCGCAGGCTGTGCCATTCCAGATAGAAATAATTGCCCCAGTGATCGGGCATCGGGATTTTATTTTTGTAATAGTGCTCCAACTCGCCGTCGGGAGTATCGAGCACCTTAACTTTACGCGCGGCCGTGATGTCGCCCACCATGCCGATTTGTTCCAGAGTAATACCATTTGCGCATAAATAATGCGCTGTATGCCTTTATAATTCTAAGCAACGAAGTTGGAACCACGAATGGACACGAATTTAACAGACCAAAATTCTCATCATCAATCAGATCCAAGATACCAGTCGAAAATTGACATCGAGCGATTCCCTTCGCCAATAAGCGTTGCCTATGATTCGTGTTGATTCGTGTCCATTCGTGGTTTCTAAAAAAGTGCCGAGTCGACTGTACATTTAGGATCATGACAGTGCACTGAGCGGATCAGCCTCCGCGTGGTCCGCATTCGCCGAGTATGACACCTTGAACGCGCAAAATACTCCAGAGATGGTATAATGTCGCATCAGTATCTCGAGATTAGTTCAGGCGCGGGGTTGCAAAAGCGGAGCCGTTGTCCCACCAAGTCGCAGAAGGCGTTGCCTTCGAGCTCCAGCCGAATCAGTTCCTCCGGTCTACCAATCCAGATTCTCCGGATGACTCGGCCGCGGAAGCGGTGATCAATATCGCCGTGTTCAAGGTAGCCTGCGATGCGACATGCGATGCGTTCGAGGTTATTTGATACGGCAGTGTTCCGCTATGGTTGTTTTGATTTCTTCCCAAGTCTGGTTTGTCAGACTAATCGGATCAGGGTCGTATTCGGCATCGTCGAAATAGCAAAGGGACTTCTCGAGATTCCAAAGGCTGGCGTTGGGGTATTTTTGCGTGTAAAAAGAAAGTAGGCGTTGATGATCAAAATGCTTGAGCAATAGTGCGTAGTCCCAGAAATCTTTTTTACTGCCTCGATTGGAGATCGCATTGAGTTTCATTGCAGCAATGTCCTTGGTGCCGGCAAGGCGTATGCCCTCAGTCGTGATGATTTTGGTCAGTAGCGGATATTGATGCGCGATGAAGTCGGTTTTGACTCCATCGATTTGTCCCAATATAGTATTGGTATCGATTGTTGTTTCTGTGAGAGCAAACGCTTGGTTGAGTCGTTCGTTCAGCTTTGGGGCATCGAAAGGCGTATGAGTGAATAGATCCAAATCGATGGATCTTCGATGTCCATACTGCAGAGCCAGAGCGGTGCCACCTGCCAGATAAAATTGTTGGAGTGGCGCTGCCGACATCAAGTGACGCAGCAGTTGAATCAGATTTTCCGATACAGCTTCAAGGTGGAGTCCCATGTATTACGAAGCCCAATATTTTGTCCGCTGGTGCGCACGGAATTGCTTTTTTTCCAATCCGAATTGGTTGGCGAAAAATACGATCGTCTTTGACGACAGGGAAGGGGCGTTCAAGAGTGCTTTTTTGATAGGATCTGGCCCATAATATGCCCACGCGCTACGCACATCTTGACTGGAGCCTCGTTCGACGATGCGGATGATCAGAAAGGCAGCATTGGTTTCGGGGTCGACTCTGTCGCGATCAACATCCCAAAAAAGAAGATCCGAAAGTTGGTTGAGAAACTCTTTACCAGTCATTATTTTTTAATAATGGTGCATCTAGCCTCAGAATCAAGAGTTGGTTTATGGCGATCGCCTGAATGGCGTCAGCTTTGAAATGAGGGGATGGATGGCTGAACTTCAGAGCGGACCAGATCAAAACAGCGCTAGCTGGTCGTCTTCGTGGTCGGTGTTTTCACCTGACTGCTCTTTTTGCATACGTTTGCGCAGCAGATTGTGTGCCGAGTCGTCGGCTTCGAGGCGCTCAAGAATAGTCTTGGCGCGGTCGATCACGGTAGTCGGCAGGCCTGCGAGTCGGGCGACTTGAATACCATAGGAACGGTCGGCCGCGCCTTGGATCACTTGGCGCACGAAGATGATCTCGTCGTTCCACTCTTTGACCGCTACCGAGTAATTCTCCAGTCTCGCCTGGGTTTTGGCGAGTTGGGTGAGCTCGTGATAGTGCGTGGCAAACAGCGTCCGCGGGCCGCCGGATTCAACCGGATGTAGGTGCTCGATCACCGCCCATGCGATGGAGAGTCCGTCGTAGGTGCTGGTGCCGCGGCCGATCTCGTCGAGGATGACAAGGCTGCGCGGAGTGGCATTGTTGAGAATGTTGGCGGTCTCATTCATTTCGACCATGAAGGTCGAGTTGCCACGCGCCAGCTCATCGCTGGCGCCGACACGTGAAAAAATGCGATCAACGAGACCGATCTGGCAGCTCTTGGCGGGCACCCATGCGCCGGTTTGTGCCATCAGGACGATGAGCGCGATCTGGCGAATGTAAGTCGATTTACCAGCCATGTTGGGCCCGGTGATCAGCGCAATTTGAGGGGTGTCGGCATCGATTCCTGAGCTAGAGAGGCTAGTATCGTTGGGTACGAAGGCATGCGCGCCAGCCAAGCCGAGGCGCTCGGCCCGCAGCATTTGTTCAACCACGGGGTGTCGCCCTTGGTCGATGCGTAGTTGGTCGGAGTGGTCGAGCTGCGGTTGGCAGTAGTCCCATTCGCGGGCGAGTGCGCCCCAGCCAATCAGCACGTCAATTTCAGCGATTGCGGCCGCGGTCTCTTTGAGTGTGTCGGCATATTCGAGAATGGCCTGAATCAAGCCATTGAAGAGGGCTTCCTCACGGGTGATACTGGTCTCTTCGGCATGCAGGATTTCGCGCTCGCGCTCTTTGAGCACATCAGTCGTGTAACGCTCAGCATTTTTCATTGTTTGCTTGCGCACATAATCATCGGGCACAAGCGCCACGTTGGCCTTGGTGACTTCAATGAAGTAGCCGAAGGCGCCATTGAAGCGAATACGTAGGTTTTTGATGCCAGTGCGTTCTTGCTCGGCGAGCTCAAATTCGGTGAGCCATTGTTGGCTGTCACGGGTGAGGCTACGAATGCGATCCAGCTCGTCGTCGTAGCCATCGCGAATCGTGCCGCCGTCGTCGATCTTACCCGGTAGTTCGTCGGCTAGGCCGCGGTTGAGTAACTCGGAGAGAGGCTCGAAATAGTGAATGCGTGCGGCGATCGCCGCGACAGGCGTCTCGGGGAACTCGAGCAGGGTACTGGCGATTCCGGGTAGTGCAGCCAAGGTATCACGTATGCCGCCGAGCTCGCGTGGGTGACGCATCCGGTTTTGTAGACGGCCGAGAATGCGTTCGATGTCGCGAATGCTTTTGAGGTGCGTTTGCAGTTCGGTTGAAAGTCCCGGGGCGGTGACAAATTCACCCACGCAGCCCTGCCGGCGTTGTATTTCGTCGAGGTCGAGCTCGGGGGCACAGAGCCAACGTTCTAGTAGGCGGGCGCCAGGGGCGGTGACGGTTGCGTCCATGGCTGAGAGTAGCGAGCCTTGGCGGGTATTGGCGGCGGATTTAAAAATCTCTAGGTTGCGTAAGGTCGCGGGGTCGAGCAGCAGGGCCTTTTCGGTGCTGTATTCGCTGAGTTTACGGAGATTTTCCGGTTTTGCACAAAGTGTTTCGGTGGCGTAATGGACGAGTGCTCCCGCGGTGCCAAGGGCGGCGTGGTTGCGGTCGATACCGAAGCCTTCGAGATTGAGCACGCCGAGGGTCTCCATCACCGACTGAGCGCCTGCGACTTCGTCGAAGTGGTAGTCTGGGATTTTCGTAACCGCACGGCCGTCGCAGAGGTAAGTGAAGAGCTGATTGAACTTCGCTGCATCGGCGCGGTTGGCCCAGTTGGCGGCGGCATTTTCCGGCACGATGATTTCGCGTGGATCGATGCCTTCGAAGGCGGCAAACAGGCTTTCTGGTTGTGCCTCGGAAGCAAGTACGAACTCGCCGGTGGTGAGGTCTAGCCAGGAGGCGTGGAGCTGTTGCTTCTCGAGTGAGAGTGCGAGCAAGAAGTGATTTCGCTGTGCGTCAATTTGGGTATCAGCCAGCCGTGTGCCTGGAGTGATGATACGGGTGAGAGCACGTTTCACGAGTTTGCCAGGCTGTGGGGTCTCGACTTGATCAACGATCGCGACTTTAACGCCCTGATCGAGAAGCTTCTGGATGTAAGTCTCTGAAGCGTGAAAGGGGATCCCAGCCATTGGCATGCCATGGCGGTGAGTGAGCGTGATGCCTAGCAGTTGCGCGCCGCGTTCGGCGTCCTGCAGGAAAATTTCGTAGAAGTCCCCGAGACGAAACATCAGTAATGTGTCCTCTGCGAGCTGGCCACGAATCTCGTGCCATTGCTGCATCATTGGGGTTACTTTTTTGGGCTTCTCGGAAGACATTGGGAGAGTTCTCTAAAATCGTGAACTACCGAATCAATACGAAATTGCGTGAATCAAAAGCGAATTCTCAATTTAAGGCAGGAATTCATTCATATTTTTTGGAGCGCGGCGCTCAGTTATCTCTGTGCGCAGCTGAAAAACGGCTGTTGTCGTTTGCGGAGGAGCCGCAGTGGTCGCGTGTGAATGGTGTGCTAAACATAGAAAGCAGTGACGGTGGTTGATTATTCGTGCAATTGGTGACCAGATTTATTCTGTAGTGTTCACATATGGCAGCAGTTAAGCTAAATTCTCTTCGTTTCGAAAATCCTAAAGCGCCGGAGTTGGTGATCCTGCATGGGCTCTTGGGGGCGTCACGCAATTGGCAGACGATCGGTAAGGCGCTTAAGGATCGCTTTGATATTCATATCTTAGACCTGCGCAATCATGGCAGTTCTGCACATGCGGAGACCATGCGCTGGTCGGAGCTGACTGCGGACTTGTCAGCTTATTTAAAGGCGCATGAGTTGCAAAACATCACACTGTTGGGGCATAGCCTTGGGGGTAAAATTGCCATGAAGTTTGCCTGTGATCATGCTGCTCAGGTTAAGAAGTTAATCATTGTTGATATCGCAGCGAAGTTGTATCCGCCGTATCATGACAATGAATTCCGCGCGATGAAGCGGGTACCGGCTGGCGCTCTGGAGAATCGCCGTGAGGCTGAAGAGTTGCTCAAGCCAATGATTCCGGATTGGGGGATGCGTCAGTTTATAATGACGAATTTAGTGAAAGGGGAGTTCGGTTTACAGTGGCAGTGTAACCTCGAGGTGTTGCATGCGAGTTTGCAGATATTACGCCAAAACTCGTTGGCAAGTGGCGACTTTTACCAAGGGCCGACTCTTCTAGTGAGTGGCGGGAAGTCAGACTTCATTAAAAACGGCGATGTTAAAGACATGCGTGAATGGTTCCCCAATCTCAAAGAAGTCAAACTACATAAGGCTGGGCATAATGTGCACGTCGATGATCGTAGTGGATTTTTGGATGCTTTGAATCAGTGGTTGTAGGTTGCGCGTTGTTGGATATAACAAGCAACGAGCAACGAACAACAAGCAACGAACAACAAGCAACAAACAACAATTTACACAATCACATGACCACCCGCTCACAATCCGAGGCAGACACTGTCGCCGCAGCTGGTTTTGCCGAAGTTTACGAACCGGTTAAACCTTACTTAGATGCGCTCGATGTCTACCTGCAGTCACAGGTTCAGGAGCTGGAGCCGGAGGTGCAGGACCATGTTCGCTATGTGTTTGGTCATAGCGGCAAACGTCTGCGGCCGATGCTCGTAGCGTACAGTGGTTGGCAGGGCCCTGCGGTAAAGTGCTCGCAAGATCTGGTCACGCTGGGTTCGGTCATCGAACTGGTACACTTGGCAACCTTGGTACACGACGATATCTTGGATGAGGCGGAGACACGTCACCGCCAAGAGACTGCAGCGAAGAAATACGGCCCTGCGGCGGCTGTATTGATTGGTGATGTGTTATTTTCGCATGCGTTAAAGTTGGCTGCGGAGTTTGATACGAATGAGGTCTGTCGCTCGGTCGCGCAAGCGACCTCGCGGGTGTGCGCCGGAGAAATTGCGCAGACCTATCAACGCGGCAAGGTGAATTACAGCCGCGAATTTTACTTTCGCGTGATTCAGCTCAAAACCGCAGAGCTGTTTGAAGTATCGTGCCGGTTGGGTGCTAAAATTGCGGGTTACCCGGAAGCCTTTAGTGAGGCTGCCGGATTATTTGGACGCCACGCTGGCATCGCCTATCAAATATTTGACGATCTGGTCGATTTGTATGCCGATGAGTCGATGATCGGCAAGACCTTGGGTACGGATTTGGATAAGGGTAAGTTCACGTTGCCGCTATTATTGCTGCTGGAAAAGTTACCCGAGCAGGAACGCGATCACTTGATGGCGCGCTTCAAGGCGGGCGATCAGACGGTCTCTGCTGATTTCACTAAGCGCTTACATGACTTCCCTATTTTTGAAGAAGTGGTTGCTACCTTTGAGGCTGAGCTCAGCAAGGCGACCGACGCGGTGGCGCCCTTTAGTGACCTGCCTCCGGTGGCGAGTCTGCAGCAAATCGCGGAACTCGTACGCGCGCAGCTGGGACGCATTCGATGAGGGTGAGATGTCACTGTTAGGCTAGTGTTGATTCTGAAATAATCGATAACGCACTTGACTTGCATTAAGTGATGTGACCGTTTCCACTGTTCATGTTTAGGAACCAGCAACCTTGTAGCGCACTCACCCGATCTGTATCGGCTTGCCTTGCGCTACTCGTCTTGCTCTTGAATGTAGCATTGGTCAGCCCGCAGGTTCACCAGGCATTGCACATCGATGCAGAAGACCACCAATCACACAGCTGTAGTGAGCATTCTCACGATGACGCGCCTGCGAACGATTGCGATCACTCCTGTGCTGTCGCACTATTTGGTCAAGGTACGATTCCGATGCAGCCTACGGTGGAACTGCCTGAGCGCACTGATGTGATTATTGCGATTGTTCCGCAGTCTGCGGAAATCGTTTGGTGCGGACAAGCGCTGATACGGCGCTGTAGCCGTGCCCCCCCGATTGAAACGATTGTTTAGAGAATACTCCGAGTGCTGGTAGTTGCCAGTCTCGTATCGCGTGTGCGCAGTTCGCTCACGTTTGAACAACAACAACTTTCAATCAATTCAATGAACTACATTTTACTTAAAAGCAGTGTACTTGCATGCACTGCACTGGGCTTTGCCCACATGATGAACGCACAATCGTCCGCAGAGACGGTGTATCAACTGGACGACTACATCGTCTCCGCAGGTCCCAACTTGCGCTCAATCGCAGATTATGCTGCGCCGGTCAATGTCGTGACTGCAACAGAAATCAGCCGTCAAAGCGGTGGTTCGCTCGGCGCTGTGCTCGATTGGCAACCCGGCGTGAGTAGTTCGTCCTTCGGTGCCGGTGCGAGCCGCCCGATCTTACGTGGCTTTGATGGCCCGCGTGTTCGCATTCTCGATGCAGGAATCGAATCCATGGATGTGTCCGATACTAGCCCAGACCATGCAGTGACGCTTGAACCGCTACTGACTGAACGCGTAGAAGTCCTGCGTGGCCCGAGTACATTACTCTACGGCAGCTCCGCGATCGGCGGCGCAGTAAATGTCATCGGCAAAGAAATGCCACGCCAGCGAGTCGATCCGAAGGGCTACGAAGGTGCCCTTGAGGCGCGGCGCGATTCGGTTTCAGACGGTGATGCCCTTGCGGGTTATGCGACCGTTGGGGACGATGATTGGGCGCTTACCATTACTGCTGTAGATCGTGATGCGGATGACTACGAAATTCCTGACGACGCGCAGGAGCACGATGCGGAAGGCGATACACTCGAAAACAGCTTTGTCGAAACAGAGCAGTACTCAGTGGGTGCCAGCTGGTTCTTCAGCGAAGAGAACCGTATCGGCTTCAGCTTTTCTAATTATCAAACGCGCTACGGTGTGCCCGGGCATGGCCATGAGGATCATCACGGCGCGGGTGCCGGTGCTGGAGCTGGTGGCCACGACGACGAAGAAGCGGTGCCCATTGACATGGAGCGCAAGCGCTACGACATGGAGCTGGAATTGGTCGACGTGAATGATTGGATCGAAGCCCTACGTACGCGTTTCGGTTATACCGATTATGAGCATTCCGAAGGCGATACCGTCTTCGAACGCGAAGGCTGGGAACTGCGCGCAGAGGCTGCGCATACTCCATGGTGGGTGATCGACGAAGGTGTGATTGGCGTCCAAATTTCGGATGTGGACTTCTCTGCCTTGGGTGAGGAAAGCTTCACACCTGCATCTACAACCAAGACGCAGGCACTCTTCGTTAGCGAACATATCCACGGCGAGGTACTGCACTATGAGTTCGGCGGGCGTATTGAGCGCACGGACATTGTCGAAGATAAGGATCAGCGTGACTACGACGAGCTGGCGATCAGCCTCGCGGCCGGAGCAACCTGGCACATCGACGAACAGAACTCACTGTCATTGGTGCTGCAACGCTCTCAGCGCAACCCGACTTCGACTGAGCTGTATGCCGAGGGCGCCCACCATGCGACCAGCCAATATGAAAAAGGTGATCCCAGCCTCAAGCAGGAAACCGCCTACGGCGTGGACCTGACATATCGTAGCACACATGAGAACTGGCAGGCGGAAGTCTCACTGTTTTACACCTACTTCGATGATTATATCTTTTCTGAGGAACAGGAAGATGAGGAGATTGGTGGGCTGCATGTATATAATTTTGTTGCCATCGATGCCGAGTTCTACGGTCTCGAGGCGCAGCTGGATTATACACTGGCTAAGACCGAAGGCAGTCAACTGCTGCTGAGCTTGATGGGCGACTGGGTACATGCGACCAACGAAGATACGGGCGATGACCTCCCTCGCATGCCACCGATGCGAATCGGCTCACGCCTCAGCTGGGCCACGGGCAACTGGGACTCCGGCGTCGAGCTGCGTTATGCTTTCGAGCAGGACAACACCGGACCAGAAGAAACATCGACCGACGATTACTTAAAATTGAACTTAGATGTGAATTACCGTTTGGACCTAGGGAATGCGATCACTGCAGTGCTATTCGCACGGGCTGAGAATCTGCTCGACGAAGAGATTCGCCACCACACTTCCTTTATTAAAGAGGAAGCGGCATTGCCGGGCCGTAATTTCACCATTGGTGCTCGCGTGGAGTTCTAAGGGAACGATTCCATCCTGTTGATTCAGCAACGCGGGGTTCCGAGAGGGCCCCGCGTTTTTGGTGATTGGATATGAGCGAGGAATTGCGATTGCTTGAACACGAGCGGCGGATTTGATCGGAGGCGCTTGAACCTAAAACGGCTTCGCTACCATCGTCGGCAGACCAAGCATGCCTAACTTTTTAAAATAGTGATCCTAAAAAGATCCGTGGGAACCAAAAATTTACGCGGATCCATTTCATAAGTGACTGAAGCAATAATGATCCTTGAGGGGAGGGATGTAATTGTCGCTGGCTCTAATGCGCACAGGCATTGCGACGGCAAAGTCGATAATTACGAATATGTGCACTTGCCAGGAACAAGCCGCCCAGAGTGTTGATCCATGCTGCAACGCTCAATGGTGCCGCCGTTTGGCCTAACTCGCGAACACAGTGCTGGCAATGCGCTCCCGCAGCCAATTCAGCTGCCGGGGTATGCCCGCGCTCATAGACTAAGGCCGAAATAAGTATGCATAGACCGATTGCACTTAAAGCAAATACCCACTTGTCTTTGTGCTGACGGCAACCCATGAAGACTGCGAAACTCGTTGTTGGAATGACCAAATACAACATCCACAAATGAAAATTCTGGTGCACCAAAAAAGAGGTGGCTACAATCGGCAGCAGAACGATAGCCACCGGCGTGAGCAGGCAGTGAATGGCGCATACCGCCGCCATGCTGATGGCCAGTTTATCGGCCCAGCCGTGTGATTTGCACTGTTCAGTCGGTTGTGTCATGGTAGAGCGCTTTTGATGGAAGTCGCTGTCGATAAGGTCAACTCAAATTTAAGTCATTGCAAGCAGGCCTTGTGAGTTCCCCGCGGAGATGAGTCTACCAGCCTTGCAGGCTAATGTTGACAGCAGTCTTCCGATTCTTGCGCCGCTTCCCAAGCCTTGCGCCGCTGATCGGAGAAGCCTGGAATACGACCTTCGTCGAAGTCCATCATGTCCATGACACTATCGATTACGCCGATCATTTCGGGGTGCCCCATATTGGTCAGTGACTCAGCCAGAAATTCGCGGCCCATTTCAGTTTGGCCTTTGTGAGTGACTTCGCGGTTCCATTCAATGGCGTTCAGATCTTCAGGAAAGAGCTCACCTAATAAGCGATCGAGTTCGACCTCATCGTCACCGGCTGCTTGGACTGCGGCGAGAACTTGCTTCGGGTCGATGCCGAGGTGCATCGACAGAAACCGGTCGAAGCCGCGGCAGAAATTTTTCTGATAGGACTTAGGTAATTCGCCAGCAAGGTGTTTATGGCACTTGGCAATAAAGCGTGGCAAGTAGAGCAGTCCGCAAGGGTGCGCTTGATACGGAGAGGGGAGGTCGAAACATATTTCGCCGGTCGGGCCGTGGTCTTGGTCTGTCATGATGCGGGAATCAAAGTACGAAGGTTTGAAGGTGCAAAGGTAAAATGTAAGAGGGTGTCGAGTCGTTGCTAGGATTGGCATTTAAATTGTTTGTTGGAATAAGTTTGTCGTTTGGCATATCTGATGGGTTAGTTATGATCATACGCTTAATGAAAACGTCTGTTTTATTTCCCCTTATCATTGCATGGTTAGCCCTAGGGGCGACTGCACTACGAGCGATTCCCGGATTACCCCAGCCAGCTCAAGTCGAGCTCATTGCCGAGTCTTCCACAGTTCAATCGGGGCAAACTTTTTATGTGGCTTTGGATTTTAAACTCGAGCCGCATTGGCATATTTATTGGAAAAATCCCGGCGCGAGTGGCTTGCCGGTCGAGATCGAGTGGGAGTTACCCGCTGGCTTTACGGCGGGCGAGATCGAATGGCCTGCGCCTGAGCGCATCGAACTTGGCGGCTTGATGAACTATGGCTATGAAGATGCGGCGACATTGATGGTGCCGATTCGGGCTGCTGAGGATTTGATTGAGGGCGAGCCTGTGATGCTTCAAGCTAAGGTTGCATGGTTGATGTGTGAGGAGGTCTGTGTCCCGGGTGATGCGAGTCTTCGCCTCGAACTAGTTGTGGGCCGGGCTGCGGATCTCAGTGAGGATGCAGCGTTATTTGCTGCGGCACGTGCGCGTTTGCCGCAAGCGGCATTGCCATGGGAGGTCTCCGCTGCGAATGAAGATGGCTTACTGGTCTTAACCATTGAGCAAGGGGCCGGCCCTGAGGTTCCAAAGGAGCTGTATTTTTACGCAGATAAGACTGGCGTGATTGATCCGAGTGCCGCGCAACGCGTGACCAACCCAGCGCACGGAGTGACACGTCTCGAAGCGGTATTAGATCCAGCCTTAAAGGATGGCACGATTGATGACCTAGCGGGTGTGTTGCAATCAGCTGCGGGCAATTGGCAAATTGATCTAGCTGCTGGCGCTGAGCCAAGTGTACCGACTCTAGATTTGGTGAGTGAAGTACCTACAGTGGATGGATTGGAGGGAGTCTTGTTGAACCTCGGTCTACCAGGCTGGTTGTTATTGGCCTTTCTTGGCGGTCTGATTTTAAATGTCATGCCCTGCGTATTACCAGTGCTGTCGCTGAAGGTTTTTTCGTTACTGAAGCATTCGGGGCAGTCGCGGGCGCAGGCCTTGCTGCATGGCGCTGCGTATACCGCGGGCGTGGTGGTGAGTTTTTTGGCGTTGGCTGCGGTATTGTTGGCGCTGCGAGCGGTGGGCGAACGCATCGGTTGGGGGTTTCAGTTGCAGAGTCCCAATTTTGTAGTGGTTCTAACGATGGTGTTTTTTCTTTTTGCCCTCAATTTGATGGGTGTGTTTGAGGTAGGCACAAGCCTGGTCGGTGCCGATACCAAGGTGTCGAAGCGCAACGATGCACTGGGTTCGTTTGGCATGGGGGTATTGGCGGCGGTCGTCGGTGCGCCGTGCATGGGACCGCTGGTGGCATCGGTCAGTGGTATCGCGGTGCAAGCAGATGCAATCACGGGCTTGTTGATCTTTGGCGTAATGGGCCTCGGGCTCGCTTCGCCGTTTTTATTCTTATCGGTCTTTCCGAAGTTGGTGGCGTACCTACCTAAGCCTGGAGTATGGATGGAATCAGTGAAGCAGTTCATGGGCTTTTTGTTAATGGCGGCAGTGGTCTTTCTCGCGCTGGTCGCGGGGCGTCTCGGAGGTGTGGATGCGGTGATTGCGTTGCTGATCGCCCTGCTCGTCGTTGGCATCGCGGCGTGGGTGTATGGTCGCTGGTCGGTGCCGGTAAAGCCCAAGCGCACGCAGTGGGTTGCACGGCTCATAAGTTTGGTGCTATTGGTCTGTGCGACCTGGTATGCACTACATGCAACGAAGTTAGCGTATGCAAATTTTGCAACGGGCTCATCTGTTTTAGAAAACGGACAATGGGCATCGTGGTCAGCTGAAGCGGTTGAAGTAGAGTTGGCACAAGGCAAGCCCGTCTTTATCGATTTCACTGCGAGCTGGTGCTTGATTTGCCAGGTGAACAAAAAGGTGGCGATCCGTACGGATGCGACGAAGGCTTTGTTTGAGGAGTATGAAGTGACGGCGTTTGAGGCGGATTGGACACGCTATGATGCGGCGATCACTGCTGAGCTCGAGCGCTTCGGGCGTTCAGGTGTGCCACTGTATGTGCTGTATGCTGCGGACGGGACAGTCACGCTCTTACCGCAGAGTTTGACGCATGGGATTATTCGGGAGGCCGTTGAAGGAGTGACCGAAAAGCCGTTGTAAGTGCTATTGGGCTTAGCGGTGCGTGCGCTACTGCCGGCGTCTGAGAGGGATGGAATATTCCCAGAACTGACGGTAGCGCTGCCACTTAAGGTAGAGGATACTGGCCAAAATCGCGCCGAGAGTGTCGGCGATCCAGTCGTTCAGTTCGACGGCACGGCCTGGGGTTAAGGATTGGCGGAACTCATCTAGTATCGCGTAGCCTGACACAATCAAGATCGTGAAGAGCACCCCGTGCCAGCCTTTTTTAAACAATTCCGGAATACGTAGTACCGCAGTGGCTAAGAGCCCGAAGACAAGTAAATGAGCGAGTTTGTCGTAAGACACTCCAACATTAGGAGCTGCGAGCGCGGATTGACTCGATGCCGCATAGATCGAAATCGCTAGTGCGCAGGGCCAGACAAAGTGACGTTTGATTTTCACGTTATTGATGCGCGGGTAACCAGAAGCGAAAGGTGCTGCCCTTGGAGGACGACTCGACGAGCTCGATATCGCCATGGTGGTCGCGCAGGATACGCTTACTAATCGAGA
>Ga0228626_1000627_pt1 | contig 15411 bp, 29 predicted proteins | sample 31DmetaG_FD_183028 | JGI IMG/M metagenome (GOLD analysis project Ga0228626, IMG submission 183028) | Seawater microbial communities from Monterey Bay, California, United States - 31D | ecosystem: Environmental > Aquatic > Marine > Coastal | place: USA: California | collected 2016-10-26
TAACTGGAGGTACAGTTGTATCTGGAGCTGCTATGGGAGATTTAAGTGGATTCACTTTAACTTTAGAAGGTCAAGAAACTGACCCAGCATTCTTTGTAACATCAACTGTTGTTACTGACAATGAAGGTTCATCTCAAATAGACCCTAACGCATAGGTTTTTTTAATTTTTTTCATTTAAAAAGGGTAGTCTTAATTGATTACCCTTTTTTTTCTTTTAAATAAATAAAAATACAAACTTTTAGTATTATATATATATGAAACATTTGTTACCTACATCTGATGCACAAACAATAAAGATTATACCAAGAGTATATTCAACAAGTGTTACAATAAAATTAAGGGATGATAGTACAAATAATGAAGTAACAATACTACCAACTGCTATAATTAATAAAAACTATGTTGAGTTATCAAATGTTTATACATTAATTGAAGGTAGGTTTTATGATTTAAAAGTTTATAATGGGCAAGGCTCTGTAACAGAAGCAGATATTATTTACAGAGATAAAATATTTTGTACTGCACAATCAACAAACCAATCTAACAACGAGCACTATACAATAAACAAAGATGTGTACAAAGAAAAGAGTGGTAATAACGATTTTATAATACTATGAGTAAACGTATAAATAAATACAGAAAAACAACACCATCAAAGACATCTAACTCAAAAAACTCAAAAGTTAGTTTTGTTAATTTGTCATCTTACACATCTCCACAGATTGTAGAAACAAAGAACAAAGAATGGGTTGAATTTGGTGCTGATAACAATTATTTTCAGTTCTTAATAGACAGAGCAAACGGAAGTGCAACATCAAGTGCTTGTATTACTGGTATCTCTCAAATGATATACGGAAGAGGTTTAGATGCAACAGATAGTTCAAAAAGACCAGAGCAATATGCAAGAATGTTATCTTTATTTAAAAAAGATGATGTAAGACGTTTTGCATACGATTTAAAACTATCTGGACAATGTGCAATACAAGTAATATACTCAAAAGACAGAAAGTCTATTGCTAAAGTAGAACACTTGCCAATTGAGACTTTAAGAGCAGAGAAATGTGGAGCAGAAGATAAACAAGTACAAGCATATTATTATCATCCAGATTGGGTTAATATAAAGCCATCTGAGAAGCCTTTAAGAATACCAGCATTTGGTATATCTAACACACCACAACCAATTGAGATTTTATATGTTAAGCCTTATGAAGCTGGTATGTATTATTATTCTACTCCAGACTATCAAGGTGGTTTACAATATGCAGAGTTAGAAGAAGAAGTATCTAACTATCATTTAAACAATATAATGAACGGACTTGCTCCATCAATGTTAATTAATTTTAATAATGGAGTGCCAGACGAAGAAAAACAAACCTTAGTTGAAAATAAAATAAAAGCTAAGTTTCAAGGTAGTTCAAATGCTGGTAAATTTATACTTGCTTTTAACGATGATAAAGAATCAGCAGCAGATATAAATCCAGTACAATTATCAGATGCACATAATCAATATCAATTCCTTTCTGAAGAATCACAAAAGAAAATAATGATATCACACAGAATTGTAAGTCCTATGCTATTAGGTATAAAAGATTCAAGTGGTTTTGGTAACAATGCAGAAGAATTAGAAACTGCAACAATATTAATGCAAAACACAGTTATAATACCTTTTCAAGAGCTTTTAACAGATGCTTTTGATAAAATACTTGCTTTTAATAATATTGCTTTAAACCTATATTTTAAGACGTTACAACCATTACAATTTGTTGATTTAGAAAATGTAAAGGATGAAGAAACAAGAGAGCAAGAAACTGGTGTAAAGATGTCAAAAGTATTTTCTGATTTAGAAAAATTAGGAGAAGATGAAGATTTAGAGAATTGGGAATTGATTGATGAGAGAAAAGTTGATTATGACAAAGAAGATGAATTAAATGAAGAACTAAATAAATTAAACAATCCTAAACTATCTACATTGTCAAAGATGTACAATTTTGTTACTACTGGAACTGCTAGACCAAACGCAAAGAGTAGTCAAGATGGAGAGAATGAAGAAGGAGTACAATTTAAAGTAAGATATCAATATGCACCATTAAGTTATAGTGCAAATAGTAGAGCATTTTGCAAGAAAATGGTAGATGCTGCTAAGATATACAGAAAAGAAGATATAGATAGGATGAGTACAATGCCAGTTAATGCTGGTTGGGGTTTAAACGGAGCTGATACATATGATATTTGGCTTTATAAAGGTGGAGGAGATTGTCATCATTTTTGGATGAGAAAGACATACAGAGCAAAAAGTGCTAAAACAAAAGCAGATGTTGGTAATCCAAATGCTGAAGTGAGTGTAAACAAGGCTAAAAAAGAAGGTTTTAAACCAGAGGTAAATGCAAAAGAAGTTGCAAAAAGACCAACGGATATGCCAAATAAAGGATTTGTAAATAAAAAGAGATAATAGATGGCAACTGCATTATTTATAAGTAGAACAGATTTAGTAAAGAATAGTATTGTTGATGGAAACGTTGATACAGATAAATTCATACAATTTGTTAAGATTGCACAAGAGATACATATACAAAACTATTTAGGAAGTAAGTTGTATGATAAAATATCAGCAGATATTATTGCAGATAGTTTAACTGGTAATTATTTATCTTTAGTTACAGACTACATACAACCTATGTTGATTCATTACGCAATGGTAGATTATTTACCATTTGCAGCATATCAAGTAAAGAATGGTGGAGTATTTAAACACACATCAGAAAATGCAGAAAGTGCATCAAAAGATGAGGTTGATTTCTTAGTACAAAAACAAAGAGACTTTGCAGAGTATTACACAAGAAGATTTGTAGATTACATTTGCTACAATAGTACTTTATTTCCAGAATACACAAGCAATACAGATTCTGATGTATATCCAGACAAAGACGTAAATTCAAGTAATTGGGTGCTATAATGAAAGGAATGTACAAACCAAAAAAAACAAATGTTGTTAAGTTAAAAAAGTATCTAACAAAAAAGACAAAAGATGGCAAACGAGGTTTACGAGAATAGTTGGTGGGGTAGTCCAGTAGAGAATGGCTGGGGAGGTATCTATTATAATTTTGCATACCCAAGTGCAGTACCTAGCTTATTAAGTACATTACAAGCAAGAGCAGACTACTACGAGAATGTAACTTGTACAACTGCAACATTAACCACATTAGAAAACATAGAATAAGATGGCAGATAATTTATTAGATAAAGCATCAATATTACTTACACCAACTGCCTATGACAATGGTAGTATGTTAAGTGTAAAGCCAGAGAATGGAGACGGAGACTTCACATTCAGTAGAAGTTCTGCTGCAACTAGAGTTAATGCACAAGGTTTAGTAGAGAATGTACAGATAATAAGTAGTGAGTTAGTTTCAAATGGTAACTTTTCACAGATAGGTACAGAAGAAGTTTCTAATGGTAACTTTTCACAAGAAGGAAGTGAGCAAGTTACAAATGGAGATTTTGCTACGAATAGTGATTGGGATTTAGGTTCAAGTTGGACTATATCAGGTGGTAAAGCAAATTATGATGCTACATCAAATGGCTCAGAATTAAGACAACTAATGTCAAGTATCGCAGTAGGTAAAACAATAAAGATTCAATTTGACATATCAGATGTTGCAGCTACTAAAGATGCTTTTTTTAAATTAGATTGTAGTGGTGCGCCAGAAAGCATATTTGGATATACAAAATTTTCTCAAGGAACATATACTTATTACCACACTATAACAAGCGGGTTTGATAGATTAACTTTTACTCCTTTAAACAGTAGTACTGGGGGCGCTTTCTCAATAGACAACGTTTCAGTAAAAGAAGTCGGACAAAATTGGAGTTTAGGAAGTGGATGGAGTGTTGGAGATGATGAAGCAATTGCAACATCTTCTGCAAATGGAATGCGATTAAGTCAATACGCATTAACTCCAGTCGTAGGTAAAACATATAAAGTAACTTATGAAATAAAATCAATTACACAAGGTGCTTTCAGAGTGTGGCTAGGAGGTTTTTTAACTCCTAATGACAACACTGCTATTGGTGTTTATACTTTTTACATTACCGCAACAGATACAAGTTATTTTTATCTCAGAGCAGTAGGCGTAACAAGTGGCTCTATAACAAACATCTCAGTTAAAGAAGTAGGGCAAGATTGGACATTTGGTACTGGTTGGAGTATAGACCAAGCTAATAGTAAAGCAGTTTCAGATGGAACTACCTCAAATTTGCAACAATTTTCCGTAGATACCTCTGTTGTAGGTAAAAAATATAAAATAAGTCTATATGTATCAGATTATTTATCTGGTTTCTTATCGTTAGGTGTAGGTGGTTATGATTATGTAAGCCCTACTATTACTGGTAATGGAGAGCATACAAGAATTTTAGAGGTTACTAATTCTTCATCAAACGACAGATTATATATAGGTTCATCTTCTTTTAGTGGCTCTATAACAAACATATCAGTTAAAGAAATAACAGACGATACAAACATACCAAGAATAAACTACGAGGGGTTTAGTTATCAAGATACTTTGGGGAGTGAGGAAGTTGTAAATGGTGATTTTAGTAGTGATAGTAATTGGAATAAAGGAACAAGCTGGAGTATCACCGAAGGTAAAGCAGTTTGTAATGGTGGAGGAAGTTATTTGCAACAACAACCAATAGTTTTTGAAGTAGGTAAAACTTATAAATGTAAATTTGATATAATTGATTATACAAGCGGTACAGTTAGGTTTAGGCTTTCAACCTCAAATAATGGAAGCGAATTAAGTGGTAAAGGCAGTTATACTGAATACATAACAATAGTAAGTAAAACTGACAATTATTTAAACATTATAGGCTCATCTTTCATAGGCTCAATAGACAACGTATCTGTAAAAGAAGTTACTGGTCAAGAAGTAGTACCAGATAGTGGTTGTGGAAGTTGGTTACTCGAGCCACAGAGTACGAATTTGATAACTTATAGTGAGGATTTTAGTCAGAGTAGTTGGACTAAAGAAAATTCAAGTGTTGTAAGTGGTTTTGTATCACCCGATGGAACGAATAATGCTTATAAGTTAGTTAACGATTCAAGTAATGGATTACATAGTTTAAGAGGCTCATCTATTTCTTCTACGGTATCTGACCATTCATTAAGTTTATTTGTAAAAGCAGAAGAAGTAAATAAAATCGGTGTTAGGGATACTGTTACGGGACTTTATTTAACTTACAATATAAGTGCTGACATAGTTATTGAAAGTAATGTAGCGAGTTATAACATTTCTAAACTTACAAATGGGTGGAATAGAGTTAGTATAGTATTTCAAGGTTCGGGTTCGGCAATAATACAACCAAAGTTTTATTTATTAGACGACTCTTATGTTTCGGGTAATCCTCAAGCTTATTCTTACACGGGAAATGGTACAGATGGATTATACATATACGGGTCACAAGCAGAACAACAACCATACGCAACCTCATACATTCCTACTAACGGAGCAACAAGCACTAGGCTACAAGATATTGCAACCAATAGTGGTAACTCTACTTTGATAAATAGTACAGAGGGTGTATTGTATGCAGAGATATCAGCTTTGGCAGATGGAACAAATCAAAGATGGATTTCTATTGGAAGTGGCTCAAATGCAAATAGAGTTAGTATTCATTTTAACGCTACAAATAGAATTAATTGCTCAGTAAGGGGTAGTTCTACGGCAATATATGATGCAAACCATAATATAGGAAGTCAAACTAACAATTCTAAAGTAGCTATTAGATATAAAGATTCAGATTTTGCTTTTTTTGTAAATGGTGTAAAAGTTAATAGTCAAACAAGTGGAACTTTGAACTTTAATGCTGCATTAGATACTTTGTCTTTTGATAGTGCAGACGGAGGGTCTAAGTTTTTCGGTAACACAAAAGGTTTAAAATATTATCCAAAAGCATTAGCAGACGTACAATTAGAAGATTTAACAAGTTAAAAGTAATAATTACCCTTGTATAAATAACGAGGGTAATATAATAACCAATGGTTATAACCAAAAGTTAATAAATAAATAATTATGAATATTTACAAAACAGTATTTGATACAGAACAACAAGGCAAAGACGTTTTAATACAAAAAGACGTTTGGCAACAAGTAACAGAAGAAGGTGTTACATCTATGCAGTATATCAACGGAACAAAAGCAGTTGTTTACATTGGTAAAGTAGTAAAAACACAAGGTACTTATGACCCAGATGGTCACGAGATAACACCTCCAATTTATTACGATGGTGTTGCTTATGATATAATGAGTACAGATGAATTAGACTTTGGAGATAATGAGGTTTATCCAGCTGATAATGCAGCACATCAATTTTATGGATATCCAAGAAATGCAGAAGTACCTAAACCTTAACAGATGGATATGCAAGATATAAAATTAGGTGCTTTAAACTTAACAACCTTTATGGTTAGCTTTTCTAACATTGAACAATGGTTAAAATTAACTTTGCTTTTAGCATCTATTGTTTATACAATTATGAAAATTATTAATATGAGTAAACAAAATAAAAATGGCTAATAAAATATCAGAAGATACACAAGTACAATTAGATTTAAAAACTATTGGTATTATTGTTACTGGTGCAGTTTCAATCGCATCTGTTTATTTCGCTTTACAATCAGATATAGAACTTGCAAAGCAATTGCCTGAGCCTGAGATAAAAAAATCAGAGTATGAATTAAAAGACGAGTTAGTTCGTACAACGATAATAAACATCAATGAAAAGGTAAATAAGAATAGTGAAAAGCTAGATAAGATTGATGAGAAACTATTTCAAATAATAAAAAGATAATTATGAAAACTTTTTTACTTGTAATATCACTTTTATTTTCTGTTAGTCTATATTCTCAAGATGTAACCTTATTGTATGTTAATTCAAGTTGGAATAAAAGCAACGATTATAAACATTTAAGTACACTTAAAAACGTAAGAGTTTTAAAAGTTAATTATGATGACCAACCAAAAAAGTTTAAAGAACAAGTAAAATCTGTACCAGCAATTATATTGTTTGATGAAAATAATAAACTTAAAAGGGTGTGGCAAGGTGGTTTATCAATGAGTTTAAATGTAGACCCAAAGGAGATACAAACAATGATAAATAAAATAAGCAATGACTAAATACTTTAAAGAAGTAGAATATAAAATGGATGTAGATTTTCTTGCTAAGCTAGACAAAGCTAGAGAGTTTGCTAAAGTACCATTTGTAATTAATTCTGCTTATAGAAGTCCAGAACATCCAGAGTCTATAAAGAATCCTACATCAAGCCACATTAAAGGTCTTGCAGTAGACATAAGAACAACTGATAGTAGAACTAGATACAAAGTCTTAAATGCACTTATGTACGTTGGTTTTAATCGTATTGGTATTGCAGATACATTTATTCACGTTGATGACGATAAAGATAAATCACAAGAAGTAATTTGGACATACTAATATGAGTGATACTAAATTAAGAAAAAACGGAGGTAAAGGTACTTTCTTTGGTAACCTTTGGAGAGGTGTTGTAAAAAACAATATTCCAATGGGAGATACTATTGTTGCTGCTATTGATGGAGGTAATCCAGTAGATGTTTTAAAAGCTATTACAGAAGATAAATATATACCAGTAAAAGACAAGGAAACAATGTTAGCTGATTTAGAGCAAGATGTTATAGAGATGCAAGAAATTACAAAAAGGTGGGAATCAGACAACAAATCAGATTCATATATTACTAAGAATATAAGACCATTAAGCCTTGCTTTTTTAACATTAAGTATGTTTGCTTATGTCATACTTGATAGCTCCTTAGATAGCTTTAAAATAGACCAGCAATGGATATCTTTACTTGGTAACTTACTAATGCTTGTATATGGAGGTTACTTTGGAGCAAGAACATTAGAAAAAATAAGAAAAATTAAGTAAACACTTTTTTATTTAAAAATAAATATATAACTTCGCATTTTTTTAAGTAACTATTTAAGTATTTTTATATATTACTTCATACTTAAAAATAGATATCTAAAGTATTTAATTAAACAAGTAAATAGTATTAAAAATAAATATAGGTTTTTGGAATTGTATTTAATTGCAACATCTGTTAATAACTAAATTTTTATACTACTTAAATAAAGTTTATCTTTGAGTATATCATTTTGCAATTCTTTTTCCCTTTTATTTTTGTTTTAATTAGAGAGCTTGTAAAAAGGCTCTCTTTTTTAATTTTAACATTTCTTTAACACTTTTATATGTTTTTAATACTTAGATTTGCTGAAACTTAAATTATGAAAGTAAACGAATCACTCTGGGAAGCATTAAAGAATACAATTGAAATGCATACAGAACAAGACCCTAACATAACAGATGTGTTAATTAACTACCAAGTAAAAGAATCAAATGGAGTTAAAAATATAATAAAGCTAAATGCAACTTTAGAGTAACGGATATGGTTAAGGTTAGTTGCGTGAAATTATAAACAAATCAAATAAATAAGATGAAAATAATAGATAGTAAATTACAAGGAAATGTTTTACAAGAGTTTACAGCTGATTACTTTGAGAAGCACAAAGAATTAATAAAATATGTTAAAGAAGAAACTGAAAAGCTATTAACTTTAACCGATGTTAGCAGTATGTTTTCTGCTAAACAAATGAAACAAGCCTTTGATGATGGTGTTAAGGCTGAAAAAGATAGATGTGGTGAATTTGATATAGAAAATTACTGCTAACACTAAGATAAAAACACTTTTTAATGTGTTTTATAGACTGTTGACCAACGTTTTAATGTTGGTGTAAAAAATAAAAACTATATTTGTAAATAATAATTAATTAAATAAATAAAAATGGAAAAACTAAGAAAGATTCAAGCCGAATTAAAAGCACCAAAAAACCAAAGAAACAATTTTGGAAAGTACAACTATCGTAGTTGTGAAGATATTTTAGAAGCAGTTAAACCTCTACTGGATAAACACAAATGTACATTAACAATCTCAGATGAAGTAAGAGAAGTATGTGGTGTATTGTTTGTTGAAGCAATAGTATTTATATCTGATGGTAAAGATTCAGTACATACTAAAGCACAAGCTGGTATAGACCCAAACAGAAAAGGTATGGATATAGCACAAAGTTTTGGTAGTAGTTCATCTTATGCACGTAAGTATGCCTTAAATGGCTTATTTTTGATTGACGATACAAAAGATGCTGATGCTAGTAACACACACGGAAAAGGTGCTAAATCAACTGAAAAGAGTTGGTTAAACAAAGGTACTGCTGAATTTAAGAAAGTACAGACATACTTAAAAGGTGGTGGTAATATTTCTAAAGTAGAAGAAAAGTACAGAATATCAAAAGAAGTAAAAGAATTATTAACTAAATAAACATAAATTATGACAGAATTAACAACAGAAGCAGATGTAATAAATTTAATTGGTTTTGAAACACCTTTAAAATTTGAATTTATATCAGATGGTATTTTTACTTTTAGAACATTAATACCAAATGAAAAAAACGGAATAGTATATTATGACGTAGAGTTTTTTAGTAATCCAGATAAATCTTTAGATTTCTTTGCTTATGATACTTTTTCAAACTTTTTGTTAAAATACCAAATACATAGTGTAACTGCTATTGATAAAAGTAGAGACACAAAAACTGAAATATATTTTAAAACTTATGAATAACTTTGAATTAAGAAAAACCAAGAAAGACCATTATAGATTCTTCATTAATGGAGTAGATGTAACTGGCGAACAAGAAAGAAGCACTTTTAGGCATATTATAGAAGTGATAGACAATAAAATAACAACTGGATTATAAATTAAAATTAAAATTATGAGTGCAAAAAAACCTTACTTATTAGGAGACGTTGAGTTACAACTTGACACAATTAAAAAACTTTCTCAGTATTTTGAAAACATCTTAACCTACAATGCAAAAAGAGAATTAGTTGCAAAAAAAGGAGAAGATGGTAAAGAGTTAAAAAAGCTAAAGTTAAACTTTTCTATTTTTGAAGAAGGAAACTATGGACAAAATGTATCTTTTACTATCCCTCAAACAAAAGAGCAGAGAGAGAATGGAGAGAAGAAAAAGTATGTTGCCAATGGTAAAATTTACTATGCATCAGATGATTTACAATCTTTTGTTCAAAAGTCAGAAGCAAAGGCAGAGAAAGCAGCACCAGTTGCAGCAGATGACTTGCCATTTTAAATTTATAAAGGAGGTTTAAAAGCCTCCTTTTTTTTCACTATGTGGAACTATAAAGGACAAAGAATAAAATCAAGAGAAGATTTACCAGCAGATGCAGTTGGGTTTGTTTACAGAATACTTAACAAACGAACAGAGCAAGTTTACATTGGTAAAAAGATATTGCTTAACAAACGTACAAGACAACCTTTAAAGGGATATAAAAGAAAGAGGGTTGATTACGTTGAAAGCAACTGGATGAAGTACACTGGAAGCAATAAAGAAAGTAAAAAATGGAAGATTGAAGATTGTTATAGAGAAATTATATATATTTGCTACAATCGAACAATGATGAGCTATTATGAAACCAAGTTACAATTTACAGAGAATGTTTTAGAAAATGATAAATTCTTAAATGATAATGTACTTGGTAAATATTATAAAACAAAAATACAGAAATATATAGATGACGCAGAAAATAAAAACGAATGAGCAAATTGAAGAAGATAGAATGGCGATGCAGATGCTTGAAGAAGAAGCAAATGTAGATATATCAGAAGTAATAAAATACCCTCCAGTATCACTTAGTTGTGGCTCTTACATTGATAGAGATGTTGAAGGTAATGAAATAGAATACCCAATACCAATTGGCACAGATGGAAACTTTAGTTTTGTACAAGCATTTCCAAAAGTAGGTAAATCATTTTTTATTAGTTTACTTGTATCAGCATATCAAAGTGGAGGTAATAAATACTCTGGTAATATCAAAGGGCATAGACGAGGCAGAAAGATAATTCATTTTGATACTGAGCAAGGTAAGTTTCATTGTCAGAAAGTATTTAGAAGACCAGTAATTATGAATGAGCTGCAAAATGATGACAACTACCATACTTACGCATTAAGGGCAATGACACCAAATGAAAGGGTAGATTTTATTGAATACATAATTTATGATAAATTTAATGAAGATAAAATAGGTTTGATTATTATTGATGGTGTTGCAGATTTATTAAATGATGTAAATTCAATGACAGAAACAAATTATGTTGTGCAGAAGATTATGACTTGGACTGCAAAAAAACAATGTCATCTTTTAACAATTATACATCAAAACTTTGGTAGTGATAAACCAACTGGAAATTTAGGGAGTGCGTTAGAGAAGAAAGCAGAAACACAGATTAAGTTAGAAAAAAATGAGGTTAATAAAGGCTGGATTACTGTTGAATGTAAAAGAAGTAGAAATAGAAGTTTTGAAACTTTTAGTTTTACAATAAATGAAAATGGTTTACCTGAATTTGTAGACAACGATTATGATTTGTAAATAAAAATTATTATATTGTAAAAAAAATATTTAAAATAATGATAAAAAAAATAAAAGACCCTATTATTAAAAAAGTAATTAATAAAATTATTGGGCGTTCAGAAGTAGGTTTTAAAAAATATGGTACAACATTAAAAGACGACCCTGCTGATTTTGATAGTTGGTTAAATCATTTACAGGAAGAATTAATGGATGCAGTTAATTATATTGAAAGAGCTAGATTTGAACTTAAAGAAAAAAAATGTAAATGCGATGAATAATTTTGAAAAAAAATATAAAGGTATATTATTAAATGCTTTTAAAAATGGTACAAATAGAAATGACCGAACAAAAGTAGGGAGTAAATCTTTATTTAATCAATCTATTTCTTGGAATTTAAACGATGGTTTTCCAATGATTACTGGTCGTAAAATATATCAAAAAGTATTTAATACAGAGTTTGATTGGTTTATTAATGGTGAAACAAACATTAAAAGATTTAAAGATAATAATGTAAAAATATGGGATGCTTGGGCAGATGAAGAAGGAGAGTTAGGTAAAGTTTATGGTTATCAAATGTTAAACTTTAATAGTCAATCAATTAATCAATTAGAGGCTGTTATAAGCTCTTTAAACAATAATAAAGATAGTAGAAGACATATTATATCTTTATGGAATCCAAGTGAATTAGAAGAGATGGCATTACCTCCTTGTTATTTATATTTTCAATTTTTTGTAGATATTAATAATAATTTAAATATGTTTGTATTGCAACGGTCGGGAGATTTATTTTTAGGAATACCTTATGATATTGCATTATTTTCAAAATTACTTTTATATATAAGTGAAAAAACTAAATTAAAGGCAAATAGGATTGATTTACAAATTGTAGATGCTCATATATATAACAATCAAACTGAATCAATTTTAAAGTATTTAAAAACTAAAGTATATAAATTACCTTCTTATAAATACAATAACAAAAAATTAACAATTGAAAATTATAAATTTGATAAATTAATAACCGCTCCAGTAGCTGTATAAAAATTAAGATAAATTATGTATTATGTATATTATATTAAAGGAATAAAAATAGGTTGCACAAAAAATTTAAAGAAAAGAGTTGAACAAGAACAAGGTTATAAAGATTATACTATTTTATTTAAAAGTAAAGATATTAAAAAAGCATCTAATGCAGAAAGATATTTTCAAGAGCAACTTGGCTATAAAGTTGATTTAAACACTTATGAAAATTTAACTAATAATAAAACAAAAACAAAAAAAATGATTAAAAAAACAAACCACACAGTAACATTTAAAGTAGAAAAAAGTAATATTGATAAAGAGTTTTTATTAAACCTTGGTGTTATAAATGATTTAAATGGAAGAGATATAATTATATGTGAAGAATTATCTGATTGGATTTTAAAAAATTTAAAAAAATCACAATTTAATAATGAAATGTTTATATATAATCAATCATTAATAAATGCATACGATTTTTTAATTGAAAATAAAGAATTAGAAAATTTAAATATATTTGATTTAATTAGACAATGGGCAGAAGATAAAGGTATATATAAATCAGGAGATGCTAGAACTCAATATGTAAAACTTATGGAAGAAGCGGGTGAATTAGCTCAAGCTATATTGAAAAATGATGAGCCTGAGGTTATAGATGCTATTGGGGATATGGTTGTTGTATTAACTAACTTGGCAAAGTTAAGAGGGCATAACATAGAGGATTGTATTAAGTCAGCTTATGATGTAATTAAATCAAGACAAGGTAAAATGATTAACGGAACATTTGTAAAAAACAACTAATGGAAGAAATAAAACTACTTAATGATGAGATATTTAAAAAAGAAGATATCTTAAAAAAAATGATGAATGATGAATTTTACTATGGTTATCTTGGTAAAAATGCATTATCAAGTTCAACCTGTAAAAGTTTACTTGAAGGTCCTCAATTTTATGCTAATAAATTAAATGAAAAAGAAAAAACAAAAGAGTCTCAAGCATTAAGAGATGGTAGGTTAATACATTTACTTTCTTTAGAGCCGCATAGAATAGACGAATTAACTATAATTGATTCAACAAAAGGTAGTAAAGCTTATAAATTAGCAGTACAAGAGCAATTACCTCAAACAGTTTATACTAATTCAGAACTTAATAGATGTAAAAATATTGCAGATTCTGTTTTAGAAAATGATGAATTTAGAGAAATGGTTAGATTTGCTCACTTTGAAAAACCTGAAATAGGTTATTACAACGGTCTACCTTTTAGAGGTAAGGCAGATATATGTTTACCTGGAATAGTTATAGATTTAAAAACAACAAGTGATATTAGTAGATTTGATGAATCAGCATTACACTGGAATTACGATTTGCAGGCTGCATTGTATTTAAAATTGTTTAATGCATTTGAATTTAAATATGTTGTTGTAGATAAAAAAACTCAAGAAGTTAAATTTTTTGAATTTACTGATGACTTTATACAGGGCGGATACGAAAAATTAAATATAGCTACAGATAATTATTTTAATTATTTAGAAGATAAAAGTTTTTATGATTTAAACATTTAATTATGTTACAGGAAAATCATTGTAAGAATAAAGAAATTGTAGCTTATAGAAGTTGTGTTGATAGTTACTTTAATAATAAAGATAAAAAAGATATTATAAAATATTGGCTACAACTATTTGAACAGAAAAGATTTTGTGAAGCAAAAGGAGTAGAAAAAGCACTTGAACTAATTGACATATACGAAGATTTAAATGCCAAAGATTAAAAAAAAAATACATTTAAAAAATTGCAATTATAAGCATCAGCAATACTGTTTTAAAAAAGGGTTTATTATTCATCCGGTTGTATCTGGTAAGATGTTTAAAGTGTATTGCAATAGAGTAAAAGGTAATTACTATATGAAAGGAAAAGAATTTAATAAACAAGAATCTTTTCAAGCTATTTGGGATTTATACACTAAAATATACAACTATGAATTTAATAAGGTACGAGGTTAAAGCTGGTTTTTTTAAAGGCTTTCTGTTTGGGGTTAGACATTACCCTTTTGATGATGAAGAAATGTACGAAGAAGATATAGTTTTATACATTGGTATCTTTCAAATAATTTTAACTTTAATATACGAAAAATGAGAAGCACACAAGTACACTATGACAATGGCAAAGATTACGATGTAATAGACATTATAAATGATTTTAACCTTAATTTTAGCAGAGGTAACATACTAAAGTATATTTGCAGAGCTGGAAAGAAAAAGGATGAGTTACAAGACTTATTAAAGGCAAAAGACTATTTAGAGCGAGAAATAGAAAGAATAAGAGATGCAAATTAGTATCTCTTTTTTTTATTTAAAATGTTAAAGAAATGTTAAAATCTGTTAATATAGTTGTTAATTAAATAATTTATTTTATATTTGGTGTATAATTAAAACAAAAATATTATGACAACAGAATTTAAATTAAACTACATCGAAAGCAAATTAAGAAAATCGGGTAATAAATTACCTAATTCAGAAATAACTTTTATAGCAAGTCAATTATTGCAGCAATGTAATAAATTAAACAAATCAGTTTACGATTTAGAAATAATATAAAAAAACAATGGGAGGGTAAAACCTCCCTTTTAAAACAAAAACAAGATGAAAAAATTACAAACATTAGTATTGATTTTAGCACCAAGCTATTTCGTAGGTAGATTATTAATAGGTTTAATCTTTAACGTATAATTATGAAGAAGATACTTACAAGATTCGGAGAGTTTCTATTTGGACTTATTATGGTTATGATTGTAGCTTATATGTGCTTATGGTTTATATCAATGGTATTAATATTATTTAACAGTTAAAACAAAAACAAAATGGAAGAAACATTAGAA
>Ga0228626_1000634_pt1 | contig 15245 bp, 9 predicted proteins | sample 31DmetaG_FD_183028 | JGI IMG/M metagenome (GOLD analysis project Ga0228626, IMG submission 183028) | Seawater microbial communities from Monterey Bay, California, United States - 31D | ecosystem: Environmental > Aquatic > Marine > Coastal | place: USA: California | collected 2016-10-26
GGTAATAACTGGGTCGTCGCCACCATCGCCATCTATATCTTGAAAAGATAAAGTTGCTGTTGAACTGACACCTTGAAGTTCTACGTTCAAGGTCGTGATAACTTCTTCGTCGTTTGGATCAACTGGATCATTTGGCTCACAAGAATAAAGACCAACGGCAAGGATTGTTAGGGGTAATGCTTTCAAAATTTTCATAAAGAGATTTATTTTTGCCAAATATAATCGTTTATACTGATATTGCAACATTGTTGCATTAACAACTTTAGACTGAACAAACCATTTATAACAGAAAACATACATAACTCCTACTTCTGTTACTGTCATATATTATTTAAACATCTAGTAAGCAACGATATGTATATTAAAAGAACTATTTACGCGTCAATCCTCATTTCGTTTTTAGCGCCCTATCTATCCGCTCAAGAGGTTCGTGTGGCGTCATGGAACATCGAACATCTTGCAGAGCATAACAAGGTTGGATGCGTACCACGTTCAACGTTAGACTATGAAAAACTTCGAAACTTCTCTGAACTCTTAAATGCAGATGTCATTGCACTCCAAGAAGTTGAGAATACCGCTGCCGTAGAAAGGGTATTTCCAAAATCAGAATGGAACATAGTGTTATCCGATCGTCCTAATTCTAGGAGTTATAACTGTCGCGGAAATGACCAAGAGAGTACTCAACAAAGAGTAGCTGTAGTCTTGCGCAAGGGCATTAAATATCAAAATAAAGGATCATTCGAAGAACTGGGTTTAAAGATGGAAGGACTTCGCTACGGCGTCGTAGTTGAAATTTTTGGCGATCGTGATACAATTAACTTATTAGCCCTGCACTTAAAGAGTGGATGCTTTGTGGATGATTACAGTACTTCGAAATTACGTGCTTGCGAGGTTTTAGAAACACAGATAGAGACTCTAGATGACTGGATCGAAAATTCCATTAGAGAAAATAAGAAATTCATTGTGCTTGGCGACTTTAACAGCCGTTTAACTGTAGAGAATAGTATGTTCTGGAATAAATTAGTTAATATGGATAATATGCCAATTGGTATTCAAAACGGTATGCAGAACTTAACAGGCTGTCATCCTAGATACCCAGATTTGATCGATCATATTATTTTAGGTCCAGAAACGTCAAAACTGCAGATTCAAAATAGTCAAATGGTACATTTTTATTCTTCTACCGGTAGGCATATGGCGGAGGAGGATATGTTAAGTGATCATTGTCCTGTAAGCCTAGTTCTGCGTTTATAATGAATACATCACAGATTCAACTTTAAGAAATCGCCGTGATTTTAGCTTACTGGAAGTGTCCGCTCCACTGGCAAATTATCACCATAACCTTCATGCCATTTGATTAGGGCAATTTCTTTTGATGTTCTAAGACATGCCTCTAACGCATCGCGTATCTCAAATTCAGCAAATGAAGTATCACCAGAGCAATAGACGGAAAATAGATCATAAACTCGGGTATTTTAAACAGTTCTAACTTCTCGTTGAAAACTATCAATGCTAAAACGAGCCAGCTTGTATAGAGCATAACTTTAAACCATGTACCCGACGCACTCTTTGCAGTAAAATAAATAGCGATTAACGAAATCACCAGTGCCAAAATATCAATGTACACCCACCATAACGGTGCTGTCTTGTGATCACTTATATACTTGTGTAAGCCCGTTTGAGCTACAAATAAAAATGGTGTTGCAATGCAATGAATAAGACAGAGTCCGCTTGCAAATGCACCCAAAATATCAAATGCTCTAGATCGTATGGAAATCATAGGGAGAAAATTATTTTCTGTATGCTTTATGCAACAGTGTTGCAAATATAACCGTGGTTTCAATACTACACAATTATTATGCTGAACTAAAAAATATTGACCAAAGTGCACGTTTCAGAGCTGAGTTAGGTGTAGTTCCTGCTAAACGTTTGATAAAGTATGGTTGGCTGTAAAGAAAAAACCAGCGCAAGGCGCTGGTTTAGGGAATTATTGCAGAGAGGAAGGGATTCGAACCCTCGATAGAGTTGCCCCTATACCAGCTTTCCAGGCGGGCCCTTTCAACCACTCAGGCACCTCTCTAAAGCGGAACAAAAGTACTTGAAAACTCTCGAATGACAAGTTTTAATATTGTGACAATTGTCAAATGGAACAATCACATTCAGCCACGTTCTTTATATTCTTTTATGCGAATATGAATATGGCCTTACTATTGTACAAGGAAGGCTACCTCACCAACTTCATGTTGTGTTCACAAGAACCTTAAAAGAACATAAACAACTAACGAATTATAACGTACTTTTACTAAGTGTAAAATGTACACTTAATATGCGTAAGCTAACCACACTTATTGTCCTTCTAGTAGTACTCGGCTCAAAGGTTAAAGGGCAAAGTGACACATACTTTGTGCTTCCTCCTTTGTATGAATGGCAGGCAGGCGATCATGATATATTTCTTTACATAAGTACGAACGCGCCAAATGCTTCTGTCTGGATTTACAACAGTGATACTTCTTATTCGCAGACCGTAACAGTTACCTCCGGTAGCGTCGGCACAGTAAGTTTGACAACTCCAGTACCCGGCCTATTAAGCACATATGGTGCGCGTGAATTGAATTGGTCCAATTCCAAACGTTATAAGGACGCTTTATTCATTGAGTCCTCAGCTCCTGTGACAGTAACTGAACAAATTGTTGAGCCGTTTAATCAGGACATCATAACGGCGAAAGGACGCAATGCGCTTGGAACAGAATTTTATGTCGCTTCTCAGACGCTCATTACAACCACCATAAGCGGCGCCTTTTTAGGGTATCATGGAATGCATTACATAAGCGTAGTTGCCACTGAGAACAATACTCAAGTTAAATTTAAAGCACCCACAGGTAGTATTTTTGACAATGGCTCAGATAGCGTCCTGTTCACTCTAGACAAAGGACAAAGTTGGGTTTCCACAATGGAAGACGACGACGCTCTATTAGGAACGCACATTACAGCAAGTAAACCCATAGCCGTAACTGCTGGTGGCAATCACTTAAAAAATTCCAGTGCAAATCATGGCGATGCAGGGATTGACCAGGTTACTCCTGTTGAACACTTAGGCACAAAACATGTGGTTTTAAGGGGACTAGCAAATTATCCTAACGATTATTTCATGTATATCGCTACCAAAAACGGTACAAACATAACTGTCGATGGTGTTTCCATACTGAATAATGCGAATGCAGGAAGATCAGGGACTTTCAGTATGCAGGGCAACTCGAATCAACCGGGCAAACCCTTCGTAATTGAAAGTAACTACCCTATTTATATTTTTCAAGTAACCACTGGTGCCATCACACACGAACCAGAACAGGGAATGGCACAGATTCCCCAAGTAGAATGCACTGGATCCACTTACATACGCTACAATAGAGCTTCTGGCTTATCAACAGCAGCACTTGTAACCATCCCTAGTGATGCAGTCAATGATTTAGAATACAATGGTGCGAGCGTTACACAAAACTTAAATATAGCAATACAGCAAAGTAGCTATGACCCTTCTTGGTCAGGGGTATACATTCCTTCTTCCATACTAACTAATAACTTTACTCTCGAATGCCCCACTGCTTTCCACGTAGGAATACTCGCAGGGCAAGGCAATACGACAGGATTGTTTGGATACATTAGTGGCTTCGACGACAATTTAAAATTGCTTGATCCAACTTCCGCATCTTCAGTATCCGCGATAGATTTAGGTGATCAATGCGGTGATTCTATACCTCTAGTATTTTCCTTTACTTCGTGTACCGACAGTATTTCAGTAGTTGGAACGTCGATCCTTGTGGGAAACGGAACAATCGCAGATCCTAATATCAACGACTCTATACTGTACCTCCTACCCGATGGAGATTATTCAGGTCAGTTTGAGATTCAAATTACTGTCGCTGATAATCAAGGCGCAACAGATTCACTGACCTTTATTCTAAATTATTTAGGTGCTGATTATGACCCTATCACCGTACCTAACTTTATAACTCCGAATGCCGATTATATAAATGATAACTGGTCCATTGTGACATCTGAAAGTCTGGAAATATTTAATCTGGACATCTACAATCGTTGGGGTACTCTTATTTATACCACTGACATTCCTTCTTTTGAATGGAACGGGAGAACCCAAGCTGGTGATCGAGCTGCACCGGGCGTTTATTTTTACGCTATCCAAACCACTTTCAGATGCGGTACCTTAAATAAAGCAGGCGCTTTACACCTTATCGACTAATGATGGCCCATTACCCTGTCAAGGAATATATAACTAGAACGGCTCTATTAGGGCGTCTTGGAGTCTTTATTGTAGTGTTCTTATTTTCCTCAGCGCTGAAGGCGCAGAGTGATACTTATTTTGCATTACCACCGCTTTATGAATGGCAGGGTGGACAACACACCATCGATTTACAGTTTAGTGCCTCTTCTTCAACTTCGAACGTATGGATATACAATAGTGATACGAGTTACTCGCAAAACCTAGTTGTAACACCCGGCGCTTTAGTAACCACGTCGTTAACAAATGTGATTGGTGGTTTATCAAGCACATATGGTGCAAGGGAATTAACGTGGTCTAACTCGAAAAGATACAAAGACGCATTGTTCATTGAAGCTACTCAGCCTGTGACGGTCACTGAACGTGTCAAACATCAGTTTAATCAAGACATTATAACCGGCAAGGGTACAAATGGTATTGGGACAGATTTTTATGTAGCTTCTCAAACATTAATCCTTAGCACCGTAACAGGAAGCTACACTGGTTATTACGGGAAGCACTATGTGAGTGTTGTAGCATTAGAAGACAGTACCGAAGTATTGATTAAAGCCCGACCGGGTAATGTGTTTGATAACGGGAATGATTCCGTTGCCTTTATGCTGGACCAAGGACAGAGTTGGGTAAGTACAATGGCAGATGATGATGAATTGCTCGGTACACGAGTTACTTCTTCTAAACCTATCGCAGTCACCGCCGGTGGAAATCACCTCAAAAATTCTAGCGGAAACCCGGGAGATGGAGGAATTGATCAAGTCACCCCGGTTGAACATCTAGGTCTAAAGCATGTCGTTCTTCGAGGACGAAGTACCTATCCTCAGGATTACTTTATGTACATCGCTACAGAAGACAACACGAATATCACCGTTGATGGTGTCTCGGTACTTACGAATGGCTCAAAAGGCACTTCAGGTACGTACAGCTTACCGGGTAATGCAAATCCTGGTAAACCCTACGTAGTAGAAAGTAACTTACCCATTTATGTTTTTCAGGTCACTACGGGTGTTGCAAATGGCAGCCCTGAACAGGGTATGGCACAATTACCGCACATTGATTGTACAGGCTCTACGTTTATACGTTACAGTCGAGCCTCAGGATTAACGACTTCTGCGCTGGTTACTATACCTTCAAATGCCGTCGCCAATCTTAATTATAACGGTGCACCCATAACATCAAATACGAGCATTACCGTACAACAAAGCACATATGATCCCAGTTGGAGCGGGGTTTATATAGGGTCAAATGTTCTCTCGAATAACTTCACTCTAGATTGCATTACGCCGTTTCATCTTGGAATTCTGGCTGGACAAGGATCAAACACTGGACTTTACGGATACATCAGTGGGTTTGATGATGATTTCAAATTATTAGATCCTTTTACCGCGCTACCTGTCAATGACGTTCCTCTTGGAAATTTATGTGCTACTCCAATACCGCTGTACTTTAGATATCTAAGTTGTGTGGATAGTATTAATGTAATTTCAGCTGCCCTAGTGCAAGGCCCAGGAACAGTTATCGATTCGAATGCTAACGATACTATACTGCACGTGATTATGGATCCTGCCTATACCGGCGCTGTGCAAGTAAAAGTGGTCGTGGAAGACGGTAGAGGTTATTCTGACTCCATTTTCTATAATTTTGAATACTATGGGACCTCGTACGAACCCATATTACTAGATACCGGTATAGTTTGTAATACACAACCCATCGTATTGGCTGTGGAGAATAATGGATCAACCGCTGGAGTAGGTTTTCTTTGGTCAAATGGAGATACAACAAGCTCAACTACCGCTTATAACCCAGGTTGGATGTGGGTAACTGTCGATTTGGGCGCTTGCGAATTCACGGATAGCATTTACCTCGAAAACGGATCTCTTTACGAGGCACCTTTTAGCGATACTGCTTATTGTGATTCGTTATTCGTTGACTTTAGTAGTCCCTTGGTTGCACAGATCTACTGGATAACTTTGGATACAACTACGTCGGAATTGTGGCTTGATTCAACCGGGATTTACCCGTACATAGCTACGGATATCAACGGCTGTGAGTCCGAAGACACTTTATATTTCAGGCTTATACCCGAACCTTATATTGACGAAGGATTTGGCTGTCCAAATTATACATTAACCGCTACAGGATACACCGCATTTATTGCAATGGAATTAGGGGATATAACCTATTCCACTCCGCAGATTGATACCCTATTCCCTTTTGCTGGATCGCATAATCTCACATTGATTGCTTTAGACAGCTGTAATAATCTTGACACCATTACACGCGTTCTTGAAGTAGATTGTTTAGACAATATGCTGATGTATGTACCCACAGCCTTTTCTCCTAATGGCGATGGTATAAATGATACTTATTGTATATCAAGCTCGCTACCTACGCGCACTACCTATTCTATTTACGACAGGTGGGGCAACGAATTATTCTCAGGAAGAGCCGATGAATGCTGGGATCCTAGCGCCTTGGGACAAGAGATATTTACCAGTACGCTTTCCATGCGGACATTTACAAGACTCCCTTCAAACGAGCTGCATATGGACGAATTCACGATTCACATCCTACTTTAATGTATTGCGTTTATCCTATACAGTAATGTGCAACATGAATGATACATTACTCAACAAGGGGTGTTAACAAAGACTGACTTTATCTAAGGTGGACATTTCCTTAATTAATGTATTTTTGATTGATCTGAAATCAACACATGTCACACCTAGATACCGCTATAGTTATTGCCTGGCCTCAATGCACCGCGCGTGCGGACGAAAGCCTTGTAATCTTTCTTAAAAAGACAGGGGTAATTAAAAATTTAAACATGCGGGTAGGTCATGCTGCCATTTGCCTTATTAATCCGCAATCAAATGAAGTCCTTTATTACGACTTTGGACGTTACATTACTCCACGCGGATTCGGTAGAGCAAGAAATAAATATACTGACCCGGATTTAGCGCTTAATACCAAAGCCGAATTCGATGATCATGGGGACTTGCAAAATGTTGAAGAAATCGCATCAGAATTAGACAGTAAATCGAAATTTACCCACGGTTACGGACCTCTTGTATTTTCAGTTAGTAAGACCATCAACTTTATTAAAGCGAAGTCATACGCGGACGAAATGATTCAGAAAGGGCATTTCCCTTACAACGGACTATACAAATCAGCCAGTAATTGCGCACGTTACGTTACTGAAACCATGAAAGCGGCTAATGAAGACGGAACAGTAGGAACTAAATTAAAATACCCCCTAACGGTTCGTCCTACCCCATTATTCAATGTTGTAGCAGCAAAATCAGAAGATACTATTTACAGTTTTGAAGGCGGCACCCTTCAATATTTAGATAAATCCCGTCGTCACAGTATTTCTGATTTAAGCGCTGGGTTATTGGAAAGTGCCTTGACAAAATACACAAATACGCGTCCTAACGATGAAGTACATGGCGATATAGAAGAGCCACAGCGACCGGTTAAGTTAGCAGCTCATGCGCAGTGGCTAGGCGGCCTGGGTGAAGGTGCGTGGTTTGTTGTGGATGCAATAGATGCGCACAGCTTTAAAGGCGCTAAGTATGCGAAAGATGGTGCGCTCGAACACGAGGCTGTTTACATCAACGAACACATTACGCTTCCCAAAAACCCTTTGGTCACGTATACCTCTCACTACGGTTTCTTCTCTATAAGTATAGACACAGTGGTACACAGGTTTTACCGCCAGAAATAACACCATTGAATTCAAAAAAAAAGCCGCGCATAAATTGCGCGGCTTTTTTGTTTCTGTCGGTTATTTTAAAAATCAACCTTGTAATAGAATACAGGGAATAAACCGAGCTGGTAATTTTCCTGAACTCTATCGCCTTCATCTCTTTCTGGGATGTAGGTCAATGTAAGTATGTTTTTATTGTTGGTTATGTTCGATATATCTAGAGCAAATTCATGCGATAGTTTCGAATAATTCCATTTGTATCCAACTTTTAAATCCAATCTGAAATAAGCATTATACTGTTCGGTATTGAAAGTAGCATCATTAACGTATTCTATCTCTGACATTTCAGTCGATTTCAATTCGTCTACCGTACCAAACCATCTACCGCCAATAGTGCTAACCTTCGTACCTAAATTTAGAATACCGTAATCCCCTACAGAGATATTACGTGCTAAAACTAAATTCATCGCATAACGACCATTAAATAGTGTATTCACCCATACGTCGTCTGCACTTCCTGGCAGTGCATCGAGGTTCTGCGAACCTTTGTATTTCGCATCAAAAATTGAACCCGTTAATAATCCGTAGAAGCCGTTTCGATAGTAATGCTCCATGGTGAACTCAAGACCGTAATTACGCCCTAAACCTCTGTTTTCCAGTGGCTCTGCCCATAATCTACCAAAACCTGAACCACCATTAACTAAAGAGAAATAACTCGCTTGCTGCTCTACGGGTATGTTCCATAAATATTGGTAATACGCCTCGAGCTTAAGACGAATAGGATAGTCAAAATTATGCTCCCAACCTGCAACGGCGTGTGCGCTCTTCGTTAAGCCCATTTCCTTATTGTACGTGGTTCCCAACACTGTAGAATCATCCATTGCCTGAGAACCTTCGTAATAATAGAGATAGCTGCTTTGCATTTGTGTATGGTACCCTGCACCGGTGAAAAATTTATTATTCTTATCCATGTCATAATTGAATCCTAGACGCGGCTCAAATAAACTAGTGCTGTTGCTGTTGATTGTACTGTGAAAGGCCGTTGCACCCGCAGTCATTGTCAATGCATCTGTTAAGCGGTGCTTATAGGACAAAAAAGGCTGAATATTTGCATAAGAATCATCGCTGTTCCATGGAAATTCCCAGTCGTAAACTACGTTCGTGATTCCGTTAACAATACGCGTTGAATCATGGTAACTCCCCATTACATAATCTATATTAACCCCAACTTTTAGAGAGCGACGCGCATCAAACTTTTTTGTGTAATTATAGTAGGAATGAATTTTATCCTCAACATAACGATAATCTAAAATTTTCTCTACGCGGTCTACGCTGTAAGTTAAATTATTAGCATCCGTTGAATCTATACTTCGCCATACTTTGTTGTTAGCAGCGTGAATGTTTGCACGAGAGGCGGCAACCCCCATTTTAGCATAACTCATTTTACTTAAACGTTTACTGTAAGTCGCACCGACAGTCGCCATATGTGTATCAAAGTCTTGATCTCTATCGACTGTACCGTAGCTTTCAAACTCTTCAGTAAATGGATCTCCATCTGTACCAGAAACGTCGATGGTTAACTTTGAAGTACCACCAATGCCCCACAAGCTTAGTTTAGAACCGTCCTTTTGCGGAAATGAAAAACGAAAGGCTCCATCTGCATACTCCGGCACAGCTGTTGTCCCAAGAGGTATGCCTAAATTATCTGCCATTCCTAATGTACTGTAACGTCCTAATATGAGGTATGAAGGTGCATTAGGCTTGTCTTTACCTAATCGGCCTTCTGCCATGAGCTCCATACCCAGTAAACCGAACTGAAATGACCCCTCGAATGGTGTGGCATTGTTTCCATCGCGCATTTCAAGATCAAAAACACCAGATATAGCGTTACCATATTCTCCTGGCCAAGCCCCAGTATAGAAATCACCGCTCTGGATGTATTTATTGTTCAATATCGTTACTGGACCGCCACCTGTGCCTGGAATGGCAAAGTGGTTAGGATTGGGAATATTGATTCCTTCAAATCGATATAAGATCCCCGCAGGCGTGTTACCGCGAACGACGATATCATTTCTAGAGTCATCAGAGCCTTGTACTCCGGCGAAATTCGTAGCCATCCTCGCAGGCTCACCTCTAGAACCCGCATATAGATTAGTCTCTTCAACGGAAAACTTACGCGCAGAAACCAATGCCATTTCATTTTTCACCTCACCTCTAGGTGCAGCAACGACTTGGACTTCATCGAGCTTGACAGTGCTCTCAGTGATGTCGACACGTATCACAGCTTGCTTTGCAGAATTAAGCTCTACTATGGTACTCTTGGGCTCGTAGCCAAACAATTGGACCGCAACAACCTTACGACCAATCTCCACTTCGAAAGAAAATTGACCATACTCATCGGTGAAAGCTTGCCTTGAATCACATACGACCATGGCATCTGCTAAAGGGAACTTTGATTCTGAATCGACCACAGTACCGCGTATGGTCTGGGTTAAGGTTTGTGCCGAAAGCATAACGCTAAACAGCAAAAGGACACTTAGTAGTATTCGTCTCATTGTAAATGGTTTTGTTAAATACAAGTTAAGACATCTTTAGCGGTCATTGTATGAATTCAATATCAAGTTTGCACCATTTACTGTTCCTTAATAACAATACCCATGAATGAAGGCTAAATAAAGTCTCATTATCGAGATGCTGAATTCCGTAAATAATGAATTGACAACTCAATGTTCGTAGACGACAATGAGCGTATTAATAGAAGTCTGAGAAACGTTTCTTACCCTTACTATAGTATTGCCAAACTACTGAATTTGGATAAGTTCCCTTCAAGTCACGAAAACGTTTAAAAGGGTATTTAGCTGTTCGTGCTCTAGCCCGTTGTATACCCGTAAATTTACTGTAGAAAGCAAAGTGGGCTCTAATAATGGCAAACGTATGCTTTGGTTTGCCTGCTAATAGGAACTGGATGCCCGCAAGACCGTCAAGGATCAAGCGAATGAAGATGACCCTTAAAGCAGTGAAATGGGGTAAATTCTTCATGACGATAATGAGATTATTTCTGAAGTTTAAGAATGTCTTCTTAGGATTGTCAGCACTTAATGTCGCCCCTCCCAAATGGTAAACGGTGCTTTCAGGCTGAACCCACACTTCAAAACCTGCCCGTTGCATTCGCCAACACAGGTCGATCTCTTCCATATGCGCAAAGAGCATGGGGTCGAGTCCTCCTATGGCTTTAAATACATCCGTGCGGACTGCTAAACAGGCACCTGTGGCCCAAAATACTTCTCTTGGGGTATTGTATTGACCGATGTCATTTTCGAGTGTCCCGAATACTCTACCGCGACAGAAAGGATAGGCCCACCGGTCTATGAACCCACCGGATGCACCTGCATATTCAAACTGCTCCGGAGAACGATCCCAACGTATTTTCGGTTGCAACGCTGCACATTTAGGATGATTGTCAAAGTGCTCATCTATTGGGTTCAGCCATCCAGGGGTTGTTCGAACATCACTATTTAATAAGATAGAAATGGGCTCTTGAATTGCCTTTAAACCTTCGTTGTATCCCCCAGAATAACCAAGGTTTTCACCGGTCTGTATGACTGTTACCTCGGGGTGATTCTCCTTTATGTATGCAACACTATCGTCTGAACTATCGTTGTCTATGACGTAAACTTTATGGGGAATGCTATCTTTAATTACTCCAGGTAAATACATCTGAAGCAACGATTTTCCATTCCAATTTAAGACGGCTACGGCGATGGTATTACTCATCCTGTTAATTATTGAATTGGTCAAACCAGGTTCCCTGATTCCCAATGATCAGGGAATTAGAAATTCGCTCTCCGAAATTATCTCTACTGTATTGTGTGGAAGTTGCATCAATATCAGGTCCTGTATTTGAATGACGAGACAAATGAAATTGCCATTTATGATCTTTTACTTCACCCATAGCGCTGCTATGGATCAATGTATATTGACGGCCTACCAACTCCTGATCAACAAAAACAAACACCTGATTTTGCTGTGTTGGAGTGCTTGAACTGACAAGCCTGTCGTATTGCCAAATTTGGTAGGGGTAGTTCTTTCCATCAAATGGACGTTCCTCAACTAATGACGGCGCACCATATTGTAAAAAAACACGACCCATTTGGGTTTTGTAACCAGGTAACGTCTTTGACCCAAATTCAGAATCAACCTGATCCACTACCCTTTTATAACCCAACCAAGATTCCAAAGCCTGATCCGGTGCTTTCTCCTGCCAAAAACGCGTCAAGTAAAATGCAGCTCGAGCAGTATCCATCGACTCTTTTAGATTCATTAACAGCCTGCGTTCAGCTAGCGAGGCAAGTGGAGCAATCATACTAAGGTATTCGGGTACTTCATCCCAATTTCCCCAAGATTTTTCGAAAGTTGCTCTCGTTAAGACACCTTCTAATAAAGATGCATCAATCAACATTTCATCACTGTACCACATCAGAGACTCCGAAGCCTCCTTAATCACTTCACCGGCAGCATCTAAAAGTTCAGTTTTGATTGCATAAGCTCCACTATTCTGCCCATCCATTGCGTAGCTAATTCGAATCGGATTCACTCCCGACTGCATCCTTTTGAATCCTTGTGTACCTGACACTGCAATACCTGATGCATCTTGAAGTTCGTACCTCAGAACATATTGTCCTTCTTTGATGAATACCTCAGAATACCATTCTATGGGGACATTTTCAAATACAGGCAACCCTAAAGACGGCTTCGGAATTACTGAGCTGCCTGCTTTTTGGTATACAATGTTATCCGATTGTAGCGTGTCTAAAGCTATAGGGTTTGAGAGGTAATAGACTACCGCTCCTTCAAGATGTAAGGTATCTACCACTTCAATGAAATCGCCCGTGACGTCATCCGTAATTACGATTTTTAAGACCTGATTGGTCCAATCGTCAAAGGCGAAGGTACTTTTTTGCAGTAATAATGGTGCTCCTGAGGCGCTGTCTTCTTGCGCGTACTTAAAGGTAAAAGCATCTAACTTTCCGGCCGTTTGAACTACAACTTTGAAAGAGGTAACCCAATTACTATCCGCATCCAATTCAAATCCTATTGTACTCGCATCTAGCGTTGTATACAGATCTACATAAGGTTTACCTTGAGCCGTGACATACACGCTAGGATCTAGCGACAACCTCATATTCTGCGCATGCACAATGCAAGTCGTGACTAGTGATACTAAGACAATTTTTACTTTTAGAAGCATACCTCAAATATAATTGCATAATTATCCTTGCAAACAATCAAATCCTGTTTAAATTTGCCGCCCACTCGAGAAGTTTTAAAAGCTTCTCATCGGAGAGATGGCAGAGTGGTCGAATGCACTGGTCTTGAAAACCAGCGTACCGAGAGGTACCGGGGGTTCGAATCCCTCTCTCTCCGCTCAAAACACCTGAAAACCAGCGTTTTACGCTGGTTTTTTTATACCCAAAACTGAGCCAAGCTTGCTTGAATGAAGGTTTTGGGCATAAAATACAGGACGCCTTAGGCGGGCTGGTTTTCAGGTGTTTTTGGAAAGGTTCTCCTTCAAGGGATCTTTTGAGTTAAGCGAAAAAAAATCCCAGCCACCGCAGCGAAGTGACCTCGCTTATTATTAGCTCTGCTCTATACCACCATCGTCATCACTACAGCGTTCTTCTACAGAACATGAGCAATTCTCACAGCGAGCAACTTTATTCGCTTCGACCCTTTCCTTCTTGGCATCTGCAATTACCTTCTTCACATCAAGCCAATTATCTCTTCCCTCAAGAACCTCTAAAGGTGTGTAAATTCCATGGGCGGAATGCGGGCGATTCATGTAAGCTTCGATCGTCGAACGTAGAATTTGCTCTAGCTGGTGTCCATCTCGGGCAACGTGAACCGAACCAAATTCATTTTTCAAAGTGTGAAATACGCGCTCGATCATAGAATTTGAGGCCATTACACTTTTACCTGCTATCCAATGGGTCACTTTAAAATACATATAGAGCAGTTCAGTATCCATTATTTTACGGTTCTCACTGCCGCCATCAGTCATATAAATAATCTTGTCTGGATTATACTTCATGAATGCTTCTCTCAATACATCAGCTGATATGGACTTCCTAAGCTTGTCGGACAATCGCCAATTAACAATTCCTCGAGATGCATTATCTACGATGCAATACAAATACCACTTTTCACCGTAGATAGTTTTGATGATCGATACATCAGCGTGCCAGATATCATGAACATTTTCAGCCCTGATCTTAATGGGTTTTGGCTTGTAGGTTTTCATTTGTTTTGTAGTAGTTAGGTCCTGCACTATGTAATAGAAAGAGCCTCGTCCCATGGCTATTTGGCCCTTTCGAATGGCATGAGCGTAAATAACATTTTTATTTTCACCACCAGCTATTACTAAGTCACGACATAATTGACGTTCAGCATCTCTAATCTTGTTCGGAGTTCGTCGAGCACAAATTTTGTCTGTTGTTAATGTGCAATTCATCGCTAGGATATTCTTCCATACCCAATATCTATTTCTGGTAATACCAGCATGTTCAAGAAAATATTGTTGGGTGACCAAACCTTCAAGCCCCTCAACCACTTCCACGAACTTTTCTTTATTCTCACCCAACATTCGTGTAAAACTCTTGACACCCATGGCCTCTTTTATAAAGCTCACGAAGGTCATGTAGGACTCTATAGCTTTCTTACTCCGTTCCAATTCTTCATCGCGTCGGGATAGATATTTGATCACCGTTGGGTGCTCAGCCCCATTTTCGAATTGATTCACAAATTTTGAAATGGGTGTTTTTCGCCACTCAGAGAGCGTTGCTCTCGGAATTTTTCGAATGTCACTTTTTGAAAAGTGCTTTAGCTCTTCGCCGCAACAAACGGCAAATTTGAGCTCTAATGGATACTTTGAATTACCATGCATCATATTTAGAATTTAAAAGTTCAAATTCAAACATGAAGGCCTGCTACAGAAAGGCAAAATGTTCGGTATTTACCGAACACACGTTTGGAATCACGTGTAATTCCAACACATATAAGGTTCATTCAATACCTAATAATTGGTGAAAACCAAGTGTTCGGTAAATAATTAACCAACCAAAACATTGCACATATAATCGTTAAGCCCTATGTTTATAAGGCTTTGAGAGAAGGACTAAAAACTCATGACAACGGTAAAATACAAAATCTCCGAGGGTTCGATTCCCTCTCTCTCCGCCCAAGGTGATG
>Ga0228626_1000645_pt1 | contig 15128 bp, 10 predicted proteins | sample 31DmetaG_FD_183028 | JGI IMG/M metagenome (GOLD analysis project Ga0228626, IMG submission 183028) | Seawater microbial communities from Monterey Bay, California, United States - 31D | ecosystem: Environmental > Aquatic > Marine > Coastal | place: USA: California | collected 2016-10-26
AGAAACGATTAAAAGAATGGCAAAGATGCCATTACATCACGAACCTGGAGAGAGATTCACCTATGCTATAGGAATCGATGTGTTAGGATATTTAATTGAAATTATTTCAGGTGAAACACTTTCTGAATTTTTAGAAAAAGAAGTTTTTAGACCTTTGGAAATGAATGATACCTATTTTTATTTACCTGAAGAAAAAAGGAATAAACTCGTGCCAATTCTAACAAAAAAAGAAGATCAATGGACTATTTTTAATGATCCTAGATATAATGTGAATTATCCAATAGAAGGAGCAAAAAAGTTCTATTCTGGAGGAGGAGGTCTTTCAAGCACGGTCAAAGACTATTATAAGTTTTTGTCAATATTTCTTAATGATGGAACTTACAATTCAAAAAAAATAATTAGCCCTTCAACAAATCAACTAATTCAGAAAGACCAACTTATAAAAATAACTAACACTTCCGATCTTGGTCTAGGTCATGGACTTATCTCAGGAATTATTAGAGATAGTGATGTTTTGACGGGAGCCAAAGGAAGTGAAGGAACTATAGTTTGGGGAGGATATTTTAATACTGCTTATTTTGCAGATCCCGAACAAAAAATTATAGGGATTATTTTTAAGCAAACACAGCGAATAAGCGAACCTACATCTGACAGGTTTAATCAAATAATATATGGTGCTCTTCAGAACTAAAAACATTCATTTTTGGATGGTTCAAATTCTGTATCAAAACCAATTTTTGGTGAGGTTATGGAAAGCTATGAGATTTTTGAGTTAAACAAAGTTTAATCTTACTTCAAATCACCGGTATATCCTCTTCATTAAGTACAGTTGTTTTTATTATATTTAACTACTAACCATAACTTTATTTAAAAATGAAAAACTTAATCTCTACTATCCTTCTTGCAATATTTCCTTTAGTTAGTTATTCACAAAAACCTAACTTCTCTGTTTACAATAATCAGATAAATACAGTAAAAGAAGAAGTAAAGTATTTTGAAATTGAAAAAATTAACAACCAATTTTTTATGCTTGTAGGTGGTGGTGGAAATGTAGGCGTTTTTATTAGTAACGGCGAGGTTATTTTAATTGACAATAAATATGAAATCATAGAGGATGTTCTTATGGCTTCTTTAAGGGAAATTACTGACAAGCCAATCAAATATATAATTAACACTCATTTTCATCACGACCATTCTGATGGTAATAGAGCCTTTGGCAAAGAAGGAATTCCGATTATATCTCATCAAAATGCAAAGAAAAGGATGATGGAAGATGTCGAACTTTACGGCGGGATATATGATTTTATTAAAGATTTTGTTCAACCTAAATATGATAACGAATCATTGCCTGTATTTACTTACGAAAGTAAAATGACCATAAGTCAGGGAAATGAAGAAATTGAATTATATAATTTTGGGAAAGCCCATACAGATGGAGATAGTGTTGTAGTGTTTAAAAACAACAATGTTATTCATACAGGTGACGCATTTGTAAGGTATGGGTATCCATATGTAGATTTAAATAATGGAGGCTCAATAAAAGGATTAATTAGCTTTTTGGGGACATTAGAACAATTATGTGATGACAATACGATTATAATTCCTGGACACGGTGGATTAAGTAAAAAAGAGGATGTTACAAAATTAAAAAACACATTAGGCGATTTATATACAAAAACTGTAATCGGATTGAAAAATGGATTATCACACAATGAAATTTCAGATTCAATTGAAGAAACACTTAATGGAGATACTACTGTAAAACTTAATTATATTAAATCTATAGAATTAGAATTGTTAAGAGACTAGTTTTAATCAAATCATCGGCATATCCTCTTCTTTTAGTTCAGGCTTTTTAAAAAAATATATTTTTAATCAAATGATTTGTAGAATTAGTAATATGAAAAAAAATCTTTTTGTTGTTTGTATTCTATTTCAAATTGCCTGTAATAAGGATTTGATAACTAAAAATATTGAAAGGCAAGATGATCAAAGTTGGCTTGCGCGTTATAAATTATTGGACTGTCCAACTTATGACCAGATAACAAACACAACTTGGGATTTAAATGGGTTTACACTTTTTCACACAGATGGTCTAAGACAAATGGCTCTTAGTGGGTCTGTAGAACGTTTAAATGAAGAATATTGTAATTTCGGATTATATGATTATAACATTCCAAGTGGAATGGGCGATGATTTTCAGGAAGTTGGCTATTCAGAAAGATTAAACTTAAATGGTTGGTTAATAGCAAAATACACTTCAACTGAATTATATCCCGACAATTGGATACTTTATCGTGTTTCAGATGGTTATTGGGAACGTTGGGATTTAGCAGAAAATGAACCCGGTGAACCTAAACCTTTTTTGTTGGGTAATAGTTTAGAATAAAGAAAAAAAAGCGATAAATATTATTGTTGAAGAAAATATTGATGATGAAATTCAAATAGCAATCCAATTATCGCAAACAATTTTAGCCTTATAAAAAGGCAGGTTCAAATATTAAACTTCTTACACTAACACAAAGTATCAATTTTGATCATGGTTTTAGCTATATTAAACAATGATTAGAATTTTTTAATTTTAAAGGGTAAAACTTTTTAACTTGTAAGTCTATGAAAAAAATTCTACCTTTTATTTTAATTGCTTTCATAAGTTGCTCTCAAGAAGATGATTTAAACGAGATGTTTTTAGATAAAATTGAAAATGTTATATGGACTAGAGGCACAAACTTTAAAACATTTAGAAGCAATCCTTTTAAACTATTTATAATTGAAAAAGGAATTTGTTTAGAATTCAGCGAGGGAGACACTATGGTTGGAGAAAATAAATTCAGCTATAGCGTTGAAAAAAACACTACAGACACCCTTAAGTTGGACTACAGGGTTGTGGGTCAAAGAATTAATCACTGTGGTACTTTCACGTATTATTTAGACAGTGATGAAAACCTTATCAGAACCTACAGGGATTGCACAAGTTTGTTTGATAATTCTCAAATTTTGGATTATTACAAATCTGAGTTGACTTTTCAAGAGGTTTGTATTAACTAGTTATTTAGGCCCTTTTAAGATTATTATAAATAAAAAACCTTGTATGGAGCTTATTTCAATTGGGTTTAATATTTGTTGATATTCAATTAAAAGTGTCTATTAATATTAACCATAAATCAATCGAATTAAAGAATTATTTTTTCTTATTACGCTACTAGTAGGTCAATCTTTTTTTGCCCAAGAAGGTGAAACGAGAATCAACATTTGGTATGGTACAATTAATAACTCAGATGTTGAGGAACATTTAGCTCTTGAAAAGCATTTTAAATCTGTCTGGAAACAACAAAAAGAGGCTGGCCTTTTAGCCAATTGGGAAATGTGGCAACTCCTAAACCCTAATGAAGCATCCACAGAAACTACCTATTTATATGTAAAGTTTTATACAGAATAAAATCGGAAAAAATCTGCCAGCATTAGTGGAATACCCGATTGTTTAGATGCTGAAACTTGGGATATTATTTCTGATACACAAATGTCACATTTTAAGAAAATTTAAAGCACTGATGTTTCCTATAAAGTAGGTTTTAATAATTCCGTTGAAGGAACGAAGCCTGCTGATTATGCCATAATTAATAGCATGAATGTTGACTGGTAAAGACAAGCTGACTATGAATCAATGGAACTTAAAACCTTTATGCCCATTAATAAAAAAAAATGGACACAGTTCATACTATAATCTAATTTAACACTACTCTAACCAAAAGTACAATTGAAGCTATTTTGGGAGAAGAGCTAAAAATTTGTAGGAATCTGAAACATTACTGCAAGAAAAATAGTCCTAGCCAAAGCGAAATGAGAAAATTTAAATAGCTCTATTCTTTGGTTTTTTATCAGGAATTCTTCCTTGGTTCCCAATTCCATCAAAATCATCATTATCATAAGAGTTCATATTTTCTTTATGCTGAATTTTGTGTTGCTTTCTTACAATAGTCAAAAGAAAATAAACGTAAACAATAAAAATTATTAGGCCTACAAAAAACATGATTTGATTATTCATAACTTAGGGTTTTTGTCGTCATTTCTTCTTTGTCTAATTACAAATGCAAATGCAAGTATGGTTACTGGCCATAAGCCAACATAAATTCCTTCAAGTTGATTTCCTGTAAACCATAAATATATTGAATACAAAAAACTAAAGAAGGCAAGTATTACCGGGTAATATTTTTCTAAAAATTTCATTTTTTATTGTAAGTTAATAAATTAAAACTTAGTAAATCTTTTTTGTAAATACCTAAATTCAAATTTGTACAACTAATAGTTTTATTAGAATTTAAATTACTGAACCATAAAACAATCAAAATGAAGAAAACATTACCCTAAGTTTTGTCTTGTTAATTTTAGCTTAAATGCCCAGAAAAAAAGGTGAGATTATCAAAATGTGGGTATATGATGATCAATTACTAAGTGAAAAAAACAAGAGGTCTATCCAATAAGGAAGAATGGTAAAATCTACATAGACCACCCCTTCATTTCTAATGTTCGTCTTTTGATTTCTAGCATGAAAGAAATGAATGTCAAAAAATACGCTCTTTCTTTAGTGAAAACGCAGTCATTTACAATGTAATGAATGCTGGTGTATTTGAGTATCTCACATTAGACGAGCAAATGAAAAACAAAGAAAATGCCTATAAAAGTTTTGAGATAATCAATATTTGAGAAATAGGTTACCTTGATGCTTTAGCCTATGAAGGTGGAAATATTGTTATTTTATCATGGTGGAGAATGAGTATAAAAAATCAGGAGAGATTGCTACTTTAATTAAACACACTTTAAACAAAGAGGGGAAAATCATTAGAGAACGTTACTACTTCAACCCTTCTCAATTTCACGATTAAATCATCTATCCATTAAAAAAAAGACATTTCCCGCTGAGGTTTTTTTTCTTTTCAGTAAGACTATAAAATTAAAGTAACTATTCTAGTATATAACAGAAATCTAGCGAGTTAAATAGAGCCAGCCTTGGTAGTCTATCGCTCCATTGTTTTCAAGATCTATTATATAGTAATAACTTCCTTCTGGAATTCTCTCTGAATCAGAATCTCTTGGCCAAGTATTTAAATAATTTCTAGTTTCATAAATCAAAACTCCAGATTTTGAGTAGATTGATACTTTGTTGTTTGAATATCCCTCAATTTTAAGAACCATCCAAAGATCATTAATTCCATCATTATTGTCTGAAACAAATTCACTAACCAGTAAGTCATCAAATTGTGTAGGATTAGGATCAATAGAGTCCTCAATCCCATCATTATCATTATCCAAATCAAAACAATCTAAAATTCCATCTCTATCAAAATCTGGACTCATAGAGTTTTCATTTTTAGGATCGGAACCACACGCAATTTCATCTTCATCAGATTGACCATCATTATCATCATCTGGATCACAGAGATCGCCTACCAGGTCTTTATCATAATCTTCCTGTTCTGGATCAAAGAGTTCTGGACAAACGTCGCAAACATCTCCAACTCCATCTTGATCAAGATCCAATTGATCTCGATTTTCATCTGCAATACAGTTATCACAGGCATCCCCGATTGAATCCTCGTCAGTATCTAATTGATCCGGGTTTGGGGTTTCAGGACAATTATCATTGTAACTCGAGGAGGATCCTAATGAATAGGGAATCCCGTCAGCATCATCATCCAGTTTTGGATATTCGTTTACATTCAGTGGGTCTGTATTTTCCAATAGTTCTATCGTATCATCAAATCCATCATTGTCATCATCTAGATCTAAACAATCGGGAGTTCCATCAAAATCAGTATCTACAGCAATAGAAAGGTTGTCTAAAGGATCTGAGCCACAATTAAGTTCCACAGTATCTGAAAGCCCATCGTTATCATCATCTAAATCATAAAAATCTAGGACTAAATCACTATCTGTATCTAGCGGAAAACTCCTCACATCTAAAGAATCAGTCCCAACAGTATCTTCAATCAAATCAGTAAAACCATCATTATCGTCATCTTCATCGATTAAATCAATACTTCCATCTCCGTCTGTGTCTGTGGGAAAACTAGAGCTATCTATGGTATTGGTCCTAGCCAATATCTCTATGGTATCTAAGAAACCGTCACCATCATCATCTATATCTAAATTATCTCCAATCCCATCACTATCGGTATCTGTCCATTCTGAAGGATCATTAGGAAACGCATCTGAGGTATCTTCGACTCCATCGTTGTCACTATCAAGACTTGAACTCCCTCCACTTGATCCACCAGAACCAGGTGATACAAGTGGTGTTCCACAAACCTGGAGATCGTCAGTTATGGTAATATTTACCGTTGTAGAAGCTGTATTTCCAGAACTATCTGTGATTGAATAAACAATTTGCTGAGTTCCTAGATTATCGCAATCTATCATAAATTTCCCTCGTGACATCGACTTTCCTGCATAAGACCTGTTATCATCATCGTTAGCGATATATTCATTTTGTGACTGAGGTACTTCTGTTTCTGAGGTAAAAACTACTCCAGATTCTTCACCGACAATACTATATGAGGTTATATCACAATTATCATAACTTCCATTGTCAATTAGATCAAAAGGAATATCGACTTCTCCATCGCTATTCAGCGAAAGCACAAGGTCGTTGGCAACTATGACAGGAGACTGAATATCTAAAATGGTTACACTTTGTGTGCTAGTAGTTGAATTTCCAAAAATATCAGTTACTGTATACGTTACAAAAGTTATTCCAATAGGAAACTGAGAAGGTGCATTATTGGTAACAGCAGCTATTCCACAATCATCATTGGTTACAACTGATCCCAAATCAACTCCAGTAGCAAAACAAGAACCTAGGTCTGCATTCATAACAAGATCTTGATCTTGAATAGAAATTGTGGGAGTGGTATTATCCGAAAATGAGATCAACTGTATTGCAGTTGCTATATTTCCATAAGTATCACTAGCTATCCAAGTAACTGTAGTTATCCCAGAAGAAAAACTGGCAGGAGCATCGTTGGAAAAAGTAAAATTACAATTGTCCGTTACAATGGGCTGTCCTAAAACGATAGCACAGGAATCAGAAACAATATCGGGAGGGGCGATTATTGTAGGTGTTGTAGTATCCATTATTGTAACTTTTTGAACAGAAATCGCAAAATTTCCAGCACTATCCGTTACCGTCCAGGTAACCGTAGTAATTCCCGTTGGGAAACTTGAAGGCGCATCATGAGTCACACTTGCTACTGAACAGTTGTCTGAGGAAGTAGGAAGTCCTAAATCAATTCCCGTTGCAACACAAGAGTTGCTGGATGTTGAAGTAATAATATCTGCTGGTGCAACATTAATTGGGACCGTAGTATCTGAAACTGTTATCAATTGAATGGCAGAAACAATATTTCCAGAATTATCAGTCACTTGCCATACGATCGGTGTTACTCCAATCGAAAAGTCAGCTGGGGCATTATTAGTTAGGGTTGAAACTCCACAATTGTCTGTGGCAGATGCAACACCAATTGTAACAGAACAATTTCCTGAAAAAATATCTGGAGGCAAAGTTAATACTGGGTCTTCATTATCAACTACAGTGATTTTTTGAGACACCGTAGTTGTATTACTAGCGCTATCCGTAACAATCCATGTCAATATATTCTCCCCCAATACAAATAATAAGTTTGGATTGTCATTTTCAATAGAAACAATGGCACAATTATCTGTGGCGGTCACAGTTCCCGTTGTAGTTAATAAAGTGGTACAACTCCCCGTATCGGTATTTACTATTAAGTCTGGTGGAAGAGTTACTGTGGGTGTTGTTGTATCACTAGGTACTACTGTTACACTCTCTGTTACACTAAACACAGTACCGTCTGAAAGTGTGGCAGAAACAGTCACCATAAAAGTATTGGACTGGTTACTTGTCGGATAGAGTTTTGTTGTTAAAAGTGTAGAGGCAGTGGCAGAAATATTTTTTACATCACCCTCTCCAAAATCCAAAGTCCATGTTGCAATACTTGCAGGTGTTGCATTAATTACGATATCATCCAAACCCCAATTGTCCCAGTCATCTCCATTACTACCGCGCTGCCACCATAAAAAAGAAGTGTTATTTGTTTTTGCATCCGCAGGAATTTCTAAATCATAAAATGCCCAATCTGGATTATCATTTTTATAATAAACAAATGCCGCTTGATCTGATAGATCCACGTCCCATTCATCATAAATTATTGTCCAAGTAACACTACTATCATAAATATCTCCACCATTATAATTGGTGGAATACGCTAAAACAACTTCTTCAACACCTCTCTCAGGTTGCTCGCAACCAGGCTGCGGATCGTCTGATCCATAACGGATAAAGAACTCAATACTCCCTCCATTTTCAACATTCACAGAGGAAGTTGCAACATATCTTGATCTATACCTTGAATCTGTGGTTGTTGCCCAGAAATAATTCGATCCGTCAGCTCTATCTCCAGTACTTGCATTACAAGGTGTTCCAATATTAAACGGAGTTGTAGTCCATCCTGTAGGTAAGTTTCCATCGCTAAAATCAAATTCTGTAACACTCACTTCATTGGGGACATTTACAATATCAAAAGACATTAAAGTTCCCTCACACAATGTTGAAGATAAGGTAGATGTAAATTGAACCTGTTGGCTGAAAACAAGAATAGGCAGTAAGTATAAGAGATTAATATACTTCAACTACCTGAATATTTGAAAGGTTAAACGGAGTGTCATTCTTCTTAAACGACTTGTTAAGATCTCTTTTAAACACGGACAATCCAAGAGGGTCATTTTTACAGCTCCCTTTTTTAATTTCAGCTGGGTTTAAGACAAAAGCAATTTTATCTTCTTGATTTTCAGCTTCATGAATTCCCTTATGAAAGTTTATCACCAGAGTTTCATCTGTTTTATTTCTAACCTGTATGATGAAATATTCATCACGCGTGTTAAAGTTTTTTAATTCGCAAAAGCTTAGAGTGTAGGTGATTTGGACTTTGTCATCCTCAAAATAAATTTGAGAATCCTGTGATAATGATACCAAACTGAAAATTAAAAAGAATAGCGTCATAAGATTAAATCTGTTGATTTTAAAATACGAACATAAAGCTTTAACTTTTTGATTAAAAAACTTTAATCAAACTAATATACAGATAACTTAATCATTATTTAATACATTTAGGCTTTGTTTTATCAAATTTCAAATAATAAACGCTTTTCACCAATACAAATTTTCTTCACTGAATGCCAGGCAATGGAATGAATACTAGATTTATTAAATGATTTATGGAATTAAATTTTAATCATTTTAAAAATGAATAAAAGATTTTTATACCCGCTTCTATTTTTGATTGCACTTTTGTTTTTGCTTTGGGTTGAATTGGCTGTAGGTATTTTTGGAAGTCCTTTTACTGGCAATTAAATAAAAGCAAAAATCAACAAACCTAAAAGTTGATGTGACTTCAAATAATTTAATTGTCAAAAAATACGGACACCAGATTTAATATTCATAAATTAAGTGGATTTTGATGTATTAGTGTTAAGTTCTATAAAATTTAAGGTTCAATCTTCTCAAGTTTACTAATTAAAAAGAAGCACTATAGACGAATAAACGCTTATCCTTTCCAAGTTCCTCCATAGCGATAATCTTCATTATCCCTTCTCACTTCAATCGCACAATCATTACAAATGAAAACCCATTGCTTATCAGGTTTGTATTGAACTCGATACATCATTCTAAATTGATTTTTACATTTTTCACACTCTTTTTTTTTCATCAATTTTTTTCGTTTTAATTTTTTTCGTTTTAATTTTTTCAAAATATACTCAAAAAATCTTCATGTTCTAAAGCATTACAATTAACTTTCACACAAACTTATAAAACAATGAAAAAGATTTTTTATTATTTATTTTAACTCCAATAATAACCTTAGCACAAGATGCTGAATACAATATCAAATCTTTCCTAAATCCATCTGTGTAGTTAAGTGAAAAAGCACCTAATACTCATTAGTTAGGAAATGCATGGCTTAATAGTCTTATCCCAGCAGGTGATGACTTTAATTACAACCTTACGTGAGCAACTTTTAGTGCCGACTAAACCTTAGATTGGCATAAACATTCAACAGGAAAGGTTCATATTATAATTGATGGAGAAGGTTATTACCAAGAAAGAGGTAAAGAAGTTATTGTTGTTAAAAAGGGAGGTATCATTAAATGTGATAAAAACACAGAACATTGGCATAGCTCTTCACATGATAGCATGGTTTCTTACATCACTATTTATTTAGCCAGTGAAACAATTTGGACAGAAAAACTTTCCAAAATTGATTATGACAAAATGAAAAATGACTAAATCTATCATTACGTGTTACTCTACTTCACTTTTGGTCAATCTAATATAAATCGCAATAAGACAAAGAATTGAGCCTCCGGGAAGAAAAAATATTCCAACTAATAAAGAATAAAATTTTCCAGCAGGAGTTTCTCTAATTAACTTATGTAGTTCCTGGAAATTCTCTTTAAAAGTCTTTTTCAATTATTTAATTTAATTTGTATAGGACATTGAAGGTTAATGAAATAACTCAATATACTAGTAATAAAAGTTATTTTCTATTTATTTAATGTTATTATTAAAAAAAATAAAGTAAAAAACCGTGTGATTTTATACTTGAAACTCAGTTAGCTCACTTTTTTATAAGCTATACTGTATTTAATGTTTATTATTATTGTAAATTCGTTAAACAAACACTACATATGCGTTTCTATATTTTAAAGTTTTTACTGATAATCCCCATTCCTTTACTTACATTTTTTACAACTGAAGATGCTCAGGAATTTCAGGGTAAAGCTTACTATTTTTCAAAATCAAGAATGGACTTGGGAAGTTGGGGAGCTAGAATGAGTGAGGCAGAAAAAAAACAAATCCAAAGTAGACTCAAAAATCGATTAGAAAAAACCTACATTCTTTCCTTTAATAAAGAAGAATCTATTTTTAAAGAAGAAGAGAAAGTAGATGCAATCTCTGGAGCAACAGACTCTTGGGGGAGTAATTTTGCTAGAGGAGAACAATACAAAAACATTAATACCACTGAACTAGTCCAATCACAAGAATTCTATGGAAAACGATTCCTAGTTAAGGATGCCTTACAAAAAATAGATTGGAATATAGGTTCTGAATCAAAACAAATCGGAAAATATGTTTGCTTTAAAGCGACTGCATTAATACCCACAAATGAATTGAATTGGTATGATTTTTCATGGAGTGATTTAGCCCAATCAAGCGCTGAAGAACCTGAGATTAAACTTACTCAAGTAGAAGCTTGGTATACATTACAAATCCCATTAAAACATGGCCCCGCAGAATATTGGGGACTCCCGGGACTCATTCTTGAAGTGAGTGCAGGAAATACCACTATTTTATGTTCAAAGATTGTAATTAACCCTACTGAAAGAATTCGTCTCAAAGCCCCTGACAAAGGAAAAGAAATCAATAAAATTGATTACCGAAATACCATACAAGGAAAAATGCTTGAAATGCGAAATAATCGCGGAAGAAGAAGAGGCTAGTTTGTTTAATCTTTTAACACCATCTAGCAGAGCTTATATGTCTAAAAAATATTTACCTTTCACCCTTATTTGGTTTTTTATATCGCATGCACAAGTTAACCTTGAAGGCACGGTAACAGATAGTTTACAAAATCCTTTGGAATCTGCAAGTCTGGTGGCTATAAATCAGAAAACCAAAAACTTAGAGTCCTATGTTCTTTCAGATGTAAACGGAAAGTACAAGCTAAAGCTAAGTAAAAACAATAAGTATAAAATTCAAGTGAGTTATATTGGTCTGAGAACTATAAACGATAGTATCAGCACAAAAGAAATTAGTATTCTCAAAAACTACACATTACGTTCAGATATTGTTTTGGATGAGGTTATTGTCAAAATGCCTGTAGTGGTTCGTGGTGACACTCTAATTTACAATGCAGATTCTTTTAAAAATGGAACGGAAAGAAAATTAGAAGACATTATCGATAAATTACCTGGTGTAGAAATCAATGAAACGGGTCAAATAGAAGTTGAGGGTAAAGTCGTGAATAAACTAATGGTCAATGGAAAAGATTTTTTTGACGGTGATACAAAAATTGGAACGAAAAACATCCCTTCCAATGCAGTAGATAAGATACAAGTTTTAAGAAACTATTCAGAAGTTGGACAACTTAGCAGCGTACGAAATAATCAAGATAGTTTTGCAATAAATATAAAACTGAAGTCAGGAAAAGAAAGTTTCTGGTTTGGAGATGTGACTGCAGGAGCTGGAGATTCGCCAGACGAAAAACTATATTTACTCCAGCCCAAATTATTTTATTACAACCCTAAATACACTATCAATTTTATAAGTGATGTAAATAATATTGGAGAATTGGCATTAACTCGAAGAGATATTAGAGGATTTGGAGGAGGATTTACAAGACCCAGTAACCGAAGTGGAACAAGTATCAATCTGGGAGATAATAGCTTAAATTTTCTAACCTCTCAAAGAAATGCTTTAAAAATTGAGAACCAGTTAGCTTCAGCAAATTTTAGCTATTCGCCAAAAAAGAATTTTGATTTGAGTGGATTTTTAATCTACAACAGCAGTCAAATTTTATCTAATGAGGTTAGTTTAGCTCAATATACCAATCCTAATCTAGGAATTCCCAATGAACGAACAGAACAATCCAATACTGAACTATCAAGTCAGGGAATATTAAAACTTAGCGCCTCCTTTAAGCCCAATTATAATAACCAATTGAATTATGATATTCTCACACGTATTTCAAATGATAGTCAAACCCAAAATGCTTTTTCATCGGTTTTAGGTATAAACAATCAAATTGAAGAAATAACTCCATACAATATCAATCAAAACTTTAGCTACTATTACACTCTTAACGAAAAAAATATTTTTGCATTTGAAGCCCAATATGTATTAAAAAATGAAAACCCATTCTATACTGTTGACATTGAAAATGATTCTGAGAGCAATGATCCTTTTGATATCACAGCAGATGCGATAGGTTTAAATTCCTCTTTGACACGATATGCTATTGGTCAAGAAAAGCAAATTGAATCCAATCAATTGGACGCCAAACTAGACTATTACTTTATCATTAATCCAAAAAGTAACATTAATATTTCTCTAGGAACCATACAAAGTAATCAGCAATTCAATTCCAATATTTTTCAGTTTTTAGATGAAGGCTTTAAATACGTCCCCACTCCTACTATCAACGACGGTCTTGCGATAAACGACACAGAATATAACTTTACTGATGTTTATTTGGGGGTTCATTATCGTTTTCGGAAAGGAAAATTTACAGTAACACCAGGCTTTTCTGTCCATGCCTACGGAAATAAAAATATCCAATTTGGAGAAGAAATTAAAGAGAAATTCATTCGTCTTTTACCCGATTTTGAGACACGTATCCAGCTTAAAAAAGGAGAATCCCTTACTATGAGTTATAACATGCAAAATCAATTTACAGATGTAACTCGACTAGCACGTGGGTTGGTATTCAATAGCTATAATAGTATTCAATATGGCACCCCTGATCTTCAAAATGCTTTAACACATAATGTGAGCTTACTATACAGCAGTTTTAATTTGTTTAATTACACCAATGTATTTGCAAGAGTTGCCTACTCAAGTAATATAGATCAAATAAGAAACCTCACAGATTTTGAAAGTGTCATTCGTACAAGTACATTTTTTAACTCAAATTTTGCTGATGAAAATTTTAATGTTTTCGGTCGGATTCAAAGAACCTTTGGAAAAATAAGAGCCAGTTTGAACAGTCGTATAAATTACAGTAAAATCAATCAATTCATTCAAGGACAACAATCCTTAAACGAAGGCTTTACTCAGTCATACATACCAGAGGTAAGAACAAATTTCAGAGTCGCACCAAATATTAAGTTACGATACCGTTATAGTGTCACCAATAACAATCAGGGAAACAGAGAAACAAAATTCATCACAAAGGCACCCTCAGTAGAATTTGATGCTTTTATTATTAATAAATTTACTTTTAAAACAAATTACAGTTATACCACACTAAGTCAAGACATTGATGATGCACAATCTTTTCAAAATTGGGATGCCAACTTATCCTACAGAAAAAATAAAGATGCAAAGTGGGAATACGAATTTAAAGCATCCAACATTCTCAACATAGATTCTCAAGTAAGGAATACTGCAAACAATTTAGCCGTATTTAGCTCTGAGACCTTTATTCAACCACGCTTTATTACTTTTAGAGTTGTATATAGACTCTAATTGTTTCTTCAAAATTGAAAGGGATTAGTTCGTCTCTAACTCTGCGGATATTCTTTTCATTTTTTCATTCAAAGAGTTAATCGCGTTAGCATATCGACTCTCCCATTCTTTAAATCTAGCAGATGACTTTAGAGCAATTTCGTATTCTAGACCTGGTAAAATCCAAGCTGCATATCCACTAAACGGATCTGATGAGGCGTAAAGTGATTTATACCATGACCCAAAATACATCCCTTTTTCTGAGATGAAACTTTTCTCCAATGCAATAAGCTGTTTGTTCCATTTTGAGACATTCTTCCTTGAATAAGCATCCTTAATCAGATAAAATTTCATCTCATTTGTGAGTCTCTGACAGCTTTTTTCAAGTTCTTCAATCGCCTTAGTTACTAATTGAAATCCTTCAAATTCTGGATGATATTTTTTGATTTTTAGGGTGGCAGTATTAAAGTGCATTTTTAAGTCGGCTGGATATTTATTTAAATTATAAGGAATAAAATTTCCATTCGCCAAGCGAAGTGCCATGAGACCAGCCAATTGCTCTATCATTGGGCCCATCTTAAATTCAGGATCAACAAACTGCTCATAAAACTGAAAACTATCATAATTAGAGTGGTATAGATTGGGGCCTCCGGCACCACCGCTCATTGAGGGAACCCCAACATGCATATAAAAAGCTATATGATCTGATCCACCTCCTAAGTTTCCGATTTTAGGTTGATCAGGATTGTCTTTTTTCCAAAAATCAAATAAATTTTGATCTGAATACGGATAGTTCACTTTCTTTGAAGCCTCCATGACTAATTTTTTC
>Ga0228626_1000656_pt1 | contig 14982 bp, 13 predicted proteins | sample 31DmetaG_FD_183028 | JGI IMG/M metagenome (GOLD analysis project Ga0228626, IMG submission 183028) | Seawater microbial communities from Monterey Bay, California, United States - 31D | ecosystem: Environmental > Aquatic > Marine > Coastal | place: USA: California | collected 2016-10-26
TAAATCGCTGCGCAGTGCCCCTATAGCTCAGCTGGTAGAGCAACTGATTTGTAATCAGTAGGTCCGCGGTTCGAGTCCGTGTGGGGGCACCATTTTCCGCTTAAAAACAAAATAAACATCATGATGTCAGTATATTGGACCATTAATCGGGACCGCTTTCGGGACCACTTGGTCGTGTTCTCCACCTGATTTGTCACAGACGAGCGAACTCAGCGCTTGAAACGAGTCATGTTTGAGCTGACAGTCAATTGATGGACAAGAACATGCCAAAACTCCCCGCTTATGTCTTCCGTAGAGCTAATGGATCGTACCGCTACAAGCGCAATGTCCCAAAGAAGCTGGTGGGCTTGATTGGCAAGGCGACTTTGTACCGGCAGCTGGGTGAGAGCTATGCTGAAGCGATGCGAAACCTGCCGCAGGTCCACAATGAGATCGACAAACTGTTTCGCAATGAAGCGCATGTGCCGTCTGGTGAACGAGCCTTGGCAATCATCCGAGGGGCTTTGGGAAGTGAAGTGGCAGAGCAAGTGCTGGCGGGGCAGGTGGTCGAGTACAGCCAGGAAGATTACGCACTGAATGAACTGGCGAGAGATATCGCAGGTAAGCTCTCAGATGACATCGTCACCCAAATCTACACGGGTCGGTTAAAGCAGCCAGCCTTGACGCTGCAGAAGGCGCTGGGAGAGTATCAGCAGTATAAAACAGACGATGCAGGAGAGAGCCGTGAGCTAGAGCTGCGGGTGGTCAGGCTTCGCAAAGACCTTGGAGCAGCCATCGGTAAGCAGCGGGTTGCGGATACACCCCTGAATGAGATTACCCGAGCTGATGCGAACGCCCTGCGAGATTATCTGCTGCAGCGCATGAAGCCGAGCTCAGTGCATCGGTATATCACTGTTGTCAGGGCTGCAGTGAACTATGTCATAACGGAGCATAGTCTAAATATCCCCAATGTCTTTAACGGCCTTCGGATCAAGGGCGCCTTGGCAACTGTAGATGACAGGTTGCCGATGAGTGATCAGGACCTCGCCATGGTACGACCCAACTTTGACGATGATCCTGTGGCCCATGCTCTGTTTGTCGCTCTGACGGATACAGGAGCGCGCCTATCGGAGATAACGGGCCTGGAGGTGCAGGATGTCGACTTGCAGGAGCGGTCTATCACGATCAGGCCCAATGGCGTCAGAACACTCAAAACGAAAGGGTCACAGCGGACACTGCCGCTAAGCGAGAGGGCCCTAGAGTTGCTGCAGGAACATCGAAGAGGGAAGGGTGATACCCAGCCTATATTTCCTGACTACGCGCGCCCACGTGGCAGAGATGCTGCCTCTGCTATGCTAATGAAACGCTTGCGCCGGAGCATCACAGACAAGAAGATTACCATGCACTCCCTACGCCACCGCATGAAGGACAAGCTGCGCAATACTGGCTGTCCTGAGGCCATCTCCCTGGCCATCCTGGGCCACAGCACCAACACAGTGGCTGCCAACTATGGCTCAGGGTATGCACTTGAGGTCATGCGGGAGCAATTGGAGCGGGTGTGGTCGTAAATATTCTACTGGATATTAAATAAATGAACAAAGCCCGAGCATTTAACCCGTTCTTGTGTGCAAAGACTGATAAGTTGATGGCGCTCATCGCAGAAGTACAGATCCAAATGAGCGGGTATGAGGCTTATTACGAGACCCGCAAGAGAGCCCGAAGACCAGCCGATCAGGTAACGTATGAACGTACAGTTGAGGCCATCCTGTGCGACCTGTGTGCTGTAGAGCTTGGGCATAACAACGACAGCATCCACCTCCCCCTCAGCAATAAAGTCCTGAGGTCAAAATCACGCTACAAAGGGACAGCCTTGGGCAAAACCCTTCCAGACATTCTAAAGGTAATGTCAGCACCTGAGATGGACTTTGTCGTTGTCGAGAAAGGCCACAGCACCTTCAAGATTGTCGATGATGACCTTAACGTAGCCTTTGCGGGTGGTCAGCAAACAATACTGAGGGCAGGTCCAAAGCTACTGTCCCGCATAGACGGCTTTGACATCACGAGGGGTGACATGGGCCAAGCGCCCGAAGATGAGGTCTTAATCCTGCGCGCACCTAAGCGTCATTCCAACAGCATTGCTGCGTATCAAGAGTATGATGATGACAAGACCACACTCTCTCTGCGTCAGCAGATGAACGACATCAATGCCTGGCTCGACACTGCTGACATCAGCTGCAGTCACTCCCAAGTGGACCCAACCCAACGTCGCCTACGTCGCATCTTCAACAACTCCGACTTTGCACAGGGCGGGAGGCTCTACGGTGGATTCTGGCAAGCCATGTCTTCGGATGAGCGTCAGGAGCATATCCTCATCGAGGGTGATTGTTGTGTCGAGCTAGACTACGGACAGATGAGCCTTGCCATCCTGTATGGACTGACAGGTACCAAACCTCCTGAAGGAGACCTGTATGACCTGTCAGCAGAAGGCATTCCAACAGACTACCGCAAGGGCATCAAAACAGTCATCCAAGCTCTCATCAACAGCAGTAAGGTACCCACGAAGATGCCCAAGGGTGTCCGAAAGCTCATACCTTCAAGGTACAGCATCAACGACATCCTCGAGGCTGTGGCGAGAAAGCATCCAGCAATCTACCCACAAATGACCTCAGGGATAGGAATGCAGCTGTTCCGTAAGGAGTCCGATATCTTGGTCGATGTTCTTCTGACCCTAAAGACCCAAGGTATTGTTGCACTTCCCATTCACGATGCGGTCGTTGTTCAGGATGACAACTCAGACAAAGCCAAGGCTGTCATGAAGAAGGTCTTCAAGGAGCACACAGGTATCACCCCAGATGTGACCTTAGGTTAGTCCTGGAATGGATATCTAGTGGAGGTGTGTTGTTGTGGATAATCAATAAGAATAACATCAATACACAAGGACCTAAGGGGGAATATCTAACCCCTCTTCATATAGGGGACCCGTAAGGATACCCGAGGGAGGGTGGCAACATAGCATGTCACCACCGACAAGAACATCCACTACCCGCCGAGGTACCACTACTGAGGGGCATATAGGGGGGGCTTAGTGTGTCCACATAGGGGGCCCGTAAGCGGGTAGCGTCACCCTCCATCAGCATGCGGAGTAATCGAAGGAGCATCAAAGCCTAGGGCAAGATTCTAGTCCGGGTAGTCAGGTAGTTGGCTAGTTGGGTACTTGAAGGTCCAGTCCACTCCATCCCAAAACTGAGAACTTTTAGGCCTCTATAATGATAACAATCATCATGGAGAACGACTATGCTTACCCTATTCACAGCCCTTGCTCTTGCAGGGGGTGCACTTCGGCTTGTCCTGCAGTGGCAGCTGAAGAAACGCTGGGGGATTTCCCTTGGCATTCCCCAAGTCCTGGCTGGTGCCCTTGTGGTTCTGGCGGGACTGCCTGAGTTCATAAAGCCCTTCCCCTTTCCAGTCCCACTGGGCCTTACTCTAGGCCTGCTGTTGCCTGACCTTCTGTTGCGGAAGGCTTAGGATGACGGACCTTACCATCACCCCTGGCTGTACTGTGTTGATTGCTGGCTTTGACGACATCCCCTCACACCGGTTCTTGGTCGAGGAGGTCTTCGAGGACTGCATCACAGGCACCGCCCTCACAGGTCCCCTTGCTGGGGAGTACGGAGAACCAGACATTGCGTTGGTTCTGCAAGTCCTAGCGGGACCAACCTAGTCCGAGCAGGCGTCAGGGAAGGGCTTAGTCCCTGCTCTTCCTTGGCGCTGCTCACAAAATCCCACCCCATCACACAAACCAGGGCAATTGCCCCAGAAAGGAGACGTCATGTCGCCACAGATTAAGTACGCCTACAAGACCCACAACACCTGGATTTACCGCAGAACCTACCCCAAGGCTCTGCAGCCCATCCTTGGCACTGCCCTCAAGCAGTCTCTCAAGACAGGGGATGCCACTCAAGCAAAGGCCCGTGTGGCTGAGCTGAACCAAACCTTCACAACCATCATCAAGGAGGCTCAGGCCCATGCCGTTGCTACCCCTCACACCGCTCCTGCCACTACTACCCAAGGTCCTCGACTGGCTGTGGGTCGCCCTCGATATCAGCGTGCTCGTCTTGTGGGTGAGCGGTTGGTAGCAGAACTCGCCAAAGCTTACCTTGCTGAGGTGTCTCGGCGGCTACGCCCTGGTAGCTTCAAGTCGGTGCGCTTTGCGCTTGAGCTGTTGACCTCTCATCTGGGCAAGCATGCTGTTGGTGACTTGTCCCTGAGCCATGGAAAGGAGGTCCTGGGGTACATCACCCAGCTCTCTCCCAACGTGCGCAAGTACAGGGACGGCAAGGACGCGGGCCTGGTTGAGCTTGCAAGCCTGTCAGTCGCTTCTGAGGGTATCACTCTGGCACCGCAGACCCAGGCGCGCATCCTAAAGCAGATGGCCCAGTTCCTTGACTGGTGTGTTGGCGAAGGGGAGCTAGGCGCCAACCCCTGGGAAGCCCTGAAGATCAAAGACCGGCCTGAGGTTCATCCCCATGGGGTACTGACGGATGAACAGGTCAGCGTCTTGTTAGCAGCCAAGGACAGGGTACTGCACAGTGCACTGCTCTTCGGGCTTCTCACGGGCATGCGCTCTGGGGAGATCTGTGGGCTCATGGCTGAGGACGTCACAGCCAAGGGGAACCTGGGAAGGTTTGTCAGCATCAAGCCCAACAAGGTTCGTCTGCTGAAGTCCAAGGCTGCAGAGCGAGAGGTCCCGCTGCATGGTATCCTTGAGCACCTGCTGGATACCGCTCTGCCGAAGGCTGGTAGGCTGTTTCCGTATCTCACTGTCGATAAGGTGGTGAAGCGCTACGCCTACCTGCGCCGCCGTCATCCTGAGCTCAGAGGCAGCGTCTTCCACTCCACCCGCAAGTGGTTCATCACCCAGTGTGAGCGCACAGGTGTCCCTGAGCACTTCACCGCGACTCTTGTGGGGCATCACTCCGCACGCTCCGCCAATAAGCTCACCTATGGGCTGTACTCCGCGGGCATCAGTGATGCGCAGAAGCGGGACATTGTGGATGGGATGAGAGTGCCCGGACTATAAATCGCTTCGACCTCGCATTTGACATCAGGCTTTAGAGCCCATCCCGCGTCTCGAGTGAGATGTGGGGTGGGTGTGGGGTTAGGTTGGCTGTGCGGCGTCAGATAAACGCCACTTCTACTCACGAGACAATTTCAAGCTCAATCGAACCGCCGCTCTTACTGAGTGGCGCCAACTATTGAGCGCATAGATTCAGGCTGTGCCAATTATCTGACGCGAGTTTGAATTCGTCTGACAGCACCCTCGAATGGTAGCAATAACTTACGTTCCTAAAGACGGCGCTCCTTCTGTTGTGCATCGACCTCAGACCCTGAGCAGTTACCGCACAGATAGTATTGACAGGTGCAGGAGAGCAAGTTAAACGTTTAACTGTAAAACGTTTAACAGCGTTTTATTGGGGGGACGAATGAAGAAAAATTCAATCAAAGATGTCGCAAAGGCGGCGGGCGTCTCTACGGCCACGGTGAGCAATGTGTTCAGCGGACGCAAACCTGTGAACGCTGATTTGGCGGGCAAGGTGCGTGGTGCCGCAGCCGCGCTCGGCTATACTGTGAACAAGGCTGCCTCACTTTTGCGAAGCGGCAGAAACAGTGTTGTGTGCGTTTTGGTTCCGGACCTGTCTGACCCTTTTTTTACATCAATCATCACAGAAGTTGAGCACCTTGCACGGGCTGATGGCTACGAGATCATTATTGGGAACTCCGACGATGACAAAGCAGTAGAAGCGGGTCGTATTGAGGCTTTGCTGGCATGGGAACCTGCAGGGATGATTGTGATACCTTGCACAGATGAACTGCCAGAACGTCTCGTCCGCGGAGACGCGCCTCCATGTGTCTTGGTTGATCGAATTGCAAATTTCGATGTCGCGGACACCGTCACGATCAACAATGTTGGTGCAGGCGAGCTGGCTGCGGAATACCTAGCAAGCATGGGACACAGGAATATCCTGCTTGCAGCATCTGATATGTCTATCCACCCTATTCGCCAGCGTGCGCGCGGCGCCCAAAAAGGCGTGGAGAAATTTGGTGGTTCAATTCGTATTATTGAGGTCGGGTCAGATCCGGAGCGGGGCGTGAAAGTTTTGGGCGAATGGTTTGAAGGCAATGAGGCGCCAACGGCAATCTGCGCAACAACCGACATGGCCACTTTATCTGTTCTTCGATTTATCGCTGAAAGCCAGATTGATCTTCCAGCGCAAATGTCAGTTGTGGGTTTCGATGATTACGCGTGGATGTCTGCACGCCGCACAAAAATCACAGGTATTCGCCAACCGGTAGAAAGGATTGCGGGTGCTGTTTGGACGCAACTTTTAAGCCGTATTAACGGGCAGACTGGCGCTGTCATAAACATTGTACTGGAGTGCGAGCTTGTGACCCGCGACTCCGTAGGAGAGCCTAATACAAAGACTGAACACTGGGGGGATCGAGACATGACTTGGAATTATGAAGCGCGTCAAAGGTGACTTGATACCCGCCGATCGCGAATTGGGCGCACTCTAATCGGGATTTGAGTGGGTTCTAACCGACAGAATTGAGTTTCGAACGCTGAGACGATGTCTTCAGTGAACGGGAGGAGTGTGTCCGACACACATAAGGGTTCATAGAGCCATAACAGAGAGTACTTGGAGGAAATAATGAATAAATTACTCACGACATCATGCGCATTTTCTTTGGTCGGTATGACCTTGGCGGGAAGCGCATTGGCGGACGGCCATAGCGTTGATTGGTCTGCCGAACTCGGAGACCATTCCGGAACGGATCTTCGGATACAAACAATCAATGATCCATTTACGGGCGCACTAACTGAAGTGATGGCTGACTTTGCCGGCGTCACTGGTGCCAACGTCTCTATGGACGAGCTGGGTTACGGTGGTCTTTACGAAAAACAGATCCTGAACTGCAGCCAAGGCGATGATACATACGATGTCCTTTTCATCGATGGTATCTGGGCTGGCGAATTTACAGAGTCCGGCTGTATCGACTCGGTTGAGGACCGCATTGCTGCAACCGACGAAAGCATCATCGCTTGGGACGACTACATGGAAAGCTTTGCCGGTCAGGCGAGCTGGGATGGTCAACGTCAGTGCCTTCCCGTCGCCGGATACTGGCATATGCTGCACTACCGGACAGACCTTTTCGAACAGGCCGGTCTTGCCGCGCCAACGACATTCGAAGAAATGTTAAGCGCAGCTGAGTTCTTCAAAGACAATCCGAATTTCCCTGAGTTGGAAGGCGGAATGGCAATGAACTTCCAACGTGGTGCAGCTGCTGGTCAGCAGTACTTTGAATGGCTCTACTCTGCTGGTGGCAGCCCTTGGGTCACAAACTTCGTTGGGTCCGATGACGTTTACGGCGATCTGACGCCAACGCTGAATTCGCCTGAAGCTGTGGCCATGGTCGAGTTCTTTAACGAGATTGCTCAGTATGGCCCCGCTGGCGTCGAAGGCTTTGCTTGGGACGAACGCGCAAATGCGTTCACACAGGGCCAAGTTGCAATGATCAACAACTGGTCAGTGCGCACGCCACTTTTCACCGACCCCGCCGTTTCAAAGGTCAATGGAAACTTCGATGTCGCGATGTTCCCACATGCGGAAGGTCAATCATCTATTCCGCCAGTTGGTGGTTGGATCATGTGCATCAACGCGCATTCCAACAACAAAGACGCGGCATGGGACTTCATGAAGTGGTTTGCTTCTCCTGAGGTACATACTCAGTTTGTTCTGGCAGGTGGCCCTCCTTCACGTCACTCCGCGTTCCAAGATGAACAGGTGAACGAAGATCAATTCTGGACGCCAACGCTCTATGAATCTGCTCAAGCTGCATGGCCAGATGGTCGTCCTCGTTACCCAGGAACATTCCAGGTCATCGACGCGATCGGACTTGAAGTGAACCGCGCGATCATCGGTGAAATCTCTGCTCAAGAAGCGCTGGATAAAGCCAATGAAAACGTGACGCGTATCTTGCAAGGCGAAGGTTTGCTGGAACGTTAAGTCAAGCAGGTGCCCTGCAAATATGCAGGACACCATAGACCCGGCCTGCTGCATATCGCAAAACAAGAGCAGGCCGGTTCGTCTCAAGACTTGAAGAGGAAAAACGGTTTCAGGTCAATGGAATTGCAGTGGCAGTCCCAATTGAAACCCAGATTCCAAAGTCCACTAGAGACATTTTTGAGGGGTTCCAGTTTGGACGCATGCCCTTCTGCGAAAGTAAAAAGTGTCGTATGATGCCTGTAAGAGGCTGCAGCGGCGGAACGAAAACATGATGCCTGTCCCGCTTTGATTATAGGGCGCAGAGCGTCACACTGAAATGCTTGGATCGAAGTCGTGTCAGAAGCCGCAACAAAAACTGAGAAAATAAAACGTAAAGGCTCTCTCACACGGGACGAACGCTTGGTACGGGCCGCATTCATTGCCCCAGCCGTAGTTTACCTGATGTTTATGAGCATCTTCCCGTTCATCTATTCGGTCTACTTGAGCTTGTATCAAGCCAAGCTCACTCGATTGCACAAGAAATTCTTCGTTGGGTTCGAAAATTACGTAAATCTATTCAAGGACGAAGTGTTCCTAGCATCGCTGAAGAACACGTTCGTTTTGACGACAACATCGATCGTGTTCGAAGTCATTCTCGCCTTTGCCTGCGCAAAAGTGTTTTTGTCACTTAAAGAGCAGAAAACCGGGTACTTCCTGCGGTCTATGTCGATCCTGCCAATGATGATTACACCGCTCTGCGTAGCGCTTATCTTCAGCTACATCTTAAACCCGACCCTCGGTATCCTGAACTACATTCTCTCGGGTGTAGGTGTCGAACCAATTTCGTGGTTCGCCAATCCGAACCTCGCACTTTGGTCCATCATCGCGATCAATGTGTGGCAATGGACGCCATTCATGATGCTTTTGATGTTGGCTGGTCTCGTGTCGATCCCATCATCCCTATACGAGGCAGCTTCACTTGAAAAAGCCCGGTGGTGGCATGTCGCCCGTTGGATTGAACTACCAGCGATCAAGGACGTTATCCTGATCGGGATCATTCTTCGCGTTATCGATAATTTGAAGCTTTTTGATCTTGTGTACATCACGACCCGCGGTGGGCCCGGAGACAACACTGAATTGTTGACGTATTTCACGTATCGACAGGACTTTGCCTTCTTCAACGTTGGCTATGGTTCTGCAGCAGCTGTCATCATTTTGGTCATCAGCATCTTCGTCACAACCATTGCAGTTAGCTTCCTGAGGAAAATGCAAAATGCGTAATTCTAGTAATCTCGGCTCATATGCGGCTGCAATTTTCATCATGCTGGTGTTCACGCTGCCCATCCTTTGGATGTTCATGGGAGCGTTCAAAACACCCGTCGATATCTACTCGATCCCGCCAGTATGGTGGCCCGACTTCACGTACTTGGACAATTTCAAAACGCTGTTCGCGGAAAATTGGAAGTTTTTGCTGAACTCAGTGATAATAACACTCGGCGCGACTGTGCTATGTATGATCTTCGCACTTCCTTGTGCATTTGGTCTCGTAAATTTCCAGTTCAAGACAAACAATTTTCTAGCCGACTGGATCTTGTCTACACGGATGATGCCGCCGATTGCGGCAGCTGTACCGCTCTTTATGATCTTCAATGGCCTGGGGATGCTCGACACTCACCTTGCATTGATCATCGTCTACGCAGGCTTTAATCTCCCGTTCGCGGTTTGGGTGGCGATGTCGTTCTTCCGCAATCTTCCAAAAGAGATCATCGAGGCGGCGCGGATTGAGGGTTGCACCTGGTGGCAAACGTTTTGGCAGGTCGCACTTCCTCTCACTAAAAGTGGTATCGCAACGGTCTCAACATTCGTATTTATTTTTGCTTGGAATGAGCTGCTGCTCGCGCTTTTCCTCACATCCAGCGATGCGAAGACCTTCCCAGTGGTTATCTCGGGCTTTTCGACGCTGTCCAGAACGTACTGGGAATTCGTCTCAGCGGCGACAGTCATCCAGGTCCTACCACCAATCATTTTCACACTCATCATGCAACGACACATCGTGTCGGGTCTGACCATGGGCGCCGTCAAAAATGGCTAACCCTGCTCAGAAACCCACGCGAGATAATGCGAAAAGGAAACCAAGATGGGGCAGATAGAACTACACAACGTCAAGAAGAGCTTTGGCCAGGTCGACGTTATCAAAGACATCTCACTGGACATCAAAGATGGCGAATTCGTCGTCTTTGTAGGGCCCTCTGGCTGCGGTAAATCAACGCTTTTGCGTTTGATTTCTGGTCTGGAAACGATGAGCGGTGGATCTGTCTCAATCGCAGGTAAAGATGTCACCGACGCGCAACCCTCAGACCGCCAGATCGCAATGGTCTTCCAGTCTTATGCGCTTTTCCCGCACCTCTCGGTGCGCGATAATGTGGCCTTTGGTTTGAAGATCGCGAGTCTGCCCAAGGGCGAAATCGACGCGAAGGTCACCGAAGCTTCTGAAATTCTCGGACTGGAAAAACTTCTTGATCGTAAGCCGCGTGAGCTGTCAGGCGGTCAACAGCAGCGGGTGGCTATCGGCCGTGCGATTGTGCGCAAGCCTGCTGTGTTCTTGTTCGATGAACCACTGTCCAATTTGGACGCTGCTTTGCGTGTTCAGATGCGGATTGAGCTGGTCAAACTTCACGCGTCACTTGATGCGACAATGATTTATGTGACCCACGATCAGGTTGAAGCAATGACGATGGCAAACCGGATCGTTGTCTTGAGAGACGGCGAAGTCGAGCAGTTTGATACGCCCGTTCACCTTTACGACCGGCCAGCCAATGTCTTTGTGGCAGGCTTCATCGGGTCACCGAAGATGAATTTTTTCCAGGCTAAACCAAAGTCAGACAGCACTGTGTTGATTGCGGATAAAGTTGAACAAACCATTTCGGATGTCCAATCAACCAAAATGACATCGAAGATGACACTTGGGATCCGGCCCGAGCACATTTCCTATTCCCACGATGCGGGAGACTGGCAAGGGACGATCACGGTTGAAGAGCAGCTTGGCAGTGACGCCTTTCTTTATGTGGATGTTCCAGAGCTTGGCCAGCTTACCGTTCGCGCTGTCGGTGAACGTAGCTTCGGGCGCGGGGATACAATTTTCCTCAGTTTTGATCCTGAACGGTGTCACCTGTTCGACGCTCATGACCAACGCATCAACTAACCAGCAGCTTCGGCTTCAATTCTGCGGAGAATTAAAATGATGGTAAACTGTCTAGCGGGAAAAGTGGCTGCCATTACGGGCGCCGCATCGGGCATTGGTCTTGAAACAGCCAAATCGCTTTTGGATGCTGGCGCGAAGGTTGCGCTGGTGGACTATGCAGAAGAAAAGCTGGTTCAACTTTGTGATGACCTTGGCGAAAACGCCTTCCCAATCGTCACAAACCTTTTGGATCCCAAAAGCATATCCAAAATGGTTCCAAGCATTTTGGATGTCGCCGGAAAAATCGACATTTTTCATGCGAACGCAGGTGGGTACATCGGCGGTCACGTGATGGAAGGCGATCCCGATGAATGGGATCGCATGCTGAACTTGAACATTAATGCAGCGTTTCGCACCGTGCATGCCGTCTTGCCTATTATGAAAGAGAATGGCGGTGGCGACATCATCATGACGAGTTCGGTGGCTGGCGTTATACCCGTTGTTTGGGAGCCAGTTTACACAGCATCAAAACATGCAATTCAGGCCTTCACCCATACCGTTCGACGCCAAGTCGCCGAACATAGCATTCGCGTTGGAGCAATTTTACCAGGCCCTGTTGTCACAGCACTGCTTGATGACTGGCCACAGGCAAAGTTGGATGAAGCGCTCGCGAACGGTAGCCTTATGGAGCCCAAAGAAGTTGCGGACTGCATCATGTTTATGCTGACCCGTCCACGCCACGTTACAATCCGCGATCTGGTGCTCGTTCCGAACAATCTTGAACTTTAACGGACCTCTTGATCCATCTTTGGGACCTCAATCGGAGTTGCAGGAACGTATGACTATTAGCACAAACCACTATTTCGTTGGAATAGATGTAGGAACAGGAAGTGCGCGCGCAGGCATTTTTGATGAAGCCGGACGTCTTCTTGCAAGTGTAGCTCATGATATTGATCAGTTTCGGTATCCCGGTGATATCGCGGAACAATCAAGTGAGAATATTTGGGACTGTGTGTGCAAGAGTGTCACCGCAGCCCTGAAAACGTCTGGCATAGCGGCGTCAGATGTCAGAGGCATTGGGTTTGATGCAACATGCTCTCTGGTCGTTCTCGGTAAAGACGAGCAGCCCCTCACGGTAAGTGCTACGGGTGAAAGCGCCCAGAACATTATTGTTTGGATGGATCATCGTGCGATTGCGCAGGCCGTTCGCATCAACGCAACGAACCATCGTGTCCTCAATTACGTTGGCGGCTGTATCTCACCGGAGATGGAAACGCCTAAACTGCTTTGGCTGAAAGAGCAGATGCCCGAAACCTATCACGGCGCAGGCCATTTCTTCGATCTGACTGATTTTCTAACGTGGCGCGCAACTGGCGATCGTTCGCGCTCAGTTTGCACGGTGACCTGCAAATGGACGTATCTTGCTCACGAAAAGTCGTGGGATCAGAGTTACTTTAGGGCCATCGGTCTAGAGGAGCTGATCGATGACAGCTTTGCGCGGATCGGTCAGTCCATTGTTGATGCAGGTACACCCCTCGGAAGCGGCCTATCTCCCAAGGCCGCTTCCGAGTTGGGATTGCAAACTGGCACACCTGTCGGTGCAGGGTTGATCGATGCTCATGCCGGTGGCCTTGGGACAGTCGGTGCCGAAGGTCTGCCACAGGACCGAATGGCGTATGTTTTCGGAACATCTGCGTGCACGATGTCCTCCTCCAAAGAGCAAGCTTTTGTGCCTGGCGTTTGGGGTCCTTATTACTCGGCGATGGTCCCGGGGCTCTGGCTCAGCGAAGGTGGTCAATCCGCCGCTGGTGAAGCCATTGCCCAGCTCATGCGGTTTCATCCCGCCTATGATGCAGCAGTTTCAAAAGCCGCAGATACGGGTCAGCATCTACTTTCCTATCTTCTAGAACAGATCGCTGAGATGGTTGATGACGTTTCCGATGCAATACTGCTGACGAAAGAGAAAATCGTTGTCCCTGAGTTCTTGGGCAACAGAGCACCATTTGCCAACCCAAATGCGAAAGCTATCATTTCGGGTTTGGATGCAGATATCACAATGAGCAGTTTGATAAGCCTCTATGTCGCTGGGATATCAGGCCTTGGGTACGGATTGCGCCAAATTCTAAATGTGCAGGCCAAGAACCGCGTGAATCCAAAACTGGTCGTCATAAGTGGCGGAGCGGGAGAACACCCAATCGTTAAGCAATTGCTTGCCGATGCAGCAGATATTCCAATCGCAGAATCAGGCTCTTCGGAACCGGTATTGTTAGGGTCTGCGATGTTGGGTGCAGTTGCATCTGGTCACAAATCAACAGTTGCGCAAGCGATGAAGGACATGTCGTCGCTGGGTCGTGTCTACACGCCTGCAACCGGGCAGCATCAACAGCGACACACCCGTCGTTTCCAAGCTTTTGAAGCATTGCAATCATCTGCGCTGTTGGCGCGAGAGACGCCCGATGACGTCCAAGGCGGTTAGCGTCACTGTTGGACGGCGTTCAAACAAGACACGAAGAAGGAGAGGAAGAAAAATGCAAGGATTTGGTGTTCATACCAGCATGTGGACCATGCAGTGGGACCGCGAAGGGGCAGAGCGCGCGGTAAAGGCTGCGGTCAATTATAACATGGATTTTCTGGAGATCGCACTTCTTGATGCACCGTCGGTTGATGCCGAACACACGCGTCAACTGTTGGAAAACCACGAGATGAACGCCGTTTGTTCATTGGGCCTTCCAGAAGCTGTTTGGCCGTCAAGAAACCCAGAGGGAGCAATAGATTATTTGAAGGTTGTACTCGATACCGCTAAGGCGATGGGCACCATGGCGGTTTCTGGTGTCGTGTATGGGGGTATCGGCGAGCGTTCAGGCCAACCACCCACTGAAAGTGAGCTGTCAAACGTTGCCGGAGCGCTTGAAGCTTCTGCAAAGTATGCGAAGTCGCTTGGATTGCAATTCGGGATCGAACCGGTCAATCGCTACGAGACACATTTGCTCAACACTGGCTGGCAAGCACGTGAAATGATCGAACGCATCGGGTCGGACAACATTTTCATCCACCTCGACACATATCATATGAACATCGAGGAAAAGGGCGTGGCGAACGGAATTCTGGATGCGCGAGAACACCTTAAATACATCCATCTGTCGGAAAGTGATCGCGGAACGCCTGGTGAAGGCTGCTGTAATTGGGACGAGGTGTTTGGCGCGCTTGCCGCTATCGAATTTAAGGGCGGCTTGGCTATGGAGAGCTTCATTAACATGCCCCCAGAAATTGCGAATGGTTTGTCCGTTTGGCGTCCGGTCGCACCAAGTTTTGAGGAGGTTATGGATAGAGGACTGCCCTTTTTGCGAAACAAAGCTGCTCAATACCGACTGATCTAACGAACGTCTGTACAGGCGTGGACGGTACTATCAGACAAAACTAACTTGAGCCGTGCAGTGCGGTTTCGTAGCCTCGCCGTATGACAAAACACTCTCCATTCAGGTACTTTAAAACGAGCCTTGAGATCATCTGCTTGGCTGTGATGCTTTACGTTCGATTTCCGTTGTCACTCCGTAACGTGGAATATTCATAGAGTGTCTTTGTTTTCTGTGGACCGCTTTTGGGACCGCTTTTTGAAATCTGTATTATTTTAAGTATATGATAATAAATAATTTTATTGAATTATTTTTGCCGTGTGGGGGCACCATATATTTCAAGGGCTTAGCTGTGATACGCTGAGCCTTTTGCTTTTCTGGGGAAACGCTGGGGAAACATTATCTCAATTTTATCAGAGTATTA
>Ga0228626_1000658_pt1 | contig 14956 bp, 10 predicted proteins | sample 31DmetaG_FD_183028 | JGI IMG/M metagenome (GOLD analysis project Ga0228626, IMG submission 183028) | Seawater microbial communities from Monterey Bay, California, United States - 31D | ecosystem: Environmental > Aquatic > Marine > Coastal | place: USA: California | collected 2016-10-26
TCATAGTTATGCATAACACTATAAGATACATAGACTGTCAACTAATAAGATACATTGAAATTTAGTTATTTTAAATAATGTTACGATGATATGGCAACTTACATTCAACAGGTGTCGTCGATAACCAGATTCGATAAGTTATGGAATTACAGTTTTGTACCCCTCCTGGTTGCCCTTCTTTGCTTAAATGCCTACTGTGATCGATTCATTTCACTTAAAGTTTTTTGCATGCTTTCATGCGACAAGATAAGTTATAGTCTTGTCTGAGTGTATCGAGTCATACTTCTGCTGCTAAACATAAATGCTGCAAACTATGAACTTTGCTGTCAGTTATAGACTTATCTATTGTGAGAAGAACTTCTGTGTTATTGAAAAGATAAGTTATCGTGATAGTGAATTATACTAACCTAGCTATTGTTTAATGCGCTTATGGGTAAAATGAAGTACATGCCATGGAATTAGTATGTCTATAACTTATTAAGTTAAATAATGGGTTTCATTCTATGAAGTACATATGTTGCTAAGTTATTTTGTTGTATTAATAGGTACTTTTCGTATTTTTGTAAGACCCTAATCAGTAGTATTTATAAGTTATAGTGTTACAGTGTTATAGTGTGCTGGCTTGTATGATTGAGCAACTAGCGCAGCCAAGGCAAGTATTCGTTTTATCAGGTCTGTAAGTTATAGTGATAACTTGTTGTATTCATCTAAGCGATAGGTGCCTGTCTAATTCTTAGTAACCTAGATTTCTCTGATCATGATTCCTTGGAGCTGACAATGGGGAGCCATATTATCAGTATAGCAACTACCAGTCCTAGTGTGAAGTACGCTAAATTCGCACCATTATAACGAGGCCTTCGAAGGGATCTAGAACGAAGCTATTTTAATAGCTCTGACTGTTGGGTAAATGTCTGATTCAACGCCTTTTAGAACCACGGATGGACACCGATGAACACGGATTTAATAGTTCGTTTCATTCAGATTATCCGTGTTCATCTGTGGTTTATATATCCACTAATTTAGCGTGCTCCATACTAGCCAAATGAGTAGGGATCTGTGCTTATTTCAGGTTTATCTGCCAAGATTCGTGAATCCAATTTACGATGCGAACTCAATGATCATATAGTAGTAAATAACACGATAAGTTATATTAATAAGTCATGCTGTATTTCACCATATTTTTCGCTATTTAAGCACTTGGATAGTGTCTTTTATGTAACCACCCTCAAGCTATCGAATCAATTCGTGTTGTGCATATCGTTGAAGTTTAGGAATTTATACTTTATACATGGTTTCGTTTTTTGCTTTTTATTATTTAAGCAGACTAGTTAAATTGATGCTAAGTTATAGTATTATAATTTATCAGCTTTATACTTGATCTAGCATTAGTAGTACGTCGGTTGTTTGGCAGCGGATGAAACTTGTGCGTACGACTGAAAAACTTAGTAGCCTTTAAAGATGAGCGATTTTCTCTATAAGTATTGGGCTAGGTAGTAGGGTAGGGGAAATTATCCTCAAGTTGGGTACTAATCACTCTAAGAAACAATGGTTTTTAAGCCGCGCATCTACCATGAAAACTGATTATTAGATAGTCGCTTGAGTACAAAGCACAATAGTTAGCGCTGATTTTCAGATAAGCCAAATTAGCACCTGTAGGCGCATGCATGCCATTACTGACCATTGGGTATAAGCTTATTCGTCGACCTCATCGTTGCCTATTTCGGCAAATCGTATGACTTCTTCAAAGGTAGTGGTACCATTTTTAATATGCTCCCAGCCGCTTTGTTGCAGTGATCGCATCCCTTGCTTGATCGCAGTTTCACGGATCAGGCGTGAAGAATCGCGCTGGACGATGTGTTCGTGAATTTCCTCCGACATCCTGAGGATTTCGAAAATAGCAATACGTCCTCGGAAGCCAAGTTTACGGCAGCGTTCACAGCCATTGGGGGCTTTGGCAAGGTGACCATGTACTGTTTCACTGTGGTCAATTCGCATGGTAGTGAGGCAGCGTTGGATGTGGATTGGATCGAAGTTAGCTGGTTGAGCGCAATTGGGGCAGAGACGCCGTACGAGACGTTGAGCAATGATCATTTCCACTGATGAGGCGATCAGGAAAGGCTCGATGTCCATATCGGTCAGTCGCGTGAGTGCTCCAGGGGCATCGTTGGTGTGAAGCGTGCTCAACACCAAGTGACCCGTGAGTGAGGCGCGAATTGCGATGTCGGCGGTTTCGCGGTCACGGATTTCTCCGACCATGATCACGTCGGGGTCTTGACGTAGCACGGCACGTAGCGAGTGAGCGAAGGAGAGGCCAATATCTGCATGGACCTGTGTCTGGTTTACGCCGGGGACTTCATATTCGACAGGGTCCTCGACAGTAATAATGCGACGCTCAGGACTATTAATGAGGCGAATAAATGCAGTAAGGGAGGTGGATTTACCAGAGCCAGTTGGGCCAGTGACAAGCACGATGCCGTGTGGAGCAGCTAATGTGCGGGTGACTTTATCTTCTTCATCTGAAGTGAGGCCTAGCTCGCGCATAGAGAGAGGCTTAGACTTTTGGTTGAGTAGCCGTAAGCTCACGCTTTCACCGTACATGGTGGGGAAGGTTGAAATACGAATATCGAGCTCGGTATCGCCCGCACCAAATGAGATACGACCGTCCTGAGGTCGACGTTTTTCGGAAATGTTGAGCTTCGCCATGATCTTCAGGCGAGAAATAATTGCGTCTTGAAAACGGATTAAATTATCCGGCACTCGAATTGCGACGAGTTCCCCATCGATACGATAGCGAATTTGTAGGGTGTCCCGATGTGGCTCAAAGTGGATATCAGTTGCACGGTCGCTGACGGCTTTTTGTACGACTTCATTAACGAAGCGTATGACCGCTGCGTCTTCGTCTTCCTCGTCTTCGTCTTCGTTGTCGTTGGTGATGACGTCTGATTCATCCAAGCTACCTGCACCCACGCCAAAGCGCTGAGTAATGGTATTAACGACGCGCTCTGGATCGCCGAGGTGCCATTCGGGCATACGACCGCTGACTGCAAAGATCCAGCGATTCATTTGGTCGTCTGGGGGCCATAAAGTAACGAGTGGTATGGGTGTGTCGGGGGTGATAGGAGTATCAATGAACTCACCCTCTTGAGAGGCTTTTCGCACGGGCACGCATTGGTACTCATGGATTAAGCGCAATGGCAGTGTGGCTGTAGGGTTATCAATCAGCTCGATCTGGTTAATAATAGGGAGATCGGCTATTTCGGCGACTTTAGCGACTAGTTCGCTGGTGGAGCAGTTTTGCAGAGTCGCAATGTGAATCAGGCGTTCAGAGCGTGGAAGCGCTTCAATTTCTTCGCGCTCGTCTTCGCTAAGACCTTTATAAAGAGAGGAAAAATCCATTTTTTATGAAAAGATAAATAACTGAAAAGTTAAAAAAAAGGGGAAGGGGTGAAGGTGATTACTTTCCATGAGTCGAAGGTCTTAGTAGTATTGAGTATCACTGGCCTTCAGGCAACTCATCCTTTTCCCAATAATCTTCGCCGTAGTCGAAGAAAATTTCTTCACCAGGCTCAATTGTACACGAGGCTTGGAAACGAGCGGTTTTCCATCTAGAAGAAACAGTCAGGAAAGCATTCGGTTCGTCGCTATGGTTGATGTAGCGAGTGTAATTGGCTTTCGGCCCTTCACCTACAATGATATGTGACCGGCAAACCCAAAGTACATATGCCGAAAAAGGGCGGTCTGGATGGTGAAATTCTTCCTCGTTGATTATTTCGCCGGTGTAATAGCCAATCGTGTCGTCTGTTTGTATGCGGGTTTTGCTAAATAAACCTTGGCCAGCGCCTTCGATGCTGGAGGCTCGGACTTCAAAATCAGCTTCATTCCATTTTTTTGATTGAGACATACAAGGTGCGATTTTGTTCGTTTGAAGCGGGAACGACAAGTTTGGATTTCCACGTTCTCGTTGTGGTATGACAGGTTTAAATTCGGGAGAAGGTGTCCCATCAGATCTATCGTAATTAATGCATAAAAAAACCGAGCCGCTAAGCTCGGTTTAAAAGTGGTGGTCGAAGGGGGACTTGTTCCGAGGCCTTCAGGCCGACAAAACCGGTCGCGCAGCGGGCCGGACCACCGCAGGTGAAAGTCCCATCGGGTCTGTCGCAATCCATGCATAAAAAACCGAGCCGCTAAGCTCGGTTTAAAAGTGGTGGTCGAAGGGGGACTTGAACCCCCACGCCTTTCGGCACGTGTCCCTTAAACACGCGTGTCTGCCAATTCCACCATTCGACCGTATGTGCTCCACCTTTGTGCGGTGAAGCTCGAAGGTGATAGGTTAGAATTTTCAGAGATCAACACTTATTTTTAAAAATTATAAATTAGTTAAAAAAAGGCAGCTACAGAGCTTGAATCTTAGACTTCTTTCCCTTACCACAATAGTTTACGAAATTACAACACACACGTAGCCGGGCTCTTCTCGGCTCGTTTCCTATCAAAACGTTATGGCTGAAAAACCAGCAGATAAGTCTCAAGAGTCGCCCAAAAAGGCGCTCGATCTCAATACACTTTCCGGTCTCGATTTCGGCCCATCTTGGGCAGACGAGAAAGCGAAGCGCCCATCTCAGAAGCAGTATGAGTCTCGCGGAGATTCGCGTGGAAAAGGTAAGCGATCTGGCGGGAGTGGCTCTCGTGATCGTCGTGGACCAAGTGGGGGTCGGCCACAAGGCGGAAGCCGCCCACAAGGTGGCGGGCGCCCGCAGGGCGCTGGAGATAGTCGTCGTCGCGGAGGTGACCGTCGGGGTGGAGGACGCCCCGAGCGTGCGGTGTACGAGCCAGTGGTAAAAGTCGACTTGTATCCTCAAGACGAAGCGTTTGAAGTCTTAGTTAAGCGTCTACGCTCGACGGTCCGTACTTATCAATTGTTTGAGATCGCGCATCTTCTCCTGGAAAAGCCAGAGCGCTATGTTGTGGTTGTTGAGAATAAGGCAAAATCTGGCGAAAAGCCGGCACCGTTGCATTTCTCGGTACCAGGGCATTTGCCGTTCGAGACTGAAGACGCGGCGGTCAATCATGTCTTAGCCAATCACCTCGATTTATTCTGTGACATTGAAGAGATTGAAGTGGAGGCACCCAAGGGCAATTTCCAGATGGTGAATCGCTGCTCTGTGACGGGGGAATTACTGGGGCCGCCGAATTATCATCGTTATCAAGAATTTTTGCAGCGTCACTATGCTGCGAAGATCTCTGGCATGTCGTTTGACCGCTTTATCGCCAAGGTAGAGAGCGTGAAGGAACAAGAATCGATCGATGCGTGGGTGGAGTCGATGAAGAAGGGGGCGCGTTATACGCTCAAGGAGCGTCAAGATGGGGAACCAGAATCGTTCGAGTCGCTTGAGGCAGTTCGATTGTTTTTGTTGCAGCATCGTAAGGACAAGATCGTAGGGTCGGGCGAGACGATTCGCTTTGCTGGTCGTGATATTGAGCGTCTACCAAAGGGAGCCATTCGTCGCTCGGTGGAAAGCTATATTGAGCAACAGTTACATTTCCCGCTGGATTCTGCGAATAATATCCGTGGGCGCCTCCGGCGTCATAAATTTGCCGTCTATAAAAAGGGCTCTAAAGGAGTTTCCTTTGTCTGTGCGGTGAAGCGTAAATTCCGCGACAGTAAGACAGTCTTTACCCCATCGATTCAGGGACTTATCGAATTTATTGAGCAGCACCCGAATACACCAGCATCGAAGTTGCCGAAACTTTATATCAACATCGATACAGAGAAACAGCAGCCAGCAAAACTTGAAATGACTGAGGCTGAAATTGCTGCTGCTGCCGCCGCTGAAGCGGCGGCAATTGCTGAGGCCAGCGAAGCAGCGAGCATTGAAGCTGCTGCTGTTGCACCTGCGCCAGATGCTGCTGCCTCGACTGAAGCGACGCCCAAGCTTGAATTAAGTGAAGATGAGCAGAAGCAGCTCAATCAATTGATGTTGGATTTGCGCTGGCTCATCGTGGAAGGCTATGTGACTGAGTATGGTGACGGGCGGCTCTTTGCTGCACCGCCAATGCCTGAGGCGAAGCCTAAGCAGGCAAAGGCGCCTGTCTCGAAAAAGGCACCATCTGAAGATGCTCCTGAGGCAGCTAATGCTGAGCCACAGGCTGTCGAGGAAGCAAAGGTGGAACCTAAAGCCGAACCACAGCCTGATGTCCCTGCAGCGGCGCCCGAAGTGTCTGCAGACGAGGTGACAGATGTAGCGGAGCCGAAGGCATAGTTCTTTTATATAAGACAGCCATTCCTCAGGTGGTCACGCTTTGTCGAGTGCCCTTATTCGATGTTCATATAGAGAGCGCCTGCGAGTGTTGGCATAAGCGCAGCCTTAGGGATTTCTAGATCGGTGTGTGATCGACCCCAACTTTGGGCTGAAACCGGACTCTACTTATATCAAATATTACGAGAAGTGTCGTTTTTATTCGCGGCTTATGCGTCACGCTCAGCGAGTGCGCGTACGTAGAGCTCACGGCTGATCCAAGCATCAGTGGCGGCATAGCGAATTTGCTTTTGATCGAGCTCGGGGCGCGCCCAGTTTGATACCTGTGCAGCCTTGCTGATACGGCCCTGCATAAGAAGTCCAGCAAGCGGGCGCAGGCCACGATTCTCGTAGCCAAGTTTTAAAGTGATGTCCGCGATTTCGACAAATCCGGCAGGTCGAAAGTCTTCCATTTTACGCAGTTCTTTAACGTCGTCTTTGATTGCGACACCAGTTTTGAGTATGCTTTCGGATTCAAGTAATGGTCGCAAAGGTGCCAAGGTTTTACTTAGGCTGATTCGAAAGAGATAGACGCATTCGGGGGTGCCAAGTTGGATGAGTGCTGGGGGATAGTATTCGCCCTTTTTGAAGCTTGGTCGGGTCTCAGTGTCGAAGCCAAGGACTGTTTCATGTCTTAGTTTCTCAACTGCTTGAGTCATCTCCTCTACGGTTGTAAGTATTTCGACGCGGCCTTCCCAACTAATGAGTGGAAGTTCGTTGATTTCTGCTTTAGAGATCTTGCGTGGCTCAGTTTTCGCTGAGGTGTTGTTATCAGACATGTAAAAAGTTGTTGGAGAGTAGTTGCTTTTTATTCGGCAGCAATTGCTCAGCTATGCATGAATCACTAAGCCATCGTAGGCGAGGATGATACGGCGAGGAAAGAGAGAGTCCCTTTGGGGATAATTTTCTTGGTTGTAGCTGCTTTGGAATTGCAGGCTACCTGCGTGGACTTTTTCGATGTCGCTATCCTCATGAGCTGGTTCGTGATGGAAGATGATGAGCTGTTTGACTTGTGCACGGGCGGCGAGTTCGACCGCAGTGATGTGATCCGAGTGACCCCAGTTACGCTTGTCGGTTGTGGCTTGCTGAAAGGTATATTGACCGTCGAAAATAAGTATATCCGCACCTTGAAAGAAATCAACGAATCGATAATTTGGATTGCGCGCTTCTGGTCCATGCTCGGAGTCCGTCGAGTAGATCACGCATTGGTCATCCTGCTCGAAGCGATAGCCCCAGGAATCACCCGGATGTTGCTGCTTAATTGTGCGGATGGTGACGTCGCCGACTAGAAAGGAGTCGCCGGGCTCGCGGATATCAAATTCGATGTCTGCATGCATGCTCTCAAACGGCACAGGGAAGTAGGGAGCAGCCATTTGAGCCCGTAGTGCGGCTTCAGTCTCTTTGTGGAAGCCGTGGATGATGATTCGATTTCCAGGTATGTATGCTGGGCTGAAAAAAGGGAAACCTTGGATGTGATCCCAATGTAGATGAGAAATGAAAATATGGTAAGTTTGAGGAGGTGTGTCTTTAGGCTGAGCGAGAGCGAAGTCGCTTATGCCAGTGCCTGCATCGCATAGAATGATTTCTTCATTCCCGGCTTCAATTTGCACACAAGAGGTATTGGCCCTGTAAGTGCCGCACATATTGTGCGGGAGTGAGTCGATGAATGTATCTACTTCAGCCTCGGAGCTGAAATTTTGATTCCGGGCAGCCCACAGTGCAGCGCTAACCTTGCTTCTGATGTTGGCAGAGGATGCGGGTGATGGAAGGGAGCCACAGGAGCCCCAAATGATAGCTTTAATACTCACAGTATTGATGTATGCATGACTATGCTTCTCTCTGCGACTGAGTCAAAGCAAAGGATGTGTGGCAGTTAGTTAAAGCAGGCATGCAGATCTTGAGTCGCTCGGCTGGCAGGTGTGACTTAGAGTCCAAGTAACAGGCTCATCCCAGATAAAACAAGCCATCCGATACCAAGGGAAATCAGTCGGGCTATGAGGGTCATTTGTAGGGCAGTGCTTAAATCATGCACTTGGGTAATTACCCTTAAGAGTACCAGCATAATGATGAAGCTAATGCCGATTCGTGCGGGATTAAATACTCCAAGCTGGAGTGTCCCAAATAAAATTGCGCCGACTGCGGCGACGATCAAACAGATGGTCAGTATTTGTTGAGGCTGAAAGCGATAGTCGCTGAATTGAAATGCGACCTTCAGAACAATGAAGGGGATAGTAAGTTCGATAATGAATTCGATCAACGTGATGAGGCCCAAGTTTACCGTAGCGGTTCGGCTTTGCCGCTGTATTCGTGCATCGTAGGGGTTCAAAGTCTGAGCTAAGTCTTGCATGCCTTGAACGTAATCAGAATCCGTGTCTTTCTGGATGATCGAATGGTTCTGGGAACTCTCTGTGATCGTCAACTGATCACGCATGAGAGGCAGGTCGAGCTTGTCTTTGATGAGTGCCGTCGGTGGTTCCTCTAGAGGGGCAGCATCAGCGTTTTGGAGGCGCATCTCAGAATTGACGAGATGGATCCGTTCCTCACCGCTTTGTGTAGCGTCGAGCGTTGCTACTACAGTGCTCGGCATAAGGACACAAAAGAAGCTTAGAAACGCTAATAGGGTAACTTTCATAAATCGGGGTAGTAGATGTAACGAATTACTTACTGGAGCGGAGGTCAACACTCTAGGTTCCCTCGCTCGACTATTGGGCTTCATTTGTGACATGTTGAAACGCCAGATGTGTATTCGGCTGTTGAGCCTGTAGGCAATAAGCTAGAAGCGACTATGAATAGCCAGAGTCACTGATTGTGAACTGGGTTTTAAAGAGTTAGCGAGGCACGCGAGGAATCGCCGCTACGCGGGCTAGTGTGCCTTTTCAGCTTCCTCGCGGGCGGCTTTCGTCATCCGTACCACGTTTCGCACGGGATTTTTTGTGATTACGTTGCCGCCGGTGCCACGTCCGCGTACTGCGAGTTCACTAAAAAGGACTTCCTCTTCGGTCTTGCGGAGGCGCGGAGCTGGCTTGAGGTTGACTTTAATTGCGTCTGGATTGCCGCCTTCTGTCGGGTAGCAAGAAATGTAAAAGACGCGTGACCCAGGTTTGCCTTTGGTCAGATCGTATTCCTTATCTCGCGTGACGCCGCCGATCGTGAAATGCTTCGCAACTGTCGGGCCAGTGCGGCCGTCACGGTAGACCATGCAGTAGGTCAGGGCGTTGGGTTCCGCGCGATTGAAGACGTCGATGTGCAGGATGTTTTTACCAAAGAAGGCTTTGCTGCTGACCTTAGAGACGATCAGCTTTCCTTCTTGATTGATGGTGATCAGATCGCTGAGGCTGGAGCATTTGCAGACGGCTTCGTCTTTCTTCATCCCAATGCCGGCAAAGCCCTCCTTGCGGTCGACGAAGAGAGTCTCGTTGGCGATGACTACCTCGTGTGCGACCACTTTTTTAAAGGACGCGAGCTCGGTCTTACGCTCTCGGCCATTGCCATATTTTTTAATCAACTCCTTGAACCAGCGAATGGTGTATTTGGTGAGCTGTTTTAGGTAGCGCTGTGTGGTAGCAATGGCATCTTCGAGGCCTTTGATTTGTTCGTCGGCGCGGATCGCGTCGAATTTGGAGATACGCTTAATCTTTATTTCCAGCAGTCGTAGAATGTCGTCGCGAGTGATTTCACGTTTAAATAGCTTCTTAAAGGGTTTTAAGCCTACGTTGACCGTTTCGATCACAGCTTCCCAAGTCTCTTCGTCTTCGATACGGCGGTAAATACGTTTCTCGATGAAGATTTTTTCCAGTGACGAGAAGTGCCATTTCTCTTCAAGTTCAGCGAGTTCAATCTCGAGTTCTAATTTGAGTAACTCACGAGTTTTCTCGGTTGCGAGATAAAGTAGATCTTGAGCGGAGTAGAAGTGTGGCTTCTCGTTCTCGATGACACAGATGTTGGTGGAGATCGAGACTTCGCAATCAGTAAAGGCGTAGAGTGCTTGTTCGGCAGTCTCAGCGTCGACGCCTGCAGGTAAGTAGACAAGGATCTCGACTTGATCCGCGGTGTTATCTTCGACGCGCTGAATCTTAATTTTGCCCTTTTCATTCGCGGCAATGATTGAGTCGATCAGGGAGGTGGTGGTTTTGCTGAACGGTAGTTCGGTGATAGCCAGTATGTTCTTCTTACGTACTTCGATCCGAGCGCGGCATTTTACGCGACCGCCGCGCTTGCCGTTGTTGTATTCCGAGACGTCGGCAATTCCTCCGGTTGGGAAATCAGGGACGATTTCTGGAGTTTCCTTGCGCAGAAAGGAGATGCAGCCTTCGAGAAGTTCGATAAAATTGTGCGGCAGAATCTTGCAGGATAAGCCGACCGCGATCCCTTCGGCACCTTGGGCGAGTAGCAGTGGGAATTTTACGGGCTGTGTCTCAGGCTCTTTGTTGCGGCCATCGTAGGATGCTAGCCAGTTGGTGGTCTTCGGATTAAAAACCACTTCGAGGGCAAACTTTGAAAGCCGTGCTTCGATGTAACGGGCTGCGGCAGCAGAGTCACCAGTCAGTGTATTGCCCCAGTTGCCCTGCATATCGATCAGCAGCTCTTTTTGGCCAAGCTGCACCATGGCATCGCCGATAGAGGCATCGCCATGCGGGTGATATTTCATGGTATTACCGATGACATTGGCTACTTTATTGTAGCGCCCGTCTTCGAGTTCACGCATGGAGTGCAGAATCCGGCGCTGCACTGGCTTGAGGCCGTCGTTGGCGTGGGGTACCGCGCGCTCAAGTATAACGTAGCTGGCGTAGTCGAGAAACCACTCGCTAAACATATCGTCGACGTGCCCAGAGTCGGGCTTCATCTCGAAGATATCGTCGGGTTCTGATGCCTCCAAATCGAGTGTGGGCTCGTTGCTGCTTGCTTCAGCAGGGGTGTCGAGCGGGAATTCTAGGTTGTCGTCGTCGGAGGGCTTTTGTTTGCGGGGCATCTTTGGAAAAACTGAAAGTCGGGTCTGTCGAAGTACAATACTTTGATTTATGCTACTTTCAGAGATGGAGACGGATGCGCACGGATCAAGTGTGAATTACAGGTTTGTTGCGGATTTGGCTGTTGGCAGCAGTTGTCAAACTACGAAACTGAAGTCTGAAGCTGCGTTTTTTAGGAGTAATGCCGATACACTGTGTATTGTTTACAAAAGTGGATTGAGGGAAAAATATAAAAAAGTGAGCTTTTAGACTCATTGAGAACTCTTTTTACTTATCATACGGAAGCGGTCTGTTAGGCTATTCACATGTTGAGCAACGATTCTCCAAACACACAGCATAAAGCGCTCTTAAAATGGACACAAAAAATGATTACACTGTGCGAGCCAGCGGCTGTACATTGGTGTGATGGCTCGCAAACCGAAGCGGATGCTTTATTTGCCGCAATGGTGGAGCGTGGCATGTGTATTAAGCTGAATGAGCAGAAGCGGCCGAATAGTTATCTCTTCCGTTCAGATCCCAACGATGTGGCGCGTGTTGAGTCAAAAACCTTCATCTGCTCGCAAAACAAGCATGCTGCAGGGCCCACCAATAACTGGGAAGAGCCCCGCACGATGCGTCGCAAGATGAAGCGGCTTTTCAAGGGCTGTATGCACGGCCGCACCATGTATATCATTCCCTTCAGTATGGGCCCAATCGGTGGGCCGATCTCCAAGGTTGGGGTCGAAATTACGGACTCACCCTATGTCGTGGTCAATATGCGTATCATGGCACGGATTGGCGATTCGGTGTTGGAGGTATTGGGTAATGACGGCTTCTTCGTGCCATGCTTGCATTCGGTCGGTTGCCCCTTAGATGAGGGAGTGGAGGATGTGATCTGGCCTTGTGATCCGGAGAATACTCATATTGTTCATTTCCCAGAAGAGCGCACCATTGTCTCCTACGGCTCTGGCTATGGCGGTAATGCCTTGTTAGGTAAAAAATGCCTTGCTCTGCGGATTGCATCGACTTTGGCCCGTGATGAGGGCTGGATGGCGGAGCATATGTTGATCCTTGGGGTCGAAGAGCCAGATGGGCGTAAGACATACGTGACGGCCGCTTTTCCGAGTGCTTGCGGAAAGACCAACTTTGCGATGCTCATTGCTCCGCAAGCAATGCAAGGGTACAAGGTAACATGCGTTGGCGATGATATTGCGTGGATCAAGCCAGGGGCGGATGGGTGTTTGTACGCGATCAATCCAGAAGCTGGATTTTTCGGAGTAGCTCCAGGGACTTCCTACAAGACCAATCCAAATGCGATGGATTCGTGCGCGAAGGATTCGATCTTTACCAATGTCGCATTGACCGATGATGGCGATGTGTGGTGGGAGGGGATGACCGATGAGGAGCCCTCGCATTTGATCGATTGGAAGGGCAATGACTGGACGCCCGAGAGTGAGGCGCCCGCATCACACCCGAATAGCCGTTTCACTGCACCGGCTGCGAATTGTCCGGTAATTGACTCGGATTGGGAGAAGCCAGAAGGGGTGCGCATTCATGCGATGGTCTTTGGCGGTCGGCGCGTGAGCGACGTACCGTTGGTGACGCAGGCCTTTAATTGGGGGCATGGCGTCTATCTTGGGGCAACGATTGGTTCGGAAATGACTGCTGCAGCTGAAGGCGCAGTTGGACAGGTCCGGCGAGATCCAATGGCGATGTTACCGTTTTGTGGATACCATATGGGGGATTATTTCCGACATTGGATTAACATGCAGCGTGAGCTGAAAGAGACGCCACGCGTATTTAATGTGAATTGGTTTCGCAAAGATGCAGAGGGTAACTGGTTATGGCCGGGATTTGGCGAGAATATGCGTCCATTACGTTGGATTGTTGAACGCGCGACGGGTCGTGCGGGCGGTCTGGAGACGCCGATTGGTTGGATGCCCAGATATCAGGATTTGGATTGGCGGGGCATTGATTTCTCAGAGGATGCTTTTAACCAGCTGATGCAGCTCGATAATGAACGATTGAAGATGCAGACGCTGCAGCACGAGGAACTGTTTTTGAAGCTGTTTGAGAATTTACCGAAAGAAATGATCTTCGAGCGGGAATTATTAATTTCTCGTTTGTAGTATGACGCTGCCACTTAGCTTTTTAGCAGGTCGGCGCCAGTTAAGAGCAGTGATAGGGCATCGAAATACCTTGGCAGGCCGTGTTGTTGTCATTTGATTCAGGCGGGTATGAGATTTCTATTTTGCCTATTGGCGTGGTGCTCCTTGTCAGCCTGTAAAAGTTCGTCGCTAACCCCGATCAATACCGGTTCTGATCCAAAGTGGACAGGTGTAAACACGTATGAGGTATTGGTAGCGGTCCAGGCTTATACGCCTGAGACGCGGTTATTGTTTGAGCGTGACCTCGCAATTGCGTTAGAAAAAGAAGGCATTCGTGCCGTGCCCTCTTACACAGTGTATCCGAATATCGCTTTACTCAATGGAGATACGTTTTCTAAATTTCTCGCCGCAGACCCAAGGCTGGCGGTGTTATTCATTCAAGCTAAGAACGTGAGCAGGCAGCAGACGAATACAAATAAGAAAGAAAGTACGCTATTTTCGAATTTAATGCGTGGTGGGGATTGGGATACGACGTTTGTGGCTCTGCTGGAAAGCGGACTTTACGTACAGGGTCAAACGGATGCGGTTTGGTGGAATCGTGTTAAGTTGGAAGCCAAGGACCAAGACGTAGCCGATGTGGTGCAACGCTACGCCCGCGAGTTGATCAAGGCGATGAAGCAGGGTGGTGCTATCAGTCGGTTGCGATAAATGATACGCCTACCAATGGTCTTACTCTGTGCGCCGACTAAGCGCTCGGCGTAACGCCTTTTTTTAGTAGGATGTTACCATATTTGGCAGTGTCGCCAGTCATCACAACGGCGAAAGCGCCTTTGGCACGTTCATAAAATGCGAAGCGCTCGATGCGCTCGATTGCCGAGGCATCGGGAGCGTGGGTCTCGATTATTGCGCGGTAGTCGATCTCGACTTGTGGGTCGAGCGTATCGCCAGCGACCGCAGCCATCATGGCCAACGGTGCCGGTACGTAAGCATCGAGCTCAAAGAGTGGTAGAATTGCGCCCAACAGCTCGGTAATGTGCAGCCCATCTGCGCGAATGACTGTCTCATTGAAGGAATCTCCGGGGAAGTGCGCATCCGCCAGAATGATTTCATCACCATGGCCCATCCGCGCAAGCGTGGCTAATAGTTCTGGAGAGATGAGTGGTGAAATTCCTTTAAGCATGCGAGTCGTCTAATTGGTATTAATGTTGTCGAACTAGAACTCCCTTACCCCTTGGCAGTAAAGAAGCTGCAAAAAACTTAGATTTTAAGTGTAAAGCGGACCATACGATGCGCAGGCGCGGAAGTCGGCACCTTCAAGGTCAGTAGTGCCGAAGGCGCGCCATGCGCTCGGGCGGAAAACGCGCGTCTCCTCGACATTATGCATGTAGACTGGGATGCGCAGCATCGATGCCAGTGTGATATAGAGATGCCCCACGTGGCCAGCAGTCATCACACAGTGGTTGGCGCCCCAGTGGTTCATCACTTCATAAGTCGAACTGAATGCACCTGCACCCGTCAGGCGCGGAGCGAACCAGGTTGTCGGCCAAGTTGGGTTGGTACGTTGGTCGAGAGCATCGTGCACCTCGTTGGGTAGATCAACGGTCCAACC
>Ga0228626_1000664_pt1 | contig 14885 bp, 8 predicted proteins | sample 31DmetaG_FD_183028 | JGI IMG/M metagenome (GOLD analysis project Ga0228626, IMG submission 183028) | Seawater microbial communities from Monterey Bay, California, United States - 31D | ecosystem: Environmental > Aquatic > Marine > Coastal | place: USA: California | collected 2016-10-26
AATCCATCTATCGCTTCTTTATCAGAACTATATTTATTGCTCATGCAAACTTTACTTTATAGTGTTTAATGTGTCTTTGACGGCATGTCAAGATTAAAAAATCAGTTTGTAAAAATAAAACATCATTAGACAAAACGACACAAGAGGCCACATTGTTTTATTTCAAAGGTTTGCATCTTCATTATTAATAGCTTTAATCATAATATTCTTCTGTTTTTGCAATAAAAAAATCATATTACTAACGGCATTAAACAAATTCAATTTGACCTATGCTTTGGTTTAACACAGTAACTCTAGACAAAAAAGATCATATCATGTGGCCTAAAGCTGCTCTTTAATTAAAAAATTACTTTCAACAGCTTTGTTTTCAGCCCATTATCCATATAAATTATCTAAATTAGCTCCTAATATAAATGCTAACTTACTTTTGGCAATGTTTCTTGTTTGAATAAGAGTCGAAAAAAGAGTTCTTCCCATACTATATCACCCTATTTTTTGAAGTAGAAACGTCTACCATGTAGAACTATTGTTGGAAAGAATTGATATGTTTGGAATTTTTAAGTAACCACAGGAAGAAATTTTATTAAATGAAGATATTTAGCTTTTTTACTCAGGAACTTGCTGTTGATTTAGGTACTGCAAACACCTTAATCATGCAGAATGATGAGATAGTAATAGATGAGCCTTCTATAGTGGCCATCAATAGGACAACTAACGAAGTTCTCGCTGTCGGCTATAAAGCCATGCAAATGCACGAGAAGACTCATGAGAATATAAAAACTATCCGTCCACTCAAAGACGGCGTAATTGCAGACTTCCAAGCAGCCGAAAGCCTTATAGAAGGTTTGATCAATCTTATAGGAGAGAAAAGACGTTTCTTTACTCACATGAAAATGGTAATCTGTATTCCATCTGGTATCACAGAAGTAGAAAAAAGAGCAGTGCTCGATTCTGCGGATCATGTAGATAGTAAGGAAACCTACCTAATCCACGAACCTATGGCTGCGGCACTGGGTATAGGTCTAGATGTAGAAGAGCCTATTGGTAATATGATTATCGATATAGGGGGTGGCACTACAGAGATAGCTGTAATTGCTCTTTCGGGTATTGTTACTGACCAAAGTGTCCGTATTGCAGGTGATGAGTTTACCAACGCGATCATAGATTATATGAAGCGCAAACATAACTTACTAATAGGTGAACGTACCGCCGAACAAATAAAAATACACGTGGGAGCTGCTTCCGTAGATCTACCCGACCCGCCAGAAAAATTTCCGATGAATGGACGAGATCTACTTACCGGTATACCTAAACAAGTATTTACTAATCATATAGAAGTGGCTGAGGCGCTGGACAAGTCAATCACAAAAATAGAAGAAGCTGTTCTCAAAGCTCTAGAAGATACTCCACCAGAACTAGCATCTGATATCTACCAAACAGGTATCTATCTTACAGGAGGTGGAGCCTTACTTAGAGGTCTTGCAGAAAGAATGTCAAAGAAAGTAAAGCTAAAAGTACAGGTAGCAGACGATCCGCTAAGATGTGTTGTACGAGGAACCGGACTAGCTCTTAAAAACTCTGATAGATACACATTTCTCATAGGTAGAAGAAATCTATAGTAATTCGCTGGCAACCATATGAAGAATATTCTACTCATATTTATCAAGTATGGTACGCACCTCTTGTTCATAGCATTCCAGATTATATGCTTTGTGTTAATAGTCAATAATAACAAAGTACATGGCGACATCTACGACAACACCAAATCAATCTTCTTTGAAAATTTTAATAACAAAATAGATCAACTTTCCGATTATCTCAAATTGGATGAGCAAAACGATAGCCTAGTGAGAGAAAACGCCAAGCTATTAGATATCATTATTAATCAGAACAACACTTCTAGAACATATACTACAACAGATTCTTCGCTTCTTCAGCAATATTCGTTTATTCCTGCAGAAATTTGCAACAAAACAATACATCTTCGAAACAACTACTTTACTTTATGTGCAGGAAGTACTAACGGAGTGAAACCTATGATGGGCGTTATTAGTGCTGAAGGTATTGTTGGTATTACTACTAGAGTAAGCGATCACTACAGCAAAGTTATACCTATGTTACATAGCCAATCACGCATTAGTGCATCTATCAGAGGTCTAGCTTTTTTCGGTAATTTAGTGTGGAAAAATAACGATCCGAAAATCATGACTTTAGAGGCCGTGCCAAAGCACGCGCCTATCTCAATTGGCGACTTAGTAGTTACTTCTGGATATAGCTCGATATTTCCTAAGGACTTACCAATAGGCACCATTAGTAATTTTGAAATAACAAAAGGAAGTAGTAACTATGTGATAGACGTAAAGCTGTTCAATGATCTCAACAATCTATCTTATACTTACCTAGTCAACAATAAACTCAAAGAAGAAAAATTAAATCTTGAAAACAATATTGATGAATAGCTTAGTTACTAAAAGTGTAATTAGAGCTGTATTGCTCATCCTTCTACAAGGTCTCGTGTTTAGGCGTATTGCTTTTCAAATGGGTGACTTTGCTTTCATACACCTATTCATATATCCTATTATCATACTCCTCTTACCGATTCGCACACCCAAAATCCTGCAGATTACTATTGCCTTTTTGGTCGGTTTATCTATCGATGCCTTCTATAGTTCGTATGGTATTCACGCAAGTGCGATGGTATTTACTGCCTATATCAGAAACTTTATAATCAAATTACTAGAACCTCACAGTGGATATAATGTGGACGAAAGTCCTACCCTTAACAAGTTGGGCTTTAGTTGGTTTTTAAGTTTTGCTTCCATCTTATTCTTTGTTCATCTCTTCTTTTATTTCTCAGTAGAGGCGTTCTCTTTTGTTTTCTTTTTCGAAATAGTAATGAATACTATATTCAGCTTTATAGCTTCTATACTAATAGTGGTGTTATATCAGTTAATCTTCCGTAGCGACTATTGATTATGGAAAAATACGTTGAACGACAAAAAGTCATAATTGTTTTCTTTAGTATATGTGCCCTATTGCTCGTTTACAAATCTGCTGAATTGCAAATATTCGAATCCAAGTATAGAGAACAGGCGCGAAGAACTACATTAGACAAACGAATTAGTTATCCTAGTAGAGGTCTCATATACGACCGTAATAATGAGCTACTCGTAGTCAACACTCCGATCTATGATATTAAGGCCACCTACAAGAAAGTAGATTCTGAAATGGATACAGTGGCTTTCTGCAATCTACTAGAAATATCCATAGATACCTTCTCTACACTATTAAATAAAAACTGGAAAAGTAGAAGGTATCATAAATCGGTACCTTTCACATTTCTATCAAAGGTGAAACCTGAAACTTACGCCCAATTCCAAGAACGAATGTTTGAGTTTCCTGGTTTCTATCCTGTAATACGTAATACAAGATCATACCCACATCAAAATGCAGCACACACTTTAGGGTATCTTGGTGAAGTAGATCAAAGAACGATTAACAAGTCTGACGGAAAATATCAACTTGGTGATTTTATAGGTGTTAGTGGCGTCGAAAAATCTTATGATGACATTCTTCGAGGGTCAAAAGGACTAAACTATCTATTAAAGGATAATCTAGGTCGAGACGTAGGTTCTTACGAAAATGGTTCTTTGGATTACAGCGCTGTATCGGGCGAAGATATAAATTTAGCCCTCGACCTTGTCCTTCAAGAATATGGTGAACTTCTAATGAGAAATAAGAAGGGGGCCATCGTAGCATTAGAGCCTGAAACAGGAGAGGTCCTAGCTATGATAAGCGCACCAACATACGATCCTAATATACTCAAAATGGATGTCAATAGAGGAGCAGCATTCAATGCCTTATTATCAGACACTATCAACAAACCCATGTTAGATAGGTCAGTGATATCTAAATATCCTCCTGGATCCATATTCAAGCCGATATTCGCTCTCATAGCATTGCAACTAGGAGTCACACAACCCAACAAAACTATATATTGTGATGGTAGTTATGAGGTTGGCAAACGCGGTTTTTCGCAGGGATGTAGAAAACACCCTACTCCTTATGGTATTGACGTCGCACTACAATGGAGCTGTAACTCATATTTCTATCAATTAATGAAAGACTGTCTCTTATTAAACGGATATGACAACCCTGGAGCAGGATTAGACACCTTAGTGAGTCATCTTAGTGACTTCAGTTTGGGTAAGAAAACTGGGCTAGATTATCATTATGAGAATGAAGGATTTATTCCTGATTCAAAATATTATAATAGATTATACAAAGATGTCTTCAATGGATGGAAATGGTCGTACATACTTTCTTTGGGCATTGGTCAAGGGGAACTAGAGCTGACAACTTTACAAATGGCTAACCTTGCAGCCATTATTGCTAATCGTGGTCATTACTACAAACCACATCTACTTAGATCCATTAATGGCGACAAACTAGCTATACCAACAAAATATTTAGAACAGCAGCAAGTCCGAATCAATACTAAACACTTCGAGCCCGTAATAAATGGTATGGAAAAAGTAATCTCTCAAGGTACTGCAACATCAGCATACGTAGCTGGGCTTGATGTCTGTGGTAAAACAGGCACCTCCCAGAACCAACGCAGAGTTTCTCATTCTGTATTCTATGGCTTTGCTCCTAAAGTAAACCCCAAGATCGCCATCGCAGTTTATGTTGAGAATGCAGGAAGCGGTGGGGCTGTAGCCGCCCCTATTGGTGGACTAATTATCGAAAAATATATTAATAAAAATATCGCCGAAAACAGAATTTGGTTGCAAGACGAAATGATCAACAGAAATCTACTCGTCTCCTATGAATAATAGTTGTAACTATCCAAACTCCTTTAAAATCTCAGTTTATCTATGATATCATTTACATATCAGCAAGCGCGTTTCCTAAAAGTAATAATAGAAATATCAAACTATCCTTCCGAAGGCAAAAAATGACGATTTTAATGTTCAGTATTTCATCAAAGAGAACTGGAAATTAAAAATTCCATTGCAGATACACCATGTAGCAAATCCTGCTTGTAGTATTTCAGATATGTCTTCTAAGCTTTGATCATATAATCAAGATAAAAATAAATTGTTAAACTAATTTAGCGATTTCAAAAGTGTGCCACGAGATGATTCTATTTTAAACAATAAGAGCAGTAAAAATTATCTTGGTCGAACTCAAAAGTACCAATTCAGAATCAGAGTGGATGACAAACTAAATAACGCTAGAAGACAAAGAAAGAATGCGGACCATATTTACCAGGCTATCGGGACATTTTGACCTTAATTTTTTGATGTAGCACCTAGAGAAAAGTCAGAAAACCCGTACAAATTATCATAAGACAAAAACAATATTCAAGACACACAATTTAATATAGATGTAATAAAACTGATCCTCGACTTTTTACGTTAAGACCACCAAAAAATGATATTCGAAGATGAAGATTGTAGAAAATAAACGGAGAGTGATCATGCTACATTAACTAAATTAAATCTGCTTTATACGAACATGTGCAGTTTAGAACAAGCTGATGGATTTGCATCTTTAGTTGAACCGAAAAACTTCTCAAAGAAGAAGATTTAATGGACACAGAACAGTATACTGATTTTGAATAGGCTGCACCAAATAGCCTCATACCTTTACAATATATCACAGTGAAATAACTAAACAATTTTGGCCACAAATCTCTCGCTTAAAGAATGCCGTTCCTGGTAGCACTACAGAAGTGTATAATTTTTCATAAATCAAAGCCACAAAAAACAACACGAAGACACGAATAAAAAGATACCTTCAAATGGATTTTAGCCTTCTACATGCAATTTAAAATTGATGCCTATCAACCCCATTATTCACCGTAAAGATCACCTTACTATTGTAACATCTCCAAAAAAAGAAAACTGTTCACCTGTGTCTGAACATGTATAGTTGATCATATACAAGTATACTCCTGTGCTTACCGGCTTGCCTTGAAAGTTTCCGTCCCACCTTCCAAGTACATCAGTACTAACATATATATGATTTCCCCACCTATCAAAAAGTCTAATCTCATTAAACTCCTCGGGTCTCTCTGATAATATTTGAAAATAATCATTTGAACCATCTCCATTTGGCGAAAATATATTTGGTATGTAAAATGCCTCGTCTGAACATTGATTAATAAATCTCACAAAAATTGTTTTTTCTAAATCACACCCCGTCGTATTGTCTGTCACAATTAGTGTATAGTGCATCTGTTGGCCAATATCGCTAATCTTTGGGTTAGCACAATCATCACAACTCAAACCACTAGCTGGTGACCAACTGTAACCATAATCATCCGTTTCATCAAAATCTATATCTACAATCTCCGCACTATTAATAAACAACTCATATTCAGTTGTTCCTAATGTTACATCTATTGTAGGTTGGACCACAACACTTACTAAAACAGAATCTTCTTCACACAATCCCAGCTTACCTACCACTAAAATTGTTTGATCAATTTCTGTATCATAAATGAGTGTGTCTCCTGTAGATAAAACAGTTCCAGATTCATCTAACCAAGTAAATCTATCTACCATACCAGTCGCGATAAGTTCTGCGGATTCATCTTCGCATATTGTGTCACCCATGACTGTAATATCAGCTTTGTATATGACATCTATCAAAATACTATCTGACTGTATACATTCATCATATGTATATGTAACTGTATACATCGTCGACTCTTGTGGAGATCCAAATATAATAGGTTCTATTTGTGAACTTAGATTTATTGCTGGTGACCAAATAGGATTTCCCGCTCCTGATGAGGCCAATATTATTTGCTCTCCTTCGCAAATTTGGCAATCTTCACTTATGGTTAAAGTGTCTGCTGGTATTACTGTTATTAAAATACTGTCTCTATATTCACAGCCAACGACACTATTAACACCTAAATAATAAAACTGGTTTACATCTGGGGTCGCAATGGTCTCATAGCAGTTTATACATGATAGAGAATTGTCGTTCTGCCAAATAGGATTTAAAACATTATTAGATACTTTAAGAAGCGTTTGAGAATCTTCACATATACCTCTATCGTCTATTAGAAAATCAGGGATATCGACCTCTACTTCTACTAACAAACTATCAGCCTTAAAACATCCATACTGGTTGAAAACCGTAACAGTATAATAAGTATCATCTTGTGGATAAGCCGAGACAAATTCACAGTCAAAACAATTAAGTGTTGGTGAGTCTTCCCATACATATGTCAATGCGGTATCAAAATTATTTATAGCCACCAATGCAGTGTCACCATTACAAACTACTGTATCCAAACTTAACGAAAGGGCTGGACCTATCACAGGGACAACATTAATTATCATCGTATCAGTCGTTATACATCCATTACTATGTAGTGCAGTAATTATATACTCTGTTGTATCAACTGGGCTAGCAAAAGGTTGAAGACAATCTGTACACGTTAGACTGTTGAGTTCGTTCCAAGTTAAAATCATATCTGATACTCCACTTCCAACTAATGCTCCATTTATTTGTACGCTGTCCCCGATACACATTGAGTAATCTTCGGGTAATATGGGTACGGCGTTAGGAAGAATCGACAAAAATTCACTATGTATATCAGAGCATCCAAATTCTGTCGTAGCAGTAAGTGTCACGCTTATATTTTCTACTTCAGTAAACAAATGAGATCCGTCTATTTCATTTGATATTATTCCCTCACCATAATCCCATTCATAATCCGAAATCTGACCATAAATATTTGTAGTCTTGTTCTCGAAAACAGCCAATACATCTTCACAAACACGATCAGAAAAAAGTTCAAAATCTACAAGTGGTAATGTCCCAATTTGTAAGTCCGTTCCCAAAGTAATCGAATCTATACAGTTGGCAACCTTTGCAGATAATTGAACTGAATATGCCCCCGGTTCAATTATACTAAATAATACATTTTCAGATTCAAATTCAAAGTTTTCATTTCCATATATTTCCCAATGATACTTAATACTTGTATCGCTAGAGACACTCAGGTTTTCTAAATTTACTTCTACAGGAGCAGTACATGTCGTATCTATATCAGATACAAAATCTAACAACAAACTATTTACCTCAATCGAATCTGTTGTAAAGCTACGAATACAACCATTGGCGTCTGATAAAATTAATTTAGGTAAAAATATACCCGCACTTTCATAAATGTAATTTAACGTATCTGTCTTTTTTGGCGTTTCAGATAGATGGGTGTCGCCATTTCCATAATCCCATTCAAATATACATAAATCGTCCGCGGCAGCAATTAATGATATTGTTAATGGCAAACAAGCCGAATCTGTTTCAAACTCGAAAGTACCACTTGGTCCATCCACAAAGACATAGTCTTTTATCGTCATCGTATCAGCACAATATGGAGCATTAAAAGCAATTAAGCTTACATTAAACGTTCCTGGCTCATTATAAATGTGAGATGGATTTTCTGCATTCGACAATCCACTGTTATCCCCAAAATCCCACTTATAATTTATTGCATTAATCGACGTATTTGTAAAGTTTGTTATCAAGGGAGGGCACGTTTCGAATAAAGGGTTTCCAGAAAAAGATGCAATAGGATTCGCTACTTTTATATAGTTTTCCTTACATATTTTTTTAGGACAACTATATATATCATTAATTAATACACATACCGTATACAAGCCCTCTTCTGAATAAGTATGTGTTGGAGAGACATCAGTAGATGTGCTTCCATCTCCAAAATCCCATATGTGTGATACAAGCCCTTGATTGGGTTTGTCTAGAGAAAAACCAATACTATAATCAATGCATGAGATAGTATCCGAGGCAGTAAAACGAGGATCCAATCGAGAACCATAAATACTTTGAGCAATATATATACTATCTGTACAACCCCAGTCGTCCTTCACAAATAGCGACATATCATAAAATTTATTTTCTATTATCTGCACATATGGTGACTCCTCCTCAGAGTATATTTTTTCATTATCAAAATACCACCTTCGTTCTATAATTTCTCCTAGTCGATCAATACTTTGATCAACAATCTGTGTTGAATCAGGCACACAAACACCATCATCAAATCCAGGTATGGCCGTTGCCTTGTTTACTTGTACACTATCCATAATAGTCAGCGTATCCTTGCAACCATGAAAATCCGTAATAATAAGAGTCGGTCCTATGAACGGTCCACTTTCTATATACGTAATCGACGGGTCTGTAACTGACAGGGTGCTGTCAATTATTGCTCCAGGAATTAAATACTCTATGTAAATATCGTCTTGGCTATCTCCATTAATATTGATCGTAAGCGGTGCACATCCTCTGATTGTATCCAGTGTCATTACAGCCTTTGGGTCTGTAATAATTATAGTATCTGATCTATAGTGCTCACAACCAGATTCATAATTAATAGCATAGTGATTTATAAAATATCTTCCACGATCTGGGAAGGTATATTTTTCTAAATTAGAATTGAAAAAAGTGTCTCTATCATGACGCCCGAGCTCAACCTCCCAAAAAGATGAATCCGCTCCAGTCGTTCCATTATTTAACATAACAGTATACGGATCATCACAATTATACTCTATTTTATAATTTACTCCTGGTTCAAGTATATTTAAATAGTCTTCTTTTATTGTCGTGTTGCTACATCCATTATGATAAGCCGTAAGAGAAATGTCCCATGTTTTTGCTGAAGATAAAATTATACTCGGATTTTTTTCTATCGACAATGTATCTGTACCATCTGTGCCCCAAACCCAAGCATCAGCAAAATTGCTTGTTACAGCCGTGAAATTTTTTGGTGTCAAGATACAATCTTCTAAAGGTGTCGCTGTAAAATCCACATTCGGTGGTACACCAGATTTTATATATTCTTCTATTAATATAGTGTCTTTACAGCCTATTTGATTTTCTACTATAAGTTGTACATCATACCTGCCCGTATCTGATATCATGAAAGAGGGATTCTCTTCATTGAACGTCATCATCTCTCCAGTTAAGCCCTTTTTTCCACTATAAACGGTCCAATCCCAACTAACAACATCTAAATTTGATGAAATATCGTCCTGTAGAAGAACCTTTAAAGGACTGCATCCTTCAGTGCTTTCGGTTGGTAATGTGGCTTCAAAGGGTTCTATTACTATTGGAAAATCATCAAAACTAGCCGTACAACCGTTATCTGTTATGTAATCTAAAGAAATATTATAAGATCCAATCTGATTAATAAGTATTGATGTCGTATCACCAAAAAGCACTTTATTATCACCAACTCCAGTGATATCCCACGAAAAAATACCTGATTCACTTGCGGATGCTGTTAGCCCCAATTCAATGGGTATTGAGCAGGCATATTGGTTATCCACATGAGCTGAAAGTATAGGACTTGGATTAATCTTTAGGCATGGTTTCGTTACAGTATCTATGCACTCACCAGAGTATCTGATCATCGTCACCTCATAGCAACCAGAAACAGAATAAGTATGTAATGGTCTGACATCTGTACTGATACTTCCATCGCCAAAATCCCAAAAAATGCTATCTGCCGAAATCGGTATAGTTTCAGAAAATGTCAACTCGGTGTCAATACAAGCTCCTAATGGACTTACACTAAAATTTAATGGGCTTCCAGGACTTATTATATCTAATTCTCTAATGGTATCGGTACAGCCATTTTTATTGACCGCTACTATCAAATCAAAACTATTAATGGTGTCATAGACGATCAGTGGTGGATTAGCACCAATAAACGTTTCACCGTTGCCGAAATCCCATTCGTATGTTGTTCCTGAATCAGGGTTATTATTACTAAACTCAACTTCCCACGGTAATTCACATCCACTTATTACTTCAAACGAAGAGTCAAAAACTGGGTTTTGTAATACCTCAACAGCCTTACTTTTTACTATTGTTGCCGAACAACCTTTATCATCAGTAATAAATAAAGATGCTGAGTATAATCCAGGAGAAATATATGTGCTCTGCAGCACAGAGTCTACATTTTCAAGTATTGTTAGGTTCGTTGACCCTCCAATATCCCATATTGCCTCTACAATTTGACCATTATTTGAAGTACTTGTGTTAGTGAATACAACATCCAAAGGAGAACATCCAAACCCAGAATCATTTACAAAATTAGCTATGGGTTTTTCCCAAATAATAACATAGTCCTCTCTACAAAGTGTATCCGAATTTCCAAATTCATCACTAGCGATAAGACATATATCATAGCCTCCTGGGTTGGCAAAAATAATACTTGGGCTCTTCTTGTTAGCATATATCCCTGCCAAATCCCACTCTAGGTCCACTACGTTTCCTGCGGTACTCGTCGACAAGTTAGTAAATACAACCTGTGTACTTACACAAGATCTAGTTACCGAAGCACTAAAGTCTGCAGTAACCTGTGTAATGCAGTGAGAGATAAGAGCAATCCACACAAACGAAGTTAAAAGTAATTTCTTGATCAAATTAGATGGTTTTTTTGATAACCAACCCAAATATACTGAAAATCAACGAAATACAAATTATAAATAATGGTAATGTGTATTTTTTACGAAACCCAAGAAATACATTAGTTTAATATTGATGAAAAAATAAAAATGATTTTTAAATAACTCTTAGTTGTTAGATGGAACTCCACAACGATGCTGTTCTAATGATTGTTATTTAATAACCGCTACAAAAGGTTCAAATTATTTCACTATAATACTTTATCGAGGTAATAGTTTTCTCTTTCTCGCATGATTTTTTTCTCATCATCTGTAGCGTCATCATAACCACATAAATGTAAGAGACCGTGGGCGATCACTCGGTAACACTCTTGTGAAGTAGAAACGCCATAAGACTTAGCGTTTTCGATTACTCTGTCTACACTAATATATATATCTGACTTGATAGCTACCTTACTATTATTAAGAGGAAATGTAATAATATCTGTATAGTAATCGTGATCTAAATACTGCTTATTAATACCCAAAAGATACTCGTCGGTGCAAAATATATATTGAATCTTTTCAATGCCACATTTCTCTTCTGAAACTAAATTTGTTAACCATAGACGGATATCATCAGGTCTATCTAATTGATACTCTATATCAGCCTCCAAAAACTCTATTGTTTGCTCGGTATTATCTTTCATCGAAAACCCTTTAATCATACTGGATTATGATACTTGTCCAAATCTCATCTCTACGGTGCAGCCATTATCTTGATAATTAACACTATCAGCTAAACTCTTGATTATAAATACTCCTCTCCCTCCGCAGCACTCAATAAACTGTTCGGCAGTAGGATCAGGTATGTTTTCTGGATCGAACCCCTCGCCTTCATCAGTAACAGTAAAAATTACACCCTGATCACCTTCTGTCATATGAATTTTTACGTATTTACTTTCATCTTGGTCGTTGCCATGAATAATAGCATTATTAACCGCCTCGGTAAGGCTGATCAAGATATCTGCATATCTTTCACTACAAATATGATTTTTTTCGATGATCTCTTTTAGATAAGGTTCTATCATCGCAACATTATTTGTTTTTGATTCGATTTTTAATTCAGCTTTACCCATATATCCGCTACCAAATTTATGCTGGCATAGCTAGATAGTCTATGCCCTTCGTATGTAAGTTTTACTAATTTGACTTTAAAGCCTTGTAATATTTGTCTACTAGATACTTGTAATAAGGTCTAAGCTCTGGAGAGATAGATTTGTACATTTCTATTTCTGCCTCACGCTTCTTTAAGTAATCCTGAAGTGATTGAGGCAGCTCTCGTTTCTTGTCAGTTCCTGTCTCTGCTTTGCGCTTATTGTCAAATTCCCTTTGTCTGTCTGCTTTTTCAGCTTCCAAGAGCCTAGTAACTATATCCTGCTGTCGTTTCAGCGTTTCATTATTCAGTTTCTTATTGACGAGGTCTATTTCAATTTTATTCATCTCGTCGATGATTTCTTGTAGACCGCCGTCAGTTCCTTTTCCTTGTTCTTGTCTGTCTTTCTGAATGTCCTGAAGTGCTTTTCTGAGCGCCGCCTGTTTTGCCGCTGCTTGAGCAAAATCTTTAGCACTTCCTAGCTTACCGTCTTTTTGACCTTTGCCAATCTTATCTAATGACTCTTGCATGCCTTGCTGTCCATCAGATATTTTATCCGCAGGTTCCTTCCCTCCTTTTTTACCCTTTCCTTTTCCCCCTGGCTTGTCACACATTTGGCTACCTGGCATACTTGCTGCTGCCTGCTGCTGCATTTGGTCCATTGATTCAGCAAGCATGAGTGCTAAATCGTTAAGGTTGGTCATCGTTCTTCGTTGATAATCTTTAGATTGAGGTATTTTTCTTTCTTCCAAATTCGTAAGAGATTTTTGAAAGTTGTCTTTTACTTCAGCAACTTTTTCGATTACAAAACTTTGAATCTCCGAAACTCTATTACTAAGAGCGGTAAGACTATCTTCTATAATCTCAAAATCATCTTTTAATTTGAACTGGCCTTGAACCAACTCAACATACTTTGGTGTATTCGATTTTGTCACATTAAGACTATTCGCCAGTCCTTCTTGGTCAAACGAAACTGTAATAAGGTTTTCCAACAGCTGTCTGATGGCCTTGATATCTTCCTCTGCTTGATCTGCTTCTCCTGTCTCCATACCTGATTGCAAACTCCCTGCCATTTCCTTCATCTTACCCGAAGCGCTTTTCTGTGACTTCGACGCTCCCTTGCTATCATCACTTTTCATTTGCCCTTGGCTCTCTTCTTGCTCCTCTTGGATTTCATTCATCTTCTCTTTGTTCTCCTCCTTGTCTCCCATATCCTTGGGTCTCTCTAATTCATCATTTTTCTTTTCAAGCTCATCCATCTTTTTTTCTATCTCTTCCATTTCCTCATTGAGCTTCTCCTGTTCTTTCACTAGCTCATCCATTGGCTTTTTCTCCTCTTCTGTCTCTTTGGCTAGCTCGTCTTGTTTTTTAGCTAACTCTTCAAGTTTTTCGATCGTCTCCTTCATCTCCTTCTCTACCTCCAATGTTTTGAATAACTCTAGTAAACGATCCATTTCTTTTTCAACCGTCTCGTTATCCATCTCAAACTGCTCTATCATCTCTAACGCACTGTCCTTCTCTAACTCTTGCATTAATTCTTGGATCTTATCCATCAATTCCTGCTTCTCTGGATCTAGCGCTTCTTCCATCATCTGCTGCAGCTTTTCTTGCTTCTCTAATATCTCTTCTTTTTGCTCATCTACTTCTTCTTGCTTCTCAATATTCTCGTCGAGTTTATCTTTAGCTTTTTGAAGTTTTTCTTGAATCTCTTGTTGCTTTTCAAGTAACTTTTCTAACTCTTCTTTATCCTGCCAATCGAGCTCTTTTTTAGTCAAAAGTTTTTCTCTCAATTTCTTGAATTCCTCTTGCATTTTTTTAGCATTCTCAGAAGCCTTCTTTAAATTTTCTTTAATCTCTTCTTCATTGAGTTGCTCTTCCTCTTTAAACTCTTCTAATGTTGGCTTCTCAAAATTCATCACCCCAGTCTTAGCAAGCTTGCTTCCATTAACAGCATCGTTATCTGATACTTGAAAATAATACGTAAGCCTATCACCTGGAACTAATCCCAGCTCGTTTACGTCTACCATGTGGTCATATTGTAACTCCTTAACTTTTGGCTTACTAAGGTTTACTGTTTCGGTCTTCTTATTTCTACCACTCTTATCTAATATCGTGTAGTGAAAATTAAGTGTGTTGATCTTATAATCATCAGATGCCGTACCTACGAAATACATGATGTTATTCTCCGTACTGTCTTTGAATTGCTCTACATTAATCGTTGGGTATTGATCTTTCACTATATTGATCGCATAGCTGATAGAATCGGGTATAGGTATCTGTTGGTTGCTCATATA
>Ga0228626_1000695_pt1 | contig 14510 bp, 10 predicted proteins | sample 31DmetaG_FD_183028 | JGI IMG/M metagenome (GOLD analysis project Ga0228626, IMG submission 183028) | Seawater microbial communities from Monterey Bay, California, United States - 31D | ecosystem: Environmental > Aquatic > Marine > Coastal | place: USA: California | collected 2016-10-26
TGACAGCCCGTCCTTCAATTCGTCGTAGAACCCGCCCATAAAACGCATGTAGATGCTGACGGCAAACATGCCCGCCGCTCCCAGCACTGCCATTCCTACAGCGCCCGTCTTTGGCAAATAAATCGCAACAAACCCGATCATCGTCGGCCAGAAATACGTGACACCTATACCGAAAATCACTGCGCTTACGAACAACATTGATCCGCTTTGCGTCCCCATCAGATACAATCCTATGGTGGTAAATACGGCACTAAACAGAAGCATTCCACTTGTCGAGAATCGCTTTACCACGGGCGCCGCAATGCCTCGTCCAAAAGTCATGACCCCTGAGGTGATCAATAAAATCAAAATCGCATTATCGCTCACGCTTTTTAGTAAAACGTCCACGTATTGATTAATGAACAGCTCTGAAGTCGCTGTGCCCAGCATCGCAACGGTAATGATGATGAATAGTGGGTTGAGGAGTTCCTTGTACATCTCAGAATCGGACACTGCATTTTTCACACGTTCCGTCACAGGAAACTCCATGCGCTCCATTTGAATCGCGTACCAGACCGTAGGAACCAACATTACGGCCATCATCATCTGCCAGCTCAGTCCCAGTTTCCCAAAACTAAAGGCGACTAAGGACCCAATGACGATTCCGCCGGGGAACCAAAGGTGGAATTGGTTGAGTTTCGTGGTCTTTTCTTCAGGATAAATGGACGCGACTAATGGATTACAAACCGCTTCTACCATCCCGTTTGCCAATCCTATAAATAGAGTGCTGATCCAAAGCGACCAGAATCCACCAGCGAATATGGTCAACAATATCCCCGCGAAATGCCCTAAATAGGCCAATCGCATTAAATTCTTCATTCCTACTTTATCCACCAGTGCGCCACCAATGATCATACTCACCGGGAATCCCCAAAACGCGGTTGCGGCAATCTGGCCCAATTGTGCTCCGCTCAATTCGAATTCAACACCCAGATCGTTCAAAATCCCGGCGCGGATGCCAAAACTTAAGCTCGTGACTAATAAACTCGCACAACTGGCGATGAAAAGTGCGCTGCGATTCGTGGCGGTTGCGCTCATATATTTTTCATTTTGTGTTCAGGAAGTGTCTAAAATACATTTTATCCCGAGATGGAGTGGAATCTGTTGAGGAGAATCCGTGAGAAATGCACACATTCTTAGCAGTTCACCAAAGGCCAATTGGACAATTTCCACTACTTTGGGAATCAATTACAACACTGGAATACCATGAGTCAAAAATTACGTGCTGCCATGATTGGCGGAGGACCAGGAAGTTTTATAGGCGCAGTGCATCGCATTGCCGCACGAATGGACGGCGACTACGAACTAGTTGCAGGTGCATTTTCTTCTAATCCGGCGAAGTGTTTGGAGACGGCGCGTGAACTGGGTATTGCACAAGAGCGCGCCTATCCCAGCTGGGCGGAGATGCTGGAAGGTGAAAAAGCACTTCCTGCAGACCAGCGGGTTCAAGTCATCATGATTACCACACCTAATCATGTGCATGCAGCGCCCACCATCGCGGCGCTGGAGGCTGGATTTCATGTGATTTTAGACAAGCCTTTGTGCACTTCCATGGAAGAGGCTAGAGCGATGGAAGCGGCGGCGAAAAGTTCGAATGGACTGTTTTGTTTGACGCATACCTACACCGGCTATCCTATGATTAAAGAGGCCAAACATCAGATTGCCTCTGGGGCACTAGGAACGGTCAGAAAGATTTATGTAGAATACCCCCAAGGCTGGTTATCGACCTTTTTGGAAGGCGAGAACCACACCCAAGCAGCATGGCGTACGGACCCAACAAAATCGGGTAAAGTAGGCGCCATGGGAGATATAGGAACACACGCTTTTAATCTCGCAGAATATGTCAGTGGCGAGGAGATTGTAGAGGTCTGCGCCCAACTAAACACAGTGGTTGGCGGTCGTGCTTTGGACGACGATGGCGCAGTACTTTTCCGCACTGCTTCAGGCGCAACCGGCGTGTTAATGGCGACACAAATCGCAGCAGGCGAGGAGAATAATGTGAAGATTCGCGTCTTTGGAGAAAAAGGCGGTCTTTGCTGGGAACATTCTGATAACAACAGTTTATCAATGATGCCGCTCGACGCCCCCGTTACCATTCTAAGGACGGGAGGTCCTGGCACTTCTGAATGGTCTCTCGCGAACCACCGCATACCACCGGGCCACCCGGAAGGCTACCTCGAGGCGTTTGCGAACCTGTACAAAAATTTTGCAGCGCACATTCGGGCGCACGCGGTGGGTGAAAAGCAGGATGCGCATTTGGATTATCCGGGGATTGAAGATGGCGTGCGCGGCATGAAATTCATCGAAGCTATCGTGGCCAACAACGCCGGAACGGAAAAGTATACTGCCTTATGAAAACGCTGAAAGGACCGGGCATTTTTATAGCCCAATTCGCTGATGACCTCGCCCCGTTCAATTCATGGGCGTCCATATGTAAATGGGCCTCAGATTTGGGATACAAGGGGATACAAATTCCTACTTGGGATGCCCGATTCATGGACCTAAAGAAGGTTGCCAGCAGCCAGGACGCAGCAGATGAATTAAAAGGCATTGCAGCGGAGCACGGTATTTCCATCACAGAACTAAGTACACATTTACAAGGCCAGCTGGTGGCTGTACACCCGGCATTCGACGCGCAGTTTGATGCATTTGCGCCGGCTGAGGTGCACGGAAATTCCCAAGCGCGCACGGCTTGGGCGGTGGACCAATTACATCTTGCTGCAACGGCTTCACAACGACTAGGCCTAACAGCCCACCCAACGTTTTCAGGCGCATTGGCCTGGCCGTATTTCTATCCTTGGCCGCAACGACCGGCGGGATTAGTGGAAGAGGCGTTTGAGGAATTGGGCCGCAGATGGTTACCAATTCTTAATCATTTCGACAGCTGTGGCGTAGACCTGGCCTACGAAATTCATCCAGGTGAAGATCTCCATGACGGTGCGACCTTTGAACGCTTCCTCGACGAAGTAGGCGGCCACAAGCGCGCCAACATGCTTTACGACCCGTCACACCTCGTCCTTCAAGGCATGGACTACCTCGGCTACATCGACCTGTACCACGAGCGCATCAAAGCCTTCCACGTGAAGGATGCAGAATTTAACCCGGATGCCCGCACCGGTGCCTACGGCGGCTACCTGCCTTGGGTGGAACGCGCAGGTAGATTCCGTTCCGTGGGCGATGGGGAGATCGATTTTCCTTCGATTTTTGCCAAGCTCGCTCAATACGACTATGAAGGTTGGGCCGTGCTGGAATGGGAGTGTTGTTTGAAAGATTCGGCTGCCGGAGCGCGCGAGGGCGCAGAACGCATCGCCGACTGGATCATCCCCGTGGCCTCGCGCGCCTTCGACGACTTCGCTGCAACCTCAGCCAACAAAGCAGCGAACCGCAGAGCCTTAGGGCTTGATTAACAAGTCTCAATTTTTGATACGAATGAAACACATAATCGTAGTGGCCGCAGCACTTTTCGTTGCAGCATGTACGGCACCTGAGGAGACGACGACAGAAGAAGCGTTGCCACAAAAAGAACGGGGGACAACGCACAACACCATCACAGAAGCGGAGATTACCGACGGCTGGGAACTCATGTTTGACGGCCAGTATATGGGTACTTTCCGTACGTATGGAGATACGGTGATCGGCAAGGCATGGGTCATTGAAGACGATGCACTCCATTTGGACGCGAGCAATAAAGAGGATTGGCAAACCAACGGAGGTGGTGACATTATCTACCAGGAGCTTAACGGATCGATCCGTGAGTTTGAAAATTTCCATTTCAAGGGCGAATGGAAAGTTACCGAGCGCGGAAATTCAGGAATCATCTACCTCATTCACGAGGACACCGAGCAGTACCCGTACTGCTGGATGACCGGTCTTGAAATGCAAGTGCTCGACAATGGAACCGACTCGACAGAAGGCCATCCAGACGCTGCCATCCACAAACACCGTGCAGGAGATCTGTATGACCTTAATGCGGCTCCTGAAGGTGCGGCTAAGGTTGCCGGCGTATGGAATCAGGTTGAAATCATAGTTCAAGATGGGCACCTCACGCAAATCCTCAATGGCGTCGTAACGGTGGATCGCGACCTCTTCAACGACCAGTGGCGCGCGGATGTAGCCGCCTCTAAATTCCACCAATTCCCTGGTTATGGCACGTACACTAAAGGTGGCATCGCCTTGCAGGACCACGGCGATGATGTGTGGTACCGAAACTTAAAGATCAAAGAGCTGCCGGCTGCTGAAGCGGGCGAATAAGAAAAAAGTCTAAAGATTTATCGAAAACCCGGCGCCGGCAGGCGCCGGGTTTTTTTATGAGAAACGTACATTTACATCATGGCCCAATACCACCACAGTAAAGGCATTGTTTTAAGCGCGCTGAAGTACGGCGAAAGCGGCAGAATTGTGCGTGTATACACGGAAGAATTTGGGTTATTGAGTTTTCTCGTGAACAGTGTGGGGAGCAAGCGCGGTGTGGTGCGCAGTTCGATGTTATTACCACTGTCGTTAGTAGAATTGGTCCATACGAACAAGGGGGAAGGAAAACTCGACCGAATTAAAGAGGCGAAGATGGACTTGACTTACACGAGCATTCCCTACGATCCGGTTCGTAATGCATTGGCGCTCTTTCTCTCTGAACTCTTTCAAAAGGTATTACAGACGGGAGAGTCAAACACGGAGAAGTTTGATTTTGTGCGTTCTGCTTGCCTTGCGCTTGACACGTTAGACCCTATTCCGCCAGCTTTTCACCTGTCTATCTGGGCCCGATTAACCACTTTTCTGGGGTTCGCGCCCAACCTCAACGCGTCGAATGGGACTAATTATTTCGACCTACACAACGGCAACTTCGTCTCAGAACCACCGCTGCTGCATGCCTATCTTCAGCCGGAAGCGAGCGAAAACCTACGGATTGCATTAGAGTGGAATTTTGACGGGCCGCTGGGTATATCGAAGCAGGGTCGATCAGATTTAATGGAGGGATTGAGCAGGTACATGAACATTCACCTTGATGGATTCGGCACCTTTAAAAGTTTAGACGTGCTTAAAGAGTTGTTTGCGTAAAATCCAAATTTTCATGAAAACAGCTCGTTTTTGTGCAAAAACAGCGAAAAATGACGCGAAATCAATGAAAAATGAGCAAAAACGGACAAAAACCGTAAAAAGAACCGACACTATGGCACGTGCCCGTGGTTGGTAGGATATTTGCTATTTTACCATTGTAACTAATACTAATAGAAACTTATGAATACATCTTTTCCCAAATGGTTGATTCCTGCCTTTGCAGCCTTCCTATTTGTCCTCGTGTTTTCTTCACGATTGTTTGTTAAAATCGAATCCGGTGAAGCGGGCGTTCAATACGATCTCGTAGCAGGTCTTAAAGTGGACCGCGTATATGACCAAGGTTTGAAAGTCATTGCACCGTGGAACCGTATGTTTATCTACAGCACACGTATTCAGGAAGACCGCTCCGTTATGGAGGTACTTAGTGCGAACGGTTTGACCATTCGCGCAGAGCTTTCCTACCGTTACCGTCCATTCCAAGACAAAATCGGCTACTTGCATAACGAAGTAGGTGAGAATTACCACGAGCGCATTATCATTCCAGAAATTCGTTCTGCAACGCGCGAAATCATTGGTAAATATTTACCGGAAGAGCTGTACAGTTCGAAACGTGATAGCATTCAAACAGAGATCTTCGATTTGGCGGCAGAGCGTATCAAGGGTAAATACATTGAATTGGACGCAGTTTTGATTCGTGATGTAGGATTACCGGATAAATTGAAGCAAGCTATCGAGCGTAAGCTGGAGCAAGAGCAGGTTTCTTTAGAATATGAATTCCGTCTGACCCAAGCTCAAAAGGAAGCAGAACGTCAGCGTATTGAAGCGGAAGGTAAAGCCGTGGCGAACCGATTATTGAGTCAATCACTTACGGATAAAATCCTTCAAGACAAAGGTATTGATGCGACTTTGAAATTAGCGGAAAGCCCGAATTCGAAAGTGATCGTAGTGGGCAGTGGCGATTCTGGTCTTCCATTAATTTTAGGCAACAACTAATCGGTATAACTGATTAAAATTGAGCTATAAAGGCGGCCACTTGGCCGCCTTTTTTTATATTCGAAGGACCGCTTTCTTAAACACTCATGAATCACACGAACGAACTGTACAAAGGATGGATTTACATGTAGCACTTTCTCCAGGAGATTTACTGTACTGGTTAGGCTGGGCTACAGCACTATTTGTAATCATCTTTCCGCTATGGTTGGGAGGCCAATTAGGGGCCGTTGCCCGTCGAAAATTTGAGCGCGGTTGGGCACTGGTTTTGGTGGCTGCGTACCTTGCGATGACGGGACTTTCCATTTCAAGAGGCGAATTCAGTTGGAGCAACTCCTTACTCTTTCACATGTGTGGCTTTTCGCGACTCCTGCTCATTGGTTATTTTTTTACCGGTAAACGCTGGATGGGAGAACTGGTCACCTTCACAGGAATTGCAGGTGGATTACAAAGCTTACTTACACCGGAGTTTACGCACGGAATCAACATTGTTTACGCCTTTGATTACTATGTAAATCACGCTTCAATCATAGGGGTAGGTTTTTACATCATTATCGTGCAGCACCACCGTCTTAGAAAAGGTGCGTGGCTCCGCAGCTTCGGCCGTATACAACTCTTGGCGCTTATTGCCCTAGGTGTAAACCTACTGACCGGTGGAAACTACATGTACCTCATGGAACCCCCAATAGCAGATAATCCCCTCATCATTACCAGTGAAAATTTTGCCTACCTCCATGTAGTGTTCTTCGAGGTATTCGCAGCACTTAATTTTTGGCTGATCCAATTGCTCTTGCGTCGCATACACGTCAAAAACAGCCTCGGTTACCGCGCCGTTTAGTGCATTAACACATCTCCAACATTTTAGGCGATAGAAGTGTCTTATATTCGCGTTTTTAAGTGAGAAAATAACGTCACTTTAAACCTTTTCACCCCCTAACGCGTCTATAAGACATGAAGAACCTAAACACAACCCTGCAACTTATCCTCGCGGTGTTCTTGACCGGAACGCTGCACGCCCAGCAACCGGGCGGTCAAAGAGGAGGAGATTTTGACCCTTCTAAGCTCCCTAAAATCGGTGTTTTAACTGGAAAGTTAGTTGATGCTGAAACGAAGCAGCCGCTTGCTTTTGCGGCTGTGAAAATCACCCACAAAATGAGCGAAACGCTTGTGACTGGTGGGATGACAAACGAGCGAGGACTGTTTAAAATCGAAAGCATTACCCTAGGCCCAAACACCGTTGAATTTGCCCATGTCGGTTATAAAACGAAGACGCAAGAAGTCCGGTTTGGCCGCGAAGGCGTACAGCAAAATTTGGGGGAAATAAGCCTTCAGTCGTCGGGAGTAGAACTTGATGAAGTGGTCGTTGAAGCTGATGGTCAGTTTATGACCAATGAAATAGATCGTAGAGTCTATGATCCATCGAAGCTAATTTTAAGTAAAACAGGATCTGCAACAGATATCCTTGAAAACATTCCCTCTGTAGAATTAGACCTGGATGGAAATATTACCCTTCGTGGCTCTAGTGCTGTGCGCATCATGATCGATGGACGTCCTTCGCGTTTCACTGGTGAGGATCTTGCTGCGTTGCTCCAAAGTCTACCCGGGAATAGCGTCGAGAAGATTGAAGTAATGACCAATCCAAGCGCGAAATACGACCCGGATGGAACTGCGGGAATGATCAATATTGTGCTCAAGAAATCTGCCTTGCAAGGTTTAAATGGTTCAGTCAACGCGTCGTACTCTGGCGCGGATCGTGTACGTGGCGGATTGAATTTAAACTATAAAGTGGATCAGGTTAATTTCTTCTTTAATGCTGGACACAGCTCAGGGTTTACCCCACGCAGTTCTTGGGCCGATCGCGATAACTACCTCAGTGACGGGACGTACAGTTTTGAGCAGGAAACAGATGGGCTTGGTGGGCGCAATGGCAACAATATTAAAACCGGAATCGACTGGACCCCGAATGATAAACATACCCTAACTCTCCAAGGTACCGTCAATCAGGGTCTGCGTCCACGTTCAGAGGATAAGGTAACGGATTGGACTACACCAGCGAGTATCTACACCATCGTTCAATCGAATGCGCAAAACGGTATTCGCTGGAATAATAGTGCGGACCTTATCTATGACTATAAGCCTAAGAAAGGTGAGGAACTGAACGTGCGGTTCAGCTATACCGACGGAAACCGTCTCGACACGATGAGCTTTGAGCAGGACACGCTTACTACAAATGATGTAAAAACGCCATCGCTGCGTTATGCAACTGAAAGTTTTGGAGATCAATGGGAATTCAATGCTCTAGTGGATTACGTGAAGAAGTGGAACGACGATAAAAAATTAGAGGCCGGCGTAAAAATGATTGTTCGTGATGATTTAGACGGATTTAATAGAACAAATACCGATATCAACACAGGAATAAGCGCTCTAGACCCACTTTCCATAAATGAATTCCTATACTCTGAAGACATCTTTGCCGCCTACGCTAACTATGCCTTTAAGAAGGGTCCATGGGGCTTCCAGCTGGGCTTACGAGCTGAACAGGCGAACATAGAAGCCACGCAAATCACGCAGGATTCGACCTTTGTCAATGACTACTTCCAGGTATATCCAAGCGCTTTCATGACGTACGAAATCGCACGCGGTCGTGAACTAAATTTCAGCTACAGCCGACGCGTACAGCGTCCCGGTGGTCGTCAACTGAATCCGTTTATCGATTACAGTGATCCGTTTAACCTCCGTCAAGGAAACCCTTACCTCCTTCCTGAGTTCACCGGTTCCTATGAAGTCGGGTATACCCATATTCTAAAGAAAGGAAAAACGTTTAATGTGAACGTGTATTTCCGTGATAAGAGCAATCTTATTACTTGGTTCAGTCAGGTCGATACCACGGGAATCAATACGACGACGTTTAAAAACTTAAACAACGGAGAGGATGTAGGAATGGACTTTAGCATGCGCGGCCGTATTGGCAGTAAGGGCGCTTTCGCGAGCATCGGAGGAAACTATTTTTACAGCCAGGTCAGTGGTGCTGTTGACGGTCGTGGTTGGATAAACAGCGGTTACGGTTTTGGTTTAAATACAATGGTAAGTACACCACTTTGGAAAGGCGCGAGTCTTCAAATCATGGGTAATTATCGTAGTAAACGAGTTATGGCGCAAGGCATAGGTCGACCATTCTATTTCATGGGTGGTGGTTTCAAGCAAGGTTTCCTAAACGATCGACTGAATCTATCCATCAATTGCCGTGACCTCTTTAACACTATGGGCTGGAATTATGAATCCATGGGACCAAATTTCTATCAAGAAGGTCAATACCGTTGGAGCAACCGCATCGTTGAGGCGGGCCTTACCTACAACTTTGGTGAAGTGCAACGCCGTCGTCGTCAGATGGATCGCGGAAGTCGTGGAGGCATGGATATGGACATGTTCTAAGCTAATTTGAGCACTGCATACTTACTTTTAAGCCCTGGAGTCATTCCGGGGCTTTTTTTATATTAGAACATGAAACATTTGATCCGCTTCGCTCTAGTTGCCCTTTTTATCGCGCCGTTTTCTCTCCGCGCAGAACGGTCCATTATGGATCCTGTAGTTTACGACTTGCGAGGTGCTTTAGCTGCCGGTTTTGAAGTGGCTGCTGTGGTAACTGATGCAGGTGAACTTTCAGAATTCACCTTTGATACAGCGAACAGTTACCTCACATTACTCAAGCCAGCGACCTTTTATTACGCCTTATGTATGGATACGACGGGCCAATTAGCTTACCTCTATATGGGCCCCAAAGAAGTCGGAGGCTCTAGCGATCCTTATATTCAGGAGCTTACGCCTTTACCTTCTGCAACTGCTCAAGGATTGAAGACTGTAGGAAAAGGGTACCTCATATCTTTAGGTTCCGGAGTGGTCGTTTTTGCTGCTATTGCTGCAGCAGACGATGGCGATGGATTTGCAGTATTGCTCGGGTTCGCGTTAGGACTGTTAGTGTCCTCTGTGGGCATCGTAGTCTCTGTGGCAGCGGGGCTATTTAAAGGCGCAAAAGTGGCCGTTCAGAATAGATCAGAAGTTAGGCAGCGTGAAGCCCGCCGCAATACTTTTTCACGAAGCAGCACTACACAATTTGTGGTCGAACCAGTTGACGAACTGCTGGTTCCAGCAGCGTTTACAACGGCACTGAAACGCGCAGTGGGTCGTTAGAAATTCTCGTCGAAATCGTCGCCTTCGCCACTATCAAAGTCGAAGGTAGTCGGTAGACAATCGACATCTGTATCGAGTGCGCCTTTAGGTCGCTCGAACGGACTCTTACTGATGCCTAGGTCAGGATTTGCGTAGTTCTTTTTCATGTAAACGGCCCAGATCGGAAGTGCCGCTGTAGCGCCTTGTCCGTAATATGTACCTAACCCGCCGCCCATATGCGCAGCGCGATCTTCACAACCGGTCCATACACCTGTGATTAGGTTAGGTACAGCGCCCATAAACCAACCGTCAGAGTTGTTTTGCGTGGTCCCTGTTTTACCGGCAATTTCATTTGTGAATTTATACGGATAACCGGTCACGGCTTTATTGCGGTAGAAGTTCTTCCCTAAATCATGTCGCAATCGGATTCCGGTACCGTCTTCCGTCACACCCATCAAAAGCTTAAGGATTACATAAGCATCCCGGTCACTCATGACTTGACGCGTTTCAGGCGTAAATTCCTCTAAGACTACACCATTCTTATCCTCAATTCGTGTCACCATGATGGGTTGGACATAGCGCCCTTTGTTGGCAAAAGTGGTGTAACTGCCTACCATTTCATAAACGCTGAGGTCGACTGTACCGAGGGCAATAGAAGGAACCTCCGGAATATCACCGGTAATGCCCATTCGACGTGCGAGATTAATCACAGGACGCGGCCCCACCTGTTTCATAAGAAATGTGGTGACGGTATTCATCGAATTTGCTAGAGCGTGTTTTAGGCTCTTAGTTCCGCCGTACTTGTCGTCAGAATTGGACGGGCACCAATCTTCGATGAGTCCAAACTCGCCTTTTTCGATACAGATTTTTGCATTGGGTACCTCCATGCAAGGACTGTAGTTTTTCTCCAAAATGGCCGATGCGTAAACAAACGGTTTAAAGGTAGAACCCACCTGGCGTTTCCCTTGCTTTACGTGGTCGTATTTAAAGTACTGGTAGTCGTTACCGCCTACCCACGCCTTTACATGACCGGACTGCGGTTCAACACTCATCATGCCCACCTGATAAAGCCCTTTGTAATAAATGATGCTGTCGCGCGGAGAGAGCACGGTGTCTTTATCGCCTTGCCAAGTGAACACCGTCATAGGAATGGGCGTGGTAAAAGCTTTCTGAATGCTGTCCTGACTTGCACCACGGCGTTTCATGCCCCGGTAACGCTGGGTGTTTTTCATTGCACGGTCCACGATGCGCTTTACATTTCCGGCGGGATCCTCATCGAAATAGAAGGGGCCGTATTTGCGGTCTTCTTTGATGATGTCGAAGATGCGTTGAAAATTACCTAAATGCTCTTGCACCGCTTCTTCCGCATTCTGTTGCATCTCCGCATTGATGGTAGTATAAATTTTTAAACCGCCACTGTAAAGGTCCAATTCGCGGCCTGTCCTTTTCTCGTAATCTTTGATCCACCCCTTCATGTAGCCACGTAAATATTCACGGAAATACGGCGCTAGACCTGCGGTATGACTCTGTGGTCGGAATTCCAGCTGTAGGGGGATTTGTTGAAGGCTGTCTTTTTCAGCGACGGTAAGCATGCCGTTTTTAACCATCTGTACGAACACCTGATCGCGGCGTTGTTTGGTGCGTTCCGGGTAGCGCTTAGGGTTGTATAGGGATGGGTTTTTTGCCATCGCCACAAAGACAGCGGCCTCCTCAATGTTGAGGTCAATGGGTTTCTTGTTGAAGTAGACGCGTGCCGCAGAATTGATGCCGACGGCTTGGTATAGAAAGTCCAATTGGTTTAAATACAATGCAATGATTTCGTCCTTTGTGTACAAGCGTTCGAGTTGTACAGCAATGATCCATTCGCCCAATTTCTGTCCTATGCGCTCCACCAAATTACGTGCCGGCTCGTTGTACTGCATCTTCGCCAATTGCTGTGTGAGTGTCGATCCACCGCCTTTTGATCCTAAATAGACGATGGCACGTGCTAAAGCCTTTGCGTCCACCCCGCTGTGGGAATAAAAACGTTCATCTTCTGTAGCAACGAGTGCTTTACCTAGCCACGGAGAGAGTTCATCAAACGTAGCTGCCGTTCTGTTCTCGCGAAAGAATGTACCCAGGGTTTCGCCATCTTCGGTAATGATTTCAGTGGCCAATTTTGTATCCGGATTCGCAATCTGTGCGATGTTAGGCAATTCCCCAAACACGCCCATGCTCGTTAGACTGAGCAATAAAGTCAAGCCCCACACTGGTCCGGTGAGCACGACAGCTGTCCAGATGATCTGCTTGCGGTAATTGCGTTTCTTTTTTTCTTTCTCTTGTGCCATAGCCTCTCAAAAATACCAATATCTCGGACCGGTTTACTGCCGGATAAGAAGAACTTTTCCTTGTGCAGTAACTGTGCCCAATGCATCCGTTATGTAGATCAGGTATACACCACTTGCTGCGGCCTGACCGCTCAGGTTTGTACCGTTCCAACGTGCTGTTCCGCCGTTTGATTGCGTCTCATAAACAAGCGCTCCCGTGACGTCCGTAAATTTCACTACTGCGCCTTCAGGACAGCCCTGGACAAAAATGGGTCCTTCATAGCCGGGGCGTACCGGATTTGGATAGATGGCGGCTTCGGGCACAGTGCCGGTATAGCCGGGTGTTGCATCTCCGCGGTAGCCGATCAGCCCTTTTGAGGTAGCGATCAGAAGTTCCCCGCTGGTCGGATCTGCTGCAATACTGAGGATGTCGTTGGCGAGTAAAGGGGAATTGGTCGCCGTGAACTGTTCAACAGTTTGCAAGCCTTCAGGACTGACTAAAAAGAGTCCAGCGCCGCGGGTTCCTATCCACTTTCGGTTGCCACCGTCTACGAAAATGCTCGTTATGGGCGTTTCACCCAAGAGCTTTTGTACGACACCATCTTCCTCGAAGAGAATGGGACGCGCATCGGAGTTTCCACCGTTAAAAATATTTGAGGGACTGTACAGCACCACTAAACCTTCGTCTGTTCCGATCCACAATTCTCCGTCCTGGTCTGCAGCCATACTCAGTACATGATTGGAAGGTAGATTTCCACTTCCCGTGCCCGAACTGATCTGCCGTTTCAGCCCGTCGGAAGCTCGGTAGGCATAGATGCCGTTCGTTCGGCTTTGGATGAAGAACATGCCGTCATGGTGAACGATATTTTTTAGCGCCACAGCGTCTGCACCGGGGCTTAGAGCAAAATTGGACCAATTTCCCTCTGCATCTTTCTTAAACAATGGTGCAGCTACTAAACTTTGCACACCCCACAGATTGCCTTCATCGTCAAAGGTCAATCCACCGGTCCGCAGATCATTAGCATTACCATTCACGGCGAGTAGCGCACCATTGGTATTGCTGGCGCGAAACCAGCCCGTAGTATCACCGTCTGTCAGCTCAACAATCCCGCCGCCCCAACTGCTGAGGTACAGTCGCTCGCCCGATGCCGTGAATTCGTGTGCAGCACTCACAAAATCGGTCAAACCGTAGAGGTAGTTTTTATCCCAATGCGTCCACTGCTGATTCTCATAACGACCGGCGCCATCGCTGGAATAGGCTTTTGACCACAGTTCATTTAAGGCGCCCGGTAGGTGAAGAATTCCCCCTGTATTTCCGCGGTAGGCCGTTGCATATGGATTAGTTCCATCTGGATTAGGGTCGTTGTCTTTACCCATGCCGTAAGGCACGAGGTGAAATGCCTTATTACTGTACGGGCTACTGGGGATAATGCGTTTGACTTTAGTGCGGTCTTTAACGCGCACCATACCGGTTTGAAAATTACCCGTGTAGAAGGCATTTTCACTGGCTACAAACGTGGAGGAGAGTGGCCGAAGTACGCCAGGAGCGAACAGTGAATTAGAAATATTGACGGAATCCACAGGGCTGTTTTTTTGGTCCGATTTTTTACCAATCACATTGAAATCACGTGTAACAACAAGCCAGTCGTCGTTCACCCGTATGTCTTGTATTTCTTGACTCAAACTTCCGCCACCCCAAGGCTGCGCATAGGTTCCAGCTTCCCAATCGCCGTTGCTGTTTTCTGAAACATTAAAAAGCAGTGTTCCTGAAGTGAGGTCGGTTGCGGCATACAAGAAACACTCATCGACACCGTACCATACGAGGCTGTTGGGGTCGTAGACACTTGCGAAAACACGGTAATCAATAGGGTTCCATTGCGGTAAATTTTCCGTAATGTCCGCTACTAAAAACTCATTTAGCTGGGCAGGGGAATGTACGCAGGCTGTGCCCGC
>Ga0228626_1000703_pt1 | contig 14368 bp, 20 predicted proteins | sample 31DmetaG_FD_183028 | JGI IMG/M metagenome (GOLD analysis project Ga0228626, IMG submission 183028) | Seawater microbial communities from Monterey Bay, California, United States - 31D | ecosystem: Environmental > Aquatic > Marine > Coastal | place: USA: California | collected 2016-10-26
CCCACCAACGCTTACCTTCCATAGCTGGCACCCATTTGGTCAGATCAGCCTCTTGCCAAAGGTAGTGCAAAAGCCCCGTCAGGCCGAGCTTCTTGGGATTGCCCACCGCTTCGGTCGCAGTGCCTGCTCCCATCTCAGGCATGGCGCCCCGCGCTGCGCGCTTGGAGAGAGCAAAATCAAGTTTTAGGAGCGTCATATCCTGCTCAGGGTCTTCCTGAATCGCACTGCCCTGAAGTTCAGACAGGCCCGAAAGATGCTCTGGGGCCTCAAAGGAGCCACACTCAGGGGCGTGCTCAAATCCCGTCCCTGGCATCCGCTTCACAATCAGCCGATCTGTAATGCGCGCGATATACATGGCCGGCTCAAGAGATGAGCAAGCGCAGTAAACCGGCGTGCGCGCAGCCTGAGCACGTACCAAGGCCTCTTGACCCGCCTCTGAGGCCGGATCGTGACGTGCGCCTGCAATGATCACGGTTTCAACCATCACACGATCTCCCGCATGGTCGCAGGGACGCCCGTCAAAAATCTCTGTGTCAGAACCCCGCCCTTGCGCAGCCGCTCTTCAACATGCAGCTTTGCAAGCCTGCGCAGCATTGGCCAGACAGCCTCAGGCTCAAAGCCCGCCATTGTGCAAACCATTCTGAAATCTCGGCTTGGGTAATCCCCAATCCAACGCTCGGCCGTAATGCGCGCAGCCTTATGACGACCGCCTTGAGCACAGAGATCCACAACCACGCTCAAAAGAACATTCTGCCAGAGGGCAAGCTCCGCCTGCCCTGACGGATCCGTTCTGTGCCATGCAACGCGCGCCACCGCATCACTCTGAGCTATGCGCACGGCTGGGTTTTCGATGGGGTGCAGATAGTCTTGTGAGCTATGCATGTTCATGCCGCGCCCCCCATCAGATGAGGGTGGCGAGGCAGTTTCGCTGCCCAAAACGCCCCGCCGACCTCTGCGTCCCAAAGAATGCCACAAAAAACGCAGAGGAAGCTTGCCTCTAGTCGAGCTATCACCCCAAGGCAAGAGCTACGTGCGAAGATTGAGTGGCTTGCGAAGCCTGCGCGCAGGTTCAGCGCTATTTCTGGAAAAGCCAGCTTAAGCATCGGCCTCTCCCCCATTGGCCATGAGCGCGCCTGACCACATCGGCGGCTTAAGAAGCTCTCTTGTGAAATGCTCAGTCAAGACAACAAAGTCTACGCGACCCCTGTGCAGGCTCTGCTCTTTTGCGAGCAACCCCTCAATCGCCTCAAGCTCAACACCCTCTTGGCTGAGAAGGACAGTGGTCACATGACAGATTTCTTGCGCCATCGTCTCAAGTGCTGAGTCAGCACGAAAGCCCTCTTTGTAGGAAATGCGAATAGGGCGCAGGCTGTCCTCACCATAGCTGATTTCAATAGAGACCACCTCGCCGGCCGCATCTGAAGCATGTTCACGAGACCAAATGATCTGACGCTCTTCAGTGCGGGGCCGCGCAGGCAAGATTTTGCCAATCGCGGCCTTTAGGGCTGATATCAGGGAATTCATGCGCAGCTACCCCCTGCATAGATTGCCTGAGCTGCGCTCGCCCGATGTTTGCACAGGGGGAAATAGTGGCGAGGCGATTGCCTATTAGAAACCGCCTCGCCTTCCTCTATGCTGTAATCACAACAAAAACTAACAAAGAGGAATTCGAAATGAAAATGCCTAGAAAATCCAAGGCTATACTGGCGCGCCGCATCGATTTCGATGCACGTGAGCTGATCTTTAAGCAGTGCGATCTGGAGATGCGCCGCGCGGCATATATCGATGAAGATAGCAGTCCATTTACGCCCTTGAGCGGGCGTAAATGGACTGTGGTTTAGAGTCTCCGGAAACGTCATCCTTTATCTCCCTCTTTTTTTAAGGCCATGAGCGCGTCAGACCACATCGGCGGCTTAAGAAGCTCGCCAATCAAAACACCTACCAGGCTGATAAAATCCTCACGATCACTGCGCAGGCTTTGCTCACGCCCAAGCGAATGTGCCAGTCTTGCGATCTCAACATCCTCATGCTGGATGATGACCGACAGCACGATGCAGAGCTCTTTTACGAGCGCTTCAAGCTCTGAGCCTGCCCGATAGCCGCCGTCATAGAAGATTTCGACCGGGCGCAGCCCATCCTCACCAAAACCAATGGTGACAAATATCCGCGTCTCGGGGGCATCAGGATTGTGAGGCGGCTGCCAGACGATCCGACGCGCTTCAGATCGGCGGCGATCCGGCAGGCGCTGGCGCGCCCCTGCTTTGAACTTATCAGGCATCAGGCGTCTCCTTTGGATCAACGGCATGCACATTCTCGCGCAGGTAGCTCTCAAGAGCCGCGCGCGCGGTTTCTACGAGCTGCAACCCATATCCACTTGGAGGCGTTTTATGCGCCACACGCTCAAGGAAATCTTTAGGGCGCATCGTTATAGTTTGTTCAAAAACAAGCTCCCCAGCGGAGCCATCTGGTCCTGCACTTCGCGCGACAAAGAAGTTGATGGTCTCAAGCGTAGAGCCCGAACCTTGTGACCTGATCTCATGATCACGCAAACCAAACACAAGATTAAGCCTGTGCCCTGGACGGGCCATCAACCGATTGTAGGGCCCCAACATTGCCTCTGGAACAGCCGTCAAAATGGAGCGCGTTACATCACTCTCAGCGCGAAACCGCTGCCCATAGGGGTTGAACGCAGTGGCTGTGCGCATAAACAACCAAGGGAGGTTGCCAAGCGTCGCAGTGCTCCACCGATACCAGTGTTCTGCAAAATACCCTGCCAAAATCTTACCCGCCAAGGGGCGGCTAATCTGAAGGCCAATGTCTTCTTGCAGTATCCCAACAGCCAAGTTGAAATGCTCTACAAGGAAACTCCGGCGCGCGACAGCCTCAGCCGTAAGTTCCATCTGGCTCGCAACAACCTGAGATAAGCGCGAGGGATCAAGCAATTCACAGCCTAGAATTCTCTCGAGATTGAAGGCAAATCCTTTTACTGGCGTTAATCGATGCCGACCGTGCGGGGTTTGCTGAGGCGCGGAATTTGTGATGTTCACAAGAAGCATGGCCCCATCGCACTCAGGGCATTGCCCAAAGCGCTGCTTGCCTTTCCCGCCTCGGCTTTGCTGAACCCAAGGTGCTTGATTGTGCGTCAAACGCTCAAACATCTTCAGCTCCACACGTACGACCCTGCCAGTGCCGCCGCCCAGTCTCACAAATTCGCTCATAATTGCGCTCCATTTCAACATGCCATTGAAATGGTAAGTCAGGCAGGCAGTTTTCGGCAACCAAAGCCAAGACGGCGCTCATGACGCTCCAGCGCTCTATCGGGTATTCCAAGCCATCCTTTACAAAGATTGCGTGGCATTCCGCACCACAGCACTCACACATCGCTTGCACCACCCGCCGCAGCCCACCGTAGGACGCTACGTGCTCCACAGCGCCTTCAGCGCGCACAGCCTCTGGCCCGACAACACGCTCAATCCATTCAGGCGTGACCTCTGGAAGAAGCCCACCACTGCACATCTCCAGGAAGGCACGCACAAGCTCACTCGCCAAGATCGTGCAAGCGCGCCCTTCAGTTCCTTCAAACTGAAGCTCCACCCCAAGATGCGAAGGGCTGCTCACAGGCGTATAGCCCCCTATGTCAAAGGGATCATGCATGTGGCGTTTCCCAAGTTTGGTGGGATGTAACAAGACGCAGACATCTATTGCCAACGCTCTTTAATATACATATACTATCACCATGAAACTCGAATGGGATGAGGCCAAACGGCAAACAACGCTTCAAGAACGCGGCCTTGATTTTGCCCATCTTGAGCGCTTTGATTGGGAGACCGCCATGGTGTCCAAAGATTTGCGCACCGACTACGGCGAAACCAGAACCATTGCTTTTGGCACGATCGACAACCGCCTCATCTGTCTGGTTTACACAATGCGCCCTCACGCTTTGCGCGTCATCTCGATGCGCAAAGCCAATGCAAGAGAAAGGAAAGTCTATGACAGCTTCATCACCCAAACCAATGATTGATGAGGACGGCGAAGTTCGGGAAATCACCATGGACGACCTCAAGCACTTTGCACGCTTGGGCCGCCCCCCGCTCCCCAGTGAGCTGCGCAAAAAGCGTGTCACAATGATGCTCGATCCAGATGTCATCGAGCGCCTCAAGGCCGATGGCAAAGGCTGGCAGACCCGCGCCAATGCCCTGCTGAGAGATGCTCTGGGAGTTTGAGGCAACATCATGACTTCACCCCCCCGCACGCGTAAAAATCATGCGCGGCTGCGAGCGCATCCTGAATATTTGAGCCCCTCAACATTGGGGGATAGTCTGGCTCGTTGTAAAAGTTGGCATGCTCACGGATCAGCAGGCACAGGTCTTCCAATGCCCCCTCGAAACTCTCGCTCAGAGAAATTCCAGTATAAGCCGCATCTCCATTACGCATGATGTCAGTCAAAGTGCGTAATGCGCTGGATGGGTTTGAGGCTTCGATCACAAAACCAATGTAAACCAAACCACTGACATAGCGTTGGCTTGTGCCACAATATCCGATGAAGACGTATTCAACTGAACCGAACAATTCAGCATCAACAATTGCTGCAACAACACAACTGAAGCCTTCCGCATCACGCTCAATTCCTGACAGGTCTGATGCGCCATCAGGCACGCGTGTGGCCACCGTGTCCGCGCAAAAATAGCCCAAGGCATGCGTCAACTCAGAAACTGTCGCCTTGTCTAAATACCCAGAGAGATAGTCCTTCTTGTGCTTGAGGTGTTCTACACTCGCTTGAGACAGCCGATCGGCAATATCGGCGTGTGACATCCCAATATCGAGGGAAGGCAGATACATCTCACGCGCCACTGGACTGTTCAGATCAGAGTCACTTACAAATGCCTCAACGGCACCAACCAATGCGTGAGAAAGTGCTTCAAATGCCTGCCCTGCCGTCTCAAGTAACGTTGCCTGCCAAACGTGCTTTTCAACGATAAAGCCCTGAACACGGCAATCTTCCAAGCTGGCTAAGAACTGCTCAATTGTACCGCCGATGATATGACGACGGCTTTCAAATTGCGCCCATGTCGCTTCAGCGCCGCCATCTTTGTGAAGAAGCTTTCCATGTAAAAAGATCGGCCCGCTTGGCGTCTTCGGCCATGTTGAGCTTCGAAGGATTACAAACACTTCAGCGCCACCTGATGCGCCATGTGCAACGGCAAGCGCACGGCGGCGCAGAAACACAGTCGACGGGCAATGAGGATTGGCCTCAACAGCAGCTTCAAGGCGCGCTTCAAGAGCGGCAAGCTCCGCAGGGGCAATATGGTGCGCAACAGCAAGGCTCATGACTTTGCTCCCACGTTCAGACTGCGAGCTGCCATGTAAAACATCGCCCCCATCAAGAGGCCCGCTGGCAAAACCATGAGCACTGCATAGGCAAGCGGATCCTCGGTGAAGCTCGTTGTAAGCGCGCCAAACACCCGCCACTGAAGAACCACGACTATGGCAATCACCATAGGGACAGCCGCCGGGAACATCGAACGACCAAAGGCTTTGCCGCGCGCGCGGGCATAAATCCATGCTGTAACCACAGCGAGCGCGCCAAGCAGCAGGCCAGCAAAGACGCTATACTCAATGCCAAACACAAGGCCCGCCGTACCGAACAGCCAGATGTCGCCCATGCCCAAGCCTGAAGGGCGCAGGCGCTGCACAATCAGCGAGGGTATAAACCACACAAGCCCACCCAGCAGAAGACTGAGCCATGATGATCCCCAGGCCAGCGCAAGGCCTGCACCACAGAGAGCCACAACAGGCAAAACCTCAAGCTTGATCTCAAAGCGGGCAATGTCTTCACACCATAAAATGCCAAGACAAATACCAATCACCAAAAGGGCTGCACAGATCAGCATTACTCCTGCCCCTCAGTTTGGGGACGCGCAGGGAAACTGACAGGGAGTGCTGCGCAGAGCTCACGAACCAAGCTACGCTCGGCACAAGAGCCCCTACCCCGACGTGCCAAAGAGGCCGCCGCCTTATCAGCCTTGGCAAGGCCGAGCAGCTCAGATTGATAGTCTGCAATGCGGTTGAGCTCGACAATATCAGCATTGATCAAACCAAGCGCCTCAAGAGCTACCGCACGACGCGCATCCGTGCCCTGCCCGTCTTGGGCCTTCGCAACACCGCCCGCCGAAAAAACGACCGCGCAAAGCAGTGCAGCTCCGCCTGTTTTGAGGCCAGCCCAAGTCGCGCTCATAGTGCATGTTATCGCTTTTAACATCCCGTGCAGCTCCCTGTTGAAAGGCTTTGGAAATCACCCCGGCCAGAGGAGGTAATTTGGCGCGCTGTGATCAGATCAGATTCAAGATGGCGCAGGCCAGCCGTAGCCGCCGTGATGGTATTCGCGCTGACAATGGAGCTCGTTATATCGCCCGTGATCTGAGCAGTGTTTGCTTCAAGTGAGGAAGCGCTCACATCACCCGCGATATTGGCGCTGCCAGCCGACATCCCACCCACAACCGCAACATCCCCGATGAATTGCGCAGTTCCAGAAACAGATAGCCCCCCTGCTTGCAAGGCGCCTGTAATCTCGCTCGCACCTGTTAACGTCGTCGCCTCAAGACCTTGAGCGATGTTGATCTGCACGGCATCCAGACTGGCAATATTATCCACATTATGGCCACCCATATCCAAATCTGTCTCCATGCGATTAAGCTCAGGAAAGAGCACGTTCTCCGTGCGGTGCAGGTAAGGCAGAATGCTTTGATCGCGGCGCACAACATCCAACGCCACCAAATCCCCAACGGCAGGCTTTGCCGTCGCAAAGCCGCCTGTCATCCAGCTGAGGTCGTAGTTCAAAGAAATGCCGCGCAAAAACCCTGGAGCTTGGCTGTGGATCAGACCAACACGCTCAACACCTTCGCCACCTTTTGGGATGGTCATGAACGCCGTCTCACCCGCAGGCAGAGCGCCGCGCGCAAGGATCACCACTTCATTATCCGAGCGGCGCAGTGCCGCCACCGAATAGTTGCGCCCTGTTGCGCTTTGAGCAGAAACCCCGGCATCCAGAACCCCAAAGGCTTCAAGTTGGGTTGGCGTTAGAACCAGCGCCTGACCTATGGTCAGGCTTTGAGCTTGACCCAGAACCAGATTGCGGCCCGCCTGCGCAAGATCACTCAAATAGCGCGCATCAAGCTCAGCCGCACGCTGACGCGCATAGGCCGAGCTGATCTGGATCAGCTGTGTGCTCACCACAATGGCCAGCATCAAAACAAGGGCTGTCTCAATCAAGGAAAACCCGCCCCGCTGCCTTGCACGCTCACGCAGGAGCGCGCCTTGTCTGGGCGCAATTGCCTGTCTCACGATGGGCTTTACCCGATCTGTCAGTAGCTTCAGCATCCCACACAGCTCCCGGTTGTAATCTGAGAAAAACTGGCCGTGTTTGCGATGAGCTGATCTGTACGCACAGCCGGGCTCACTGTTGCGCCTTCTGCCAAAGTGGCTTGAGCCGCATCCAATCGTTGTGCAACCAAATCTGCCGTCGTGGCGGATGCAGTTGACAGGCTGTTGACTGTGCCCCCCGCAGATAGGCTCACTTGACCAGAAGCAACTATGCCCGATGCCGCAGTGAGAGTTTCAGCTGCAAGGCTGGCAGGTGCACTCAGTGCGCCCACATTTGAAGCTCCAACCACCAAGGCCGTTCCCGTAACCGTCACAACCCCTGTGGGGTCCATATCGGTAAAACGCAAATAGGCCTCTGAGGGGCAGAGATGCGGCGCTCCAAGACAGCCCGCGCGCGTGGCTTTTGCGCTCGTCGCTGCCATATGATCCACTTCTGACAGCCTATACGTGGGGGATCCAAAAGCATCGCTGCCAAAAGACAGGCTCGTCTGAAACTGGTTTAGATGCTCATGGCCTACTCTCGCGCTGCGCAGCACATAATCTTGCTTAAGCTCGGCTAAGGCAGGACTGGCCACAACCAATTGGCGCGCCGTAAGGCTTGCGCCAAGCACAAGCTCACCTGCCGCACTCGCTGAGTTCAACCCAAGACGGCCCTGATCAGCCGACTTTTGAACCAACGCCGCCTCTACATCCCGAATAAGGCGATCCTCAACGCCCGGCTGCAACGACAAGATCATAAACCCCGTCACCCCATCAATGCTATCCGCCGTGGACACCCCAAGCGCAACATCAACACCCGCCATCGAGATCAAATAAGGTGAGGTGCTCACGCTTTGATCTGCAATCGGGGCGCGCCATCCGCTCGCTAAGAAGGTGCTGCTATGCCCAGCTGGGAGAAGAGCCGCCTCATGGCTTAGACCCCCAAGGATCGCCCTGAGGTTGATGGAGTTTTGCGCCACGTAGAAATCGTAATCCGCAGCCAAATCCCCCAAGGCCGTGGCAAGAGAGGCCGAGCGGGCGCGCCGATCTTGCTCGGCCAGAAGCGTGAGCGTTTGTGCCAGAACCAAAATCCCAAGAAGAAGCATGAGCCCGCTGCCAAGCAGCAAGGAGCCGCGACGCGGTGTGCGTGGTTGAGTTTTGTGCAGACCCGCGCGCGCAGACCTATCCTTACCCCTATGACCCAAGACAAGGGATGTGCCGAGTGAGCACAGCTCACAACAGCGCTGGCTCTCGGGCAGAAGTCTCTGCCCGAGTGCTCTGCCCGCAATAAGCCAGTGAGAGGATATGATCTGCGCAAAGTTCATTAGAACGTCAGCGCCACGGTATTGGTCGTATTATCACAGGCCGCAGCCACCGCCGCTTCGCTCAGTGGGAGCGTCAGAGCCGTTGTGCCAACCGATGCACTATCCAAGCCCGCCCCGCTGTCGCGGAAGGCCATGACAGCTGCTTCACAACCATTCTGAGGAAGATCTGCAACGGTGATTGTAAAGTCACGCGCGCCGTTGCCGACAATTGTAATGGCCGTATCAAACGGTGAGGTAAAGACATAGTTGCCTTGACTCACGCGCTGTAATTCTTTGTCCGAGAACCCTTCCCCACTCAAAAAAACCAAGAGCGATTGGTTTGCATAGATCCCCGAATATCCGTGGGCGGTTTCGATCACAGCCTGAGCGCGGGTCAATTGTGTTTGCAGGCTTGCTGCGCGCCATGAGTTCATGAGGCTGTTGAAGGTCATAAGCAGACCCGCCACGACAACCACAAAAAGCAACAACACAAGTCCGGAATCCAGCATACCAGCACCGCGACGCTCACGGCGCGCGAGGCGCTTCTTGGCAGGCCTGATGTGTGGTGTCTTTAACGCAAGTTTGGATGTTTGAGAGGTCATGGGGTTTATCCTTACAACATTGAGAAAATTGACATGATGGCCGTTGCGACAGCTCCCATCTGGGCCGCAATCGCGAACAAAAGAATTGTGTTCAAAACGCGCACCTGCGCTTTGACGCGCTCTTCCAAAAGCTCAAGCCAGCGGTCGAGGTAGGATGCGAATTTATCCATCCAGCCAGCCGTGCCATCCAAAGCTTGAGTTACAGTGATCAAATCGCGCGCTGGAAACTGATGCCCCGCCCGCGCCATGGCTTCGCCCCAGCGACCTGAGGTGAGATGGTTTGAGATTGCTGCGATGCGGCTGCGCGTATAGGGCGAGGCCGAACGCCCAAGCTCTTCCAACAGTGAAGCACTCAAAGTCTGGCCCATGCGGCCAAGCTCGATCACCGTATAAATGAAGCCTGCCCCTTGAGCCAATTTGTAAAGCGAATATGGCGGTATCAGGTCCAACCCGTTGCGCCCCTTCCAGCTCCATCTTGGCACGCTGATCCAGATTACAGTTCCGAGGCCAGCAAGCGGGATTAAAACCCAAGCAACATGGCTTGCAAACCATTGAGACGCCGTGCTCAAGAGGGAGACAAACCAATTCATCTGAATATCGCGCCCAAGGCTCTCAAGGGCTGGAAACAACTGCACCCCCATCACAAAGAAGGTCACGCACATGAGTGCCGTCAGAAGGATCGGCAAGGCCAGAGCCGAGACAATCGCGCTGCGAATTTTATGTTGCTGGGCTGCCAGTCGGGAGGCTGCGCGAAACATCCGCTCAGAATCCGCCTTACCAAGCGCATTGAAGACCAAAGCCTCAGGCCCTTTGACATAGCGCGCCACCCGCGCGCCAACATCACGACGCACAATACCCGCTTCAATATCACTCAAAATGACCGCCACAGCGCGCTGCCCTTGCCCGCGCGCCGTACTGGCAGCCGTTTGCAGCGCCGTGCTTAGGGCAATATCCGCAGCCAGCAAATCCGCCACCAAGCGCCAGACCTGCTCGCGCACCTGCGCTGAGAAGGCCCGCCTGCGCCACAGGAGAGCACAAAAGCGCATGGCGGTCTTTGAATGATGTATTGCATCACTCAACATTGCCATTACTCCCCGTGCGCAATTTGAGGCGCTGGCTTGGGTTCAGCCGCTTGCTGAGATCACCCTTCTTGGCCAAAGCATCAAAGGGATCGAGCTTACCTTGCAGCACAAGCTCTGTTATTTTGGCTTCAATCTCGATGCCCCCCATGCCGCCTTCATTCTTTGGGCGCAGCCAATGCAGTTTTGCGCCATTGGCGTCATTGGCGCGCACGTAGGCATTGAACGCATCATCCGGTTCAATCACTTCCCCCACAGCCATAAGACGCTGATAGCCTGCCCAAGCTTTGACACCAGCCTCAGACATATCCTTTTGGCAGTGCTCACAGCCCTCGCTGTTGCGCACGAAGACAGTCGCAAACGCGCCTTCCAATGGTTTAAGCGCGCGCGCCTGTGCCTCGCTGAAGCTTTGCTCTGAAAGCGCGAGCTTGCAGTGATCACATAGGATCGGCACCAAGGTCTGCTTCATGTAAATGCGAATGATGCCTGTCTGGCTGATCTCTTCAGGCGGCACCCCAAGGGCAATCATGCGGAACGGAATCTGAACCGCATTGGCCACGTGCAGCGTGGAATATATTGCATGGCCCGATTGAACGAACTGCAAGAGCTCACGCCCCCCTGCCCCGTCACGGATCTCAGAGAGCATCCCAATATCGGGATTGATGCGCACAAAATTGCGAAGCGCCTTGCGGTAGTTGGCGCTGCGCTCAGTCTCTCCCCCGGCGCTTTTGAGGGGAATTTGCATCACCCCATCGCGGCGAATGCGATACTCCACTGGATCTTCCAGTGTCACCAAGGACAGGCTGCCGTTGTACTCGTCATAGACCCGCTCAAGGGCGCGCACCAAGGTGGTGGATTTGCCGTCTCCTGTCTCTCCCCCAATGATCACAGCGCCTTTGAGGTTTTGGCGCGCACGTTCAAGCGCGCTGAGGACTTCTTCATCAAGACCAAGATCTTCAAACGCGCCGGTCTCGGAGGTGTCTTTGTAAAACAAGCGCGCCGTGATGCTTGCGCCCATGCTGACATCACTCTCGTGGTAGCTTGATTGTATCCTCAGTTTGACCACATTGGCAGGCAGAGGCACTTTCTCAGAGGCCGATATTGAAAACGACTGAAACTCATAGTCCGAGTAGGTGATTTCTCCTGCGCCGCCGTCTTGGGCATTAAAGGCCGCAAGAATGGCGTGCATCCCTTCTTCAGCTGTCCAATTGTAGCCATAGCTGATCTCACGGCCCGCCACGCGCAAGCGCACGGCCGTGTAGGTGTCGTGTTTGATCACGCGCAAATCACTCGCCTGCACATCAGCCGCATGTTCAATCAAGCGCAAAAAGCGGCGGTGACCCGCTGTCATCTCTTCTTCACTGACGCGGTTTGTGTCTTGGCTGCCGCTGCGGCTCGTAATGGAGTAAAGCTCACTGATGGCAGGCAGGTCACGCTCTTCATAGCTTGGGACATCGGCTGGAATGACGCCCATCTTTTGATACTTGCGCAACGCCCCCAGAAAATCGCTATTGTGGCGATAGCCGCGTGCCACATAGCAAATACCGTTCTTATGCAGCGCAGCCTTGCCCGCAAAATCGGGATAGGCGCGCATGTCATAAATGCCGTTGCTCAGCACCGTTGCGAGCTTTGGGCGGCCCAAGAGGTCTGAGAACTTCGGCAACATCACTCATCACCCTCGTCAATGAGAGTCTCAGGCTCAACGCCCATCTGCGTGGTCAGTGCGGTGTTTGGCTGGATCGTGTACTTAAAGTTGACATCAATCGCTGAGCCGGGCTCGGTTGGTGCCACGGGCAAGGGAATGGTTTGTCCTTGTGGATCAACGGCCAGAACAACCTCTGGGCTGACGGAGCTGATGCGCCAGTTGCCGGGAAGGCTATCGCCAGCTTTGACCACGTATTCTTCCCCAAGGCCTGAGCGCAGTGTCGCCCAGTGAAACGCGCCATCCCCACCCCGCTGATGACCTGAGAGCTCCACCATATACTCACGCGCGCAAACATCCGTGCCTGAGACCACCTCAAGCTGGCCGATCATTGGTGTGACAGGCTCAGGGGTGGTTTGTCCTTCGGCAAGCTCAGCAGTTTGTTCTGGGGCTTCTGCTGGGGCTTGCTCTTCTGCGTCTTGGCCCGCCACAGTCGTGGCGTGTGGTGTGATGGGTTCGCCTGCTTCAGGGGTTGATATATTGGCGCGCTGCCGCTGCGCGGCATCAAGCGCATCTTCCTCTTGGGAGGCTGTGAGCAATGCGCGCAGCTCACGCTCTTGATTGAGAATAAGGTTCACGCGCTCTTGACGCTTTGCGCAGGCCGCAATGGCCTCATCTTCAAGCGCCATGATGCCAAGGCGATCCGCCGCTGTAAAGGCTCCGAGATAGGCTTCTTTGAACACACCGAAAGGACAGGAGAGAATATCAAAGCTCGGGGCGGTGCTTGCAGCCTCATCCTTAGCGGCCACAACCGCCGTCGCGGTTGTGCGTGCAGTCCCAAACCCTTCGGCAAGGAGCGTGTTTGCGGGCAGCATAAGAGCCGCCACGGCTGTGGCGCAAAATAGCTTACTCATTGGGGCTGCTTTCTGTTGTGGCTGTGATTGCGGCGGCGAGGTCCGCAGGCGCAATGGCAAAGGCTTCGCCCTCAGAAGGGGTGATTACAATACCCGCGCCCTCTAGCGCCCAGCGTCCATAGACTGTTGGGGCGGCGCTATAGAGCGTTCCGTCCACATCAAAGCGCAGGCCCGCAGGTAACGGGTGAGGCAGCGCGTCTGTGGCTTTGCCAAGCTGACCTGTTGTGATGATTTGCAACTGCTCGGCCAGCGCAAATTTATCCCCTGTGAAATGCACTGCCAGATCACGATCAAGCTCAACGCTTTGGCCATGTCCATCCTGCCAAAGCAGGTGCAACATATCCTGATCAACCATTGCCGTTGCGCGCGCAGCCAGCGTCCCTTCGTCTGTGAGACGCCAGATCTCGTTCAGCCCATCAACGAATACGAGATGGCCTTCGAGATTGTCGACACGAAAGAGCTCACCGTGGCGCGCGCTTGCGCCTGCAAGCAATTGCGCCACGGTCTCCGCCTGCCCTGCCTGAGGGAGAGACCAAACAAGGCAAAGAGAAAGAGCTGATGACCTCAAAAGCGCGCGCATCGATCAGCGATCCTGTCCAGGCATGGGCTGGAAGTCGAGATCAAGCCGCACAATTGGAGGCTCTTTGGCCTCATACTCAGGCTTCAGAACCCGCGTGCCCGGATCCTGTTTGATGAGATCAAGGTAATACTTCGCCGTTTGCTTCTTGTTCACCCGCGCGCCAAGGCTTTTGGCCGAAGGAAAATCTGGGCAGAGCTCCCAAGTCACAGCAGGAAGCTCGGTTTGCAGGTGGCCAGTGCGCATCTCCCAGAGACGAAGCTTCTGGTACCAGTATGTTGTAATGCCACCTGTAGACGCGTCATAGCTTATGTGCTCTTGCCCCGTCTTTTTGCCGTCTCTGTACATTTCTGTACGGGGAAACATGGTTCGCAAATATTTACTGGTATGGTCAGCACCTTGATAGTCTACAATACCAAGCCCATACGGGTTGCCCATGCTCGGGGTACCAATACAAGTTATTCTTTTGCCTTCCTTAGAGTGCCAGTAAATGGCGACTTCCCCACCTGTTGTATTCTTTGCTCCAATGCCATCATAGTCGATGTGAGACACATAAGCCGTGCCCCCGAGCAGCGGCTGCACATGCTCCGCTTTAACGTTCTGGAAGAACTCACCGTATTTGTGGATGTCGCGGGTGCCAGCTGTGGCGGCACTTGCGCCGAGGGCCACAACAGTGGCGAGCGTGGCGATTGAGTTTACTTTAGACATGGATCTGTCCTTTCGTGTTCTGACGTTCTTTTCGAATGTAGGATGCAATCACAGGCACCTCTTTGATTTCTTCAACGGTACGACCATTGGCAATCCATCCCCTAGCATAGCAGAGTGGTTCCAAGATATTTCGGTAGATCCGTCCGAGCTGGCGACGTTTGTTGCCTCGCATTTCTGCTCGGA
>Ga0228626_1000711_pt1 | contig 14285 bp, 9 predicted proteins | sample 31DmetaG_FD_183028 | JGI IMG/M metagenome (GOLD analysis project Ga0228626, IMG submission 183028) | Seawater microbial communities from Monterey Bay, California, United States - 31D | ecosystem: Environmental > Aquatic > Marine > Coastal | place: USA: California | collected 2016-10-26
AAGATCCCGGCTACTCGGTGCTAATATATCAGTATACCCTCGCTGATTAGCAGCTCGTACGAGAGCAGATCCAACCATTCCCCGAGCCCCAAAAATAAGCAGTTTTTTCATAGCGAACAATTTCCTCGGAAATTAAGACTCGATTGCCACCGACACATCATAGCCGTGCGATTTGAGAAGCGCATGACGCTTTGCAATGTCCAAATCATTAGCAACCATCTCAGTGCACATCTCCTCCACTGTTATTTCAGGCACCCAGCCAAGCTTTTCCTTTGCTTTAGTTGGATCACCAAGAAGGGTTTCCACTTCCGCCGGACGGAAGTAACGCGGATCCACTTTCACAATCACATCTCCGACTGAAACTGCTGGAGCCTTGTTCTGGTCGACTGCAGATACTGTTGCAGTCTCTTCCACGCCCGCTCCAGAGAATTCCAGCTCAATGCCTGCCTCACGAGCGGACATTGTCACAAACTCGCGCACCGAAATCTGTTTGCCAGTGGCGATCACAAAATCTTCGGGTTGTTCTTGTTGCAGCATCATCCACTGCATACGCACGTAATCCTTGGCATGGCCCCAGTCACGCAACGCATCCATATTTCCCAAATAGAGGCATGGCTCTAAACCTTGCGAGATGTTTGCGAGTGCGCGTGTGATTTTACGAGTCACAAAGGTCTCACCGCGACGCGGCGACTCATGGTTAAACAGAATTCCATTACAGGCATATATGCCATAGGATTCACGGTAATTAACCGTGATCCAGTAAGCATACATCTTCGCAGCAGCATAAGGAGAGCGGGGGTAAAAAGGTGTTGTTTCTTTTTGAGGAACTTCCTGCACCTCGCCATATAATTCAGACGTTGAAGCTTGATAGAACTTGGTTTTTTTCTCCAAGCCGAGGAAGCGGATTGCTTCCAGAAGGCGTAATGTGCCGATTGCATCGACATCTGCAGTATATTCAGGAGCTTCAAACGAAACCGCAACATGTGACTGCGCGCCCAAGTTATAGATTTCATCAGGCTGCACCTCACTAATAATGCGTGTGAGATTTGATGTGTCTGTCAAATCGCCATAGTGCAAGTGGAAGCGAGAATTCTCAACGTGAGGATCTTGATATATGTGATCGACACGCTCGGTATTCAAAGAAGATGCCCGACGCTTGATGCCGTGAACTTCGTAGCCCTTTTCTAATAAAAATTCCGCCAAATAAGATCCATCTTGGCCAGTAACCCCAGTAATAAGTGCTTTTTTCATAGTATATGTGTCATGTATCTCTGCATATTAAAATATATCAGAGATGAAGTTTGAGATGATTGCTTAATTCAAAATGCCTGAACTTTAAGCACTCTAGACATATTGGCAGTCGACGTCTAGTCGAGAGGTTTTTGTACTAAAAAAGGTTCTTCGTCATTTACCGGGGAGTGAGTGCATAGAACCACTGATTCAGTTCCATGGCACAACCGAATCCCATGGCGAGCGAGCTTGTTATTATGCCCTTGGGTGCGGATGAACCTAAAGCTTCCAGCAATCTCAGGTTCTGTTCTGTGCGGTGGATGAGCCTCCGTGTCTCCGCGTCTCCGTGTGAGAATGGCGTCGTGCTGGTCTTTTGTGTGGTCATTGAGCACAGAGCCAACAGGAGCAGGGTTTCACACGGAGGCACGAAGGCACGGAGCTTGGGTTCTGATGTCGTTCATGTTTCTGTGCTTACAATATCTATAAACTTTAATCCCGCTTCCTTGCTATACCTTTCACGCTAATCGACGAAGAACCCTAAAAAAGCGCCCTCAGAGAAGGGCGCTTTGGTAGAAAGACGAGTCGACTTATTTCTTATCAAGCCAACGGGAAATCTTAACGATCGTCCACTCTTCTTCGTTGCCACCGATCTTGGTCGCAGCGGTTGCACCTTTTTCCTTACCCAGCAATTGCTGCGCAAGGGGTGTTTTGTAAGAAAGGATGTTATTTTTGGGGTCACTATCCCAGGCACCTAGGATCGCGTACTGATGCTTCTTACCTGTGGAGCCTTCCTTCAGATCTACGATGCTGCCGATACCAACAAGACCATTGGAAGCCTCAGTGAAATCGGTGACACGTGCACGAGAGAGATCCACTTCCAACTCATTCTTACGTGAAAGCAAGATGTCTTGGTCTTGACGAGCCATCTTGTATTCAGAATTTTCTTTCAAGTCACCGTGCTCACGCGCGGTCACAATCGATTGCTTATTCTCAGGAATCTTAGTCGCAATAAGATCTTCATATTCAGCCTTTGCTGCGTTGAAGCTGTCTTGAGAGACAATCAATGCATCATCTTCAGAGGCATTCGCAGACTCACCTGCCAATAGGCTTTGGACTGTTGGGAACTTCTTAATAAAGCGCGCAAGCAATGACTTCTTGGTCAACTCTTCAAAGCCCTGATTGAGGAGCAATGTCTGCGCAAGGTCACGCGCAGTTTCGACATTCGCATCAGCCAGCAAGTCAGGAATCAAATCCGTGTCATCACTCAGCAGGTCACCCAATGGGATACGGCGAGTGCTTGCATTTTGCAGTGCTTCGTAGTCAATCGCGTAGAACATCGCAGCCAAAAGACGCGGAGTCACCAGCGGATTAATGATCGAGTAATACTTCTTAGAATTACGGTTCTTCACTACCCATAAAAGCAGTGGTCCTTTAATGGTTTGCTCGTTGAGCCAACGATCGAGGCAATAGCTAATGCGCTCTTGCTGCTCTTGCTCCAGTAGGAAATTAATACATTCGGTGGTAAACTTACCGCTGGAATTACGGAGCAAATCTTCGACCATCTGTAACCATTTGTCCGGGTATGTGCGGCGGATTAGGTCGAGATAACGCTTAAAATAAAGCGCTGGAAGCTCAGCAGCGAGTTCGGAGTAATCCGCAGTCGCATCAAGAATCGATGCTGAAGAAGGCTCGAGTGTTTCCACATCTTCGTGGAGGTCGCGTGCCAAGTTATTGCGAACCCATACCCCGTGCAAGCGGTCTGCTTGGCTCAAGCTCTTAGCATTTCTAATCGCGTCAGTGAGCTCTTCCAGGATCTGCGGCATCTCTTCACGAACGACAGAAATGTTTTCAGACAAGGCATAGAGTTTCTCACCAAGAAGAATCTTTTGCTTTGAGTTTTTCGTGCTGTGAAACTGCTCGAGAATTTCTTGCTCTGGCTTCACCGGCTCATCGCGAAATATATAGGGGTCCGACTTTTTAATCGGCGCACCAATGCGGGGATCCTTGACCAATACCTTCTTAGTCGCAGTCCACCACTTCTTATACTTGATCGGACCGATCACTCGCGCCAAGACACGCTCGATCTCCGCAGTTGTCATCGCCTGGCCATCTGCTGCGGAGATAATCTCACACATCAGGTCGCCCGGTGCTTTCTTGATCATTTCCTCGATCAAATCGGCTTCGATTCGAGAACGAACTAGAATATCGTTCGGCTTGAGCACGTCCAATTTGTCCACACAAAATGCAGGGGCCATGGCGTGACCTTTTTTACCTTCTTCAAAATCAATAATGATCTTGGCTGCCACAGGATCGTAATCAACGATCTTGCCGAAACCCCAGCTGCGATGCAGGCAGTAATTACCTGGCGCCATGGCTTCGAGTTTCGCACGTGCGGAAACTAGCTTTGGATTTTTTTCAATGAGAGCGTCTATTGCCTCTTTGTTCATAATAGATTGCGAATGCTGTTCTTAAGTCGTAAACAATCAAAGATGCACAGTTTATATACCAATGAGAAGTATTAAGTTCAACTTATCTGCACCCAATGTCAGCGCATGGGATGGAGCCGTCGCACTCACCGAGGCCTACCTTAGCGAAAACCTTAAGGCAAATCAGCTCCTAGAGCGTTTACCAGAAGGGTTTTCGGGTGAACGGCGCGCCACCTGCCAGTCCCTGTTTTTAGGTGCACTGAGGCATGGGCAGCGCGTTCAAAACGCGCTTCAGCCTTTCATAAAACAACGTCCACGAGCCCTCGTTGAAGCGATTTTTCTCGTGGCAGGCTATGAAATGCTCTCCAGCCAGCCTGAAAAACACCCGCAAATTGTTCATCATGCCGTGGAGCGCAGTAAAAATCATGCGGCTCAATCGGAAACTGGTCTACTCAACGCGGTGCTGCGCAAATTGCCCGAAGCGCTTGATGCCACACACCCAAGTAACCGACCTGATGCCCATTTCAGTCATCCGAAATGGTTATTCAAGCGCTGGAATAAGGAATTTGGCCCACCGACCACCATCAAATTGATGGAATGGAATCAACGCATTCCAGCCACCTATCTAAAACTTTACGACACTCCTAGTGAACTGCCCAAAGGTCTGGAACCCACCCAGTGGGAGCAATTCTACAAAGTCGCGCCCGGCGCCTCTTGGAAAGATGACCTGCGCCCGCTACTTAACAAGGGCAATGCCTATGTAAAGGATCCGTCAACACGACTCGCGCCTGACTTGCTAGCACCGAAGCCGGGCGACAATGTACTCGATCTATGCGCGGCACCAGGCGGCAAGGCTTACGATCTCGCTCACTTGATGCAGCGCCAGGGGCACATTGTCGCACTTGACCTGCCGGGCCCGCGAATCCAACGCCTTAGCGAGAACCTCGAAAACCTCGCAACCGAAGGTCTGCAATGCACCATCCTTGAAGGGAATCTACTTGAGCTGGATGCCACTGCCTTCGAGGAGCAAAATCTGCCGAGCCAATATGACGCGGTGATGCTGGATGCACCCTGCTCTAACACAGGAGTCATTCAGCGCCGAACCGATGTAAAATGGCGGTTGCGCGGACGCGATGTCAGCAACTGTGCGTACCTACAAAAACAGCTGCTCGAAGCCGCAGCGCACTGTGTTAAACCAGGCGGCCGCCTAGTCTACAGTACCTGCAGTATTGAACTCGACGAGAATAAGGAAGTGGTCGATGCCTTCTTGGGCTCTGCGGTGGGGCAACGTTTCTCACTTCAAGACAGTGCTATCAGCCTTCCTTGGGAAACTGGGCACGATGGCGCAGGTGCCTTTTTACTCGTCGCCGATACGCAGGGCTAAAAACTCAGAACTACCAAGCATTCAATAAAAATGGCGCGGGGTATCATCACCCGCGCCACTCTTTTAAAAAACTGCTGAATCGAAGCTACTGATTCTTCTGGGAGTAGAAGTCATCAATTTTCTGTGCCACATCACGATAACTGATGTCTGCACCGTAAAGTGCCTTAAACTCAACCATCGCTTTATCCATATCTCCCTGAGCTTCGTAGCATGAGCCGAGCTCATAGAGCACATCCTTCTTCTGGTCAGTAATGCCAGGGATTTCTGACTTCGCGATGTTCAACTGCTCGGCAGCCAAATCCGCAAAGCCCTTCACCTTATAAGCTTTGCCTAATAAGATTAAAGCACTGATACGAACTTTCGGGCTACGCTGTGCAAGTTGCAGCTCTTTAATCGCCTTATCTGTCTCACCATCCTCATGGTAGAGCTCACCAAGTTCGTAACGATAGCTGAATTCATTTGGATAACGCTGGACCAGATCTTCAGCTTGTGAAAGACGGAACTCCCGCTCTTCAGCGCGCAGATCTTCGAGTCCGCTCTTAAGTGCAGTATTCTCAGGATCCGCTTCCAGTGCTTCCTCCTTCGCGGCAATCGCATGCGACATTTTCTCACGTTTGAGTGTGCCCTCGAGACGCTCGAGATTCACGTCTGCGCTTCCTGCTTCAAGCTGTCGCGCCTTGCCGATCCACTCCAATGCATCGTCAAACTCACCGAGCTTGCGGTAGTTGCTGCTGATTTCGCGGTAAAAGTTGATATTCCCAGGCTGCTCTGCAACGGCGGCCTTGGCATCTTCAATCATTGATCGCAGACCGGCATCTCCTGTTTTCGCACGACCAGCTTGCTCCAGCTTCTGCGCTTCTTCTTCGTCCTTAAGCTTGTCGCGGAAACTTTCATCCTCCTCCCACTTACCCTTGCTGATCGACTGTTCAACAGACGCTTTCTTGATCAATCCCTGTATCTCATCATCGCTAGGATGCTGATGGTAAGCTGCATCACCAATACGGATCGCATCTTCACTGCGGCCGATATGAATATATACAGACATGAGCGCCTTAATGTTTTCCACATCTTTAGGCTCGATCTTCTTAATTTCTTCATATGCGAATGCCGCAGTTTCAAAAAGCTCAAGAGCCTCGGCTGCTGCGCCAACTACCTGATGTGCTTTCACATTCGCAGGATTTGCATTCAACATTTGCTCCGCTGAAGCCAAGGCGCCCGCAGGATCCTTCTTTACTTTGGCATCGCTGCCCATTGAGAACGGAATGCTGGATACTTTTGCAAGGAAGCCACCAAAGCCTTTGCTCTTACCACCACTAACTCGTTGCTGCGCTTGACGCAAAATCTTACGCGCATCCAAGCATCCTGGATGACGACCGACAATATTGGTCATGATATCAACCGCGTAAGCGGGATTTTTATCCACGGCTTTACGCGCGTTTTCTATCTGCTTCTGTAAACGGGGATCGAGATCTTTTAGGGTACATTCTTCCATAATGGTAAATTATTCAAGGTTCTCAGCATTGGGGAGCGATTAACGAACAACTACATCCAAATCGCAACAAACCGCGCTTTCCAAGCCTTTTAATGCATCCGCAACACGCTTTTGATCTTTTCCCTCAACCAGTAGACGGATCTTGGGCTCCGTTCCGGAATATCGAACAAGCACTCGACCCTCTTCGCCGAAATCTTTCTCAATTGTTGCAATGGTAGAATTAAGCGTGTCCAGTGTCGCCAAAGGTTTCTTTTCGGCAACTCGTAGATTGTTCGTCGCCAATGGAAATAGGCAAACCTCTCGGCGCAACTGAGATAAAGGCTGCTTTGCCTTGCGCATGAGATCAATCAACTTGACCGCAGCGACCAGACCGTCACCCGTAGTTGCATTGTCTGAAAAAATGATATGGCCGGATGATTCACCTCCGATATTTGCTCCGATCTCACGCATCACCCGAGCCACATTTCGGTCACCTATATCGGTCCGCACAACTGTACCGCCCGCCTCGCGCACAGCATGGTCGAGGCCCAAGTTGCTTTGTATCGTCGCGACCAGAGTATCGTTCTTTAAAGTCCCCGCTCGCAGACCATGAATCGCAAAAAGCCCCAATAAAATATCACCATCCACCACGGCACCCGTCTCATCGCACACCACCAAACGGTCACCATCACCATCGTGCGCGATTCCCAACCTTGCGCCGTGCGTTACCACCGCTTGCCCCAGTAACTCTGGATGCTCACTACCGACATCGCGATTTATATTCTGACCATTCGGCTGATCTCCAATCAAAACAAGCTCCGCACCCCAATGCTCAAATGCCGCCGGAGTCGTCTGACTCGTTGCACCATTTGCGAGGTCCAACACGACCTTCCAGCCCTTTAAGCAATTCTCATCCATCAAGGATCGGATGTAGTTAATATAAAAAGCCGCCGCATCCAATGGGTATGATTCCGGCTGGGACAACTCCTGAGGGACCTCAGGCTCGACATCGAGCAAGGCCTCGATACGCGCTTCTTCGACGTCGTTAAATTTGCAGGCGGACCCATCAAAAAGCTTAATGCCATTGTCCGTAGCGGGATTATGCGACGCGGTGACAGCAATGCCGAGGTCAGCACTCTGTTGCAACAATGCCTGAGCAATCGCTGGCGTCGGCGCAACCCCGATATCATGCACAATGACTGCATGTTGATTCAGACCTTGAATCAACGCATCTGCCAACTCAGGACCACTGCCACGCGTATCGCGGCCAATGACTGCATTTAACGGCAGCTTTGGATTGAGCTCTTTTAGATACCGCCCCAATGCAGACCCCAAACGAAAGGCCAAGGCCGGATTAATCAAATCGCTGCCAAAGGCTCCACGAATTCCATCTGTACCAAAATAATTTCCCATCACAAAACCTTATAAAAAATTTACGCTTGTTTGTAAAATGCACGCACGCGCTCTAGCCATGCCGCCACTGCACCACTCTGCAGCGTATCACTGGCCTGCGTCACTCCTGCTGCGACATCAGTAGCAACGCCAGCGACCCACAGTGCCACTCCTGCATTGAACAACACACTATCGCGCAGCCCCGTCGGCACTGCTCCGGCATCGCCGCTAAGTAACGCATGCATCACCGTAATATTCTCGGCTACCTCGCCTCCAGCGAGATCCGCAAACTCGCACGCGCTTAAACCTGCATCGTGCGGCGAGAGTGTTTGATGAATCGAAGCCAAACGCCCAAAGCCCGCCACGAAATTCTCACCCGCGCAGCTCAACTCATCCAACGCGCGCCCAGCCTCAGGGCGCCCATGCGCCACCACTCCAGCAGACAAACCTATATTACCTAAAGCATCTGCCAATGGTTGCACCCATTCTTGCGAAAAAACGCCCAATAATTGATGTGCCGGTCGGCCTGGATTAATTAAAGGCCCCAGCAAATTAAAAATCGTACGCTGACCTTGGTCGGCCAACGCGCGGCGCACTGGCATGATCTCCTTGAACGCGGGGTGATACGCTGGCGCAAAAAAGAAACAAAAATTCAACTCGCGCAACGACTCGCGCAACACATCGTGTGGCGCATCTAAGCGAATACCCAGCGCCTCTAATAAGTCTGCGCTACCGCACTTCGAAGTAATTGAGCGATTGCCGTGTTTAAACACTGGCACGCCTGCTGCCGCGACGACAAAGGAAACCGCCGTCGATATGTTGAATGTACCAGAGCCATCACCTCCCGTACCACACACATCGATCGCGCGACTGGCCCACTCCTCGACCCCAGGATCTACAGCATGCGCACGAAACGCTTGCGCAAATGCCGCAACCTCGGTCGCAGTCTCACCTTTACGCGCCAGAGCAAGTAAGCATTCGCGCTTCGACTCTGCGCTGACATCAGGCCGTATGAGTAACTCCGCGACGACCATCGCCTGATCGGCCTTTAGGTCGGCTCCAGCCTGTATAATTTCTATATATGTTTCGAGTGCTTGCATCTGTCAGGTGACAAGGAAAGCAATCGCTACGCGGTTTAACCTCAAGCAAAAACCCTACAGCTCTAAAAATAGAAAATGCCAGGCTGACACTTTCCTGCTTCCAATCATACAAAATCCCCCTAGCTTGCGAAACATGAAATCTACCGGTGCCCTCATTTTCGCCATCTCTTTTTTTGCCGGCACACTTGGTCATGCCAAGGAAACTAAGGTCCCCGATCAAGGGAGTAATGCACCCAGCGCCGCTGGCCTGAGTTATACCGATGCCATCACGCTCGGGCTCGTCGAAGGTCTCACAGAGTACTTACCAATCTCTTCCACTGGGCACCTAATCATCGCTAACGCACTGCTGGGGCTCGATGGCGACACTCCGATGTTGGACTCGCAGGGGCAGCCGATTCTGGTCGATAACCAAGATGGCACACAAAGCCCATATACAATTGGCGATGCTGCCTACGCCTACGTGATCGTTATTCAAGCTGGCGCCATTGTTGCCGTGGTGCTCCTCTATTGGCGCACCATTCTCACACTTATTTTAGGCTGCCTTGGCAAAGATAGCCAAGGTCTCAAACTCGCAATTAACCTCATCGCCGCTTTCCTCCCGGCAGCAGTCCTCGGCTTATTGCTCAACGATTTAATAGAATCGGCTCTGGGTGATAATACTTTTGCCGTTGCCGGTGCACTGATTGTCGGCGCCTTTGTCATGCTGATTGTGGAACGCTGGCGCCATCATGGTAATCCAAACGCCGTGCCCCCCCAAGATGGCCCCGGCCTAGCTGAGCTCACTGTCGGTAAATCTGTAATGATCGGGGTTTTTCAATGTTTCGCCATGTGGCCTGGTACCAGTCGCTCGATGGCAACCATCGTTGGTGGCTATATCGCTGGCCTCTCCCCAGCACATGCCGCAGAGTTCAGCTTTTTACTCGGACTCATCACGCTGAGTGCCGCGTCTTGCTATAAGTTTCTTACTGATGGCTCAGAAATGCTTGCTGCGCTTAACATTGGGCCTGTCTTGGTCGGCTGCATTGTTGCTTTTATCTCTGCTGCGCTCGCGGTCAAATGGCTCGTCGGCTATCTCAGTAAACACGGGCTTGCTCTATTTGCATGGTATCGAATCGCGCTGGCAATTGCCATCTTTGCATTAATGAAGTAGTGCCGCTTGAGAGTTGAAAGCCAATCAGCGCCACTCGTGCTTCGGATAACGCCCAGCCAACTCTTTGCGCACATGCGCATACGCTCCGTCCCAGAAGCCATCTAGGTCATCAGTCAAATGCGCTGGGCGCTGATTGGGCGCGAGCAATTCGACCAGCAACGGCACTTTGCCATTAGCCACCGTCAAACTCGAGCCGGGTACATCATAGAAATCTTGGAGCTTTGATGCGATAAACGCGCGACCATCAGCTTCGTAACGAATCTTAGCAGGATTGCGGCGGCGTGGCAGATCCATCGTCGCTGGCGCATAAGTATCGATATAGTAGTGCTGCTCTGGGCTGATCCACTCCTGGACAGTCGCCAATACAGGTCGGTCTTTGATCTCTTTATAGCTCAAAGCTCCATGGCAGATTTGCTCCACGAGTAACTGTCTCGCTTCATCATCAATCGCAGGAATCTCAGTCTCAGGACAATGCTGCGCCACAAAATTAACTCGTTGTATCCAATTATCTACTACTACATCCCAGCCTTTTAAATTCAAATTACCCGCAACGACTTCCGCTGCCAACAACTCTGCAGCACGATCAAAGTCTGGCTCGCCTTGATCCATCACCGAGAGCACCAAGTCACGAAAGCACCGTTCACTGCGACTCACCACACGGCGCAAGCCCGCATCATACGTGGTCAGCATCCCATCTGAAAAATCTGCGGGAAACAATTCATTCAGCCACGCCGGCTCCACTGTGGTCGCCATACCGAGTAACACCGTGACATCGCCGCGTACCTCGCGCTCCTCGATTTCAGCTGCGACAAACAGTGGACTCTCCACTACGCTCTCACGTCGCAACTCACCAGAGCGCCCATGCACCATACGGCAGCGCCGCGTACCTGAATCATTACGCTTCGCCAAATGATCCGAAAACCCAGCCAATAAACATTTACAAATACGCTCTGCCTCATCAGGCAACGACGCTGCCCGCGCATCCAAGCCTTGTCGCTGCGCAAGTTGCAGTAACTGCCGCGCGGACTCACCCGCTTGTCGTGCCGCTCCACCATGAATACCGAGCGCCCCACAGCTCGATGGATGAAACTTCGCTTCGCGCGCCATATACCACGCCTGTAGATGCACAAAAAAATCCGAGCGTTCATCAGCCTGATCTTCGATCTGCCGGAGCTGCTCTTTGCGCACACGCGCATCACGCGAAGCTCGATAAAACGATCGACCTTGGCTGAGCCCTGCGATCAATGCGACCTCCGGCAACACACCGTGCCTGTCCGCCTCCAACAACATACGTGCATAACGCGGATGGAGGGGAAAGCCCGCCATTTTTTTGCCTGTTGCGGTAATTGCCCCCTCCACATCCAAGGCCCCCAGATCACACAATAACTCATGGGCGCGCGTCAGCGCCTGCGGCTCTGGTGCCTCAAACCAAGCAAACTGCTCTGGCTGCGAAATACCAGCGGCTGCAAGTAACAATAAAGTCTCAGACAAATCGACTCGCTTTACCTCTGGCTCATCGCGCTCTCCACGCGCAGCATGTTCAGCCTCACTCCAAAGCCGCAGACAGGTGCCCGGCCCTGTACGGCCCGCTCGACCCATGCGTTGCTCCGCCGATGCGCGGCTAATCGGCTCAACCAAAATCGAATTGATCCCACGGCCCGCATCGTAACGCGCAATCCGCGCCAGTCCGCCATCGATGACTAAGCGTACCCCTTCGATCGTAATCGAAGTCTCCGCGACATTTGTTGAAACAATGATCTTCGCGCGGCCGCCGCTAGACACCGCACGATCCTGCGCATCAGGTGGGAGCTCTCCGTGAAGTGGCAATACCTCATATTGCCGCGATTCTGGCAACGCTTCCAGCGCGGCGATCGTCTTACGAATCTCAAATGCCCCTGGCATGAAGATCAACACATCGCCCTCGAACCCCTCTCGCACCGCGGTGCGAAACGCCGCCGCCGCACGTGACCAGACTGGAGCCGCATCGCGATTCAATGCCGCGCCCATGTGGCGCATTGCTACAGGATACATCCGCCCCGATGCCTCGATACGAGCACAGGGCTGTAAATAGCCTTCCAAAGTTTCAATATCTAGCGTGGCCGACATCACCAACAGCTTCAGGTCAGGCCGTTGATGCTGGACCGATTTCAACGCACAAGAAAGACTCAGGTCACTGGTAAGATGGCGCTCGTGGAATTCATCAAACACCACCGCACCGACGCCCTTGAGGCTGGGGTCTTGTAAAATTTGCCGCAGTAAGATCGCCTCGGTCACGAAGCGAATGCGCGTCTTCGGACCCACTACATTTTCAAAGCGGATCTGATATCCCACCTCATCACCTAGCTGACACCCACGTTCTTGCGCCACTCGCTTAGCCAGTAAGCGCGCAGCGAGGCGCCGCGGTTGCAGCACCACGACCTGACCTTCGATCTGTGCGGCATCGACGAGAATCTGCGGCACCTGCGTGGACTTACCCGAGCCAGTCGGCGCACTCAGCACGATGCGCCCATGCGTTGCCAAACCAGCAACGATTTGATCGGCGACGAAATGTACCGGTAACGATAAATGAGAATCAGACATAGACACATCTAAAAGCAGACAATCGCACGGCTTTGCCGCAACTTAAAAGCCCATGCGCATGCTTTAATCTGTTGGGGAGGGTCGACCTCCCCAAGAGCAAGAAACAACTCCATCGCCCCCAACATACATCACATGCCTTCCACGATAATTGAAGATGAACTATCTTTTAACCCGGATTATGCATAAAGCCGAGGATGTGCGGCTGTCTCTCACAAAGCACGCTGAGCTCACAAAGGTTTACGTTTTGCGGAAAATCTCATCTGATTAAAATGGGAGGCTTTTTTCGAATGCTTCCTCAATCACGAGTCTTAGCCTTTGTGAGCACCGTGAGCTTTGTGAGAGATTGATTCTGTCATAAGTGTGGGCAGTTAATACGGGATGCCCCAAGAGCGGATAATCCTGTCGGACGCTTCCGCATCGCTAGCGGACGACACGGAGGTCGTCCCTCCCAAGAGCAAGAAACAACTCCATCGCCCCCAACATACATCACATGCCTTGGGCGCTGATTGAAGATGAACTATCTTTTAACCCGGATTATGCATAAAGCCGAGGATGTGCGGCTGTCTCTCACAAAGCACGCTGAGCTCACAAAGGTTTACGTTTTGCGGAAAATCTCATCTGATTAAAATGGGAGGCTTTTTTCGAATGCTTCCTCAATCACGAGTCTTAGCCTTTGTGAGCACCGTGAGCTTTGTGAGAGATTGATTCTGTCATAAGTGTGGGCAGTTAATACGGGATGCCCCAAGAGCGGATAATCCTGTCGTCCGCTTCCGCATCGCTAGCGGACGACACGGAGGTCGTCCCTCCCAAGAGCTGAAAGCAATTCCATCACCCACACCATATATCAATGCCTTCCCCGATAATCGACAATGAACCCAAAAAAAAAGGCCGAGATTCGCAGTGCAAACCCCGGCCTTTGAAAATATCTATTTCCACTAGATGTGAATCGCTTCGCCAAATACAGCCGCAGCAGCTTCCATCGTCGCCTCACTGAGTGTTGGGTGTGCGTGAATCGTATTATGAATCTCTGCCGCTGTCGCTTCGAGTTTCTTGCCGAGGCAGTACTCCCCGATCATCTCTGTTGCGTCACCGCCAACGATGTGTGCACCCAGAATTTCTCCGTACTGTTCACACACGAGGAGCTTTACAAAGCCTTCAGGCGCACCTGATGCCACTGCTTTACCGGAAGCCATAAACGGGAATTTCCCGACCTTGTATTTCAAACCTTCTTCTTTGAGCTGCTTCTCTGTCTTACCGATGGAAGCGACTTGCGGCAGGCAATAAGTACAGCCTGGAAAGTCCGTAACTTGCTTGGCTTGACCATGACCAAACATGCCCTGCACTGCTTGAATTGCTTCGTAAGTGGCAACGTGTGCCAACCAAGGAGGCCCAATAATATCACCCGCGGCATAGATGCTTTTGGTGGTCGTCTCATAGTTAGCGTCGACTTTGATATAACCACGGTCCTGCGCTAGTTGAGTGCGCGCCGAGAGCAAGCCTTCGGTATTCGGGACCACACCAATCGCGACCAACACACTATCAGCAGTGATCG
>Ga0228626_1000716_pt1 | contig 14217 bp, 10 predicted proteins | sample 31DmetaG_FD_183028 | JGI IMG/M metagenome (GOLD analysis project Ga0228626, IMG submission 183028) | Seawater microbial communities from Monterey Bay, California, United States - 31D | ecosystem: Environmental > Aquatic > Marine > Coastal | place: USA: California | collected 2016-10-26
ATAAAATTCGGGAAATATGCTTTTTGAAAGCAGTTGATTTAGTTTTAGATTTCTTTGGCATCTAGTTTTTGGTTTAAACAAAACTACAACTTTAATTTCTTCATTTATTTAGCTAAAAATTAACTTTATCCACATAATACAACATAAATAACTTTTTTCTTTAAATTTTATAATATTAATTGTTATAATGATTGTATGTTAATAGCTATAATAACTTTTAATTATTTTGTAATCATACCTGTAAATAGCGTTGTATTTTAATTTTTGAAATGTTTATAACACATGTTAAACTAAAGATAAACCATTAATTAAAAATAACAACTAAACTTTTTTATTTCCATCTTTTTGTTACTATGAAATATTTGTTTACAAATAAATTATATTTTTTATAAACAATATTTATTTATTAACAGGATATAAATAAAACAATTAACAGCTTGTTTTTTTTGTAAGTTTACAGAACTTCAATTAATGAATTAATTATGAAAATTGCAATAGGAAACGACCACGCTGGAACCGAGTATAAATTTCAAATATTAGTATATTTAGAATCTATAGGTATTGAGGTTATTAACTATGGAACAGATAACAGCGATAGTGTAGATTATCCTGATTTTGTTCACCCAGTAGCTAAAGATGTAGAAAATAAATCTGTAGAATTAGGCATTTTACTATGTGGAAGTGCAAATGGTGTAGCTATGACTGCAAATAAATATCAAAATATAAGAGCAGGTTTATGTTGGACCACTGAAATAGTGGAACTTGTTCGACAACATAACAATGCTAATATTCTTTGTATACCAGCACGCTATACTAGTAAAGAAGAAATTTTGTTAATGGTTGACACTTTTCTCAACACACCTTTTGAAGGAGGAAGACACCAAAAACGTGTTGATAAAATTTCAAGCTGCCAATAACCCAACAGTTCTGTTATGTTCTCTATTTTTATACAGAAATTTGAAGATCTATCTAAATCTGATCTATATGCTATTTTACGTCTACGATCTGAGGTTTTTATTGTAGAACAAGATTGTGTATATCAAGATGTTGACAATAAAGATCAAATCTCCCTTCACGTTTTTTTAAAAAAAGGGAACGCTATCATTGGTTATACAAGATTATTTCGACCAGGTGATTATTTTGAAGAGGCTAGTATTGGCCGTGTTGCTGTTTCTAAAAAGTATAGAAATAAAGATTATGGAAAACAACTCATGAACGCCTCTATTCAGGCAGTTTATAAATTTTTTAATCAAAAAAAAATAAAAATTTCTGCACAATGTTATTTAAAGAAATTCTATAATGATTTAGGTTTTATAGAACAAGGAGAATCGTATTTAGAGGATGGTATTCCCCATATGACTATGATAAAAAATTAGTTTTATTTTTTTATATATGTGATTTCAATTTCTACTCTTCTGTCAAATTTAGGATCACCTCCCAAAGGGTATTTATGTTTTAAACCCATATATTTTATTCTTTTTTTAGCTATTCCATTTTTAATTAAATAATTAAAAATATAACGAGCACGAGCAAGCGATAAATTTCTTTTTCCTGTACCTCTATCTACAGCATCCCTTTCATTTGCTGTACAACACACATGCCCTTTAATTGTAAAGTAAACTTCTTTCTTTCTATTTAAAATTCTTGCTATTTTTTCTAGGTCAGGGATTGATTCCTTAAGGATATAACTATAGCCTGTACGAAATAATATATTATTTAAGGTAATATTATCTCCAACTCTTAAGTCACTTTCTAATGTGATCGGTTTTTTTCTTTTATCAATACTATCTTTCTTAATCTCTATTTTAGTATTAGTATACTCAACATCTATTTCAACTTTTCTGTTTAATCCACGGATCACATTTAAATCCTCTGTAGAAATTATTTTTAATAAAATTTCTCCTTTACCGTCGACATTACTTATCAGCTGTTCATTAATTTTATTTTCAGAGAACAACTGCTTTATTTTATCAGCCCTATTTTGTGATAGTACTAAATTATACTGATCAGAACCTCGATCATCACAGAACCCATAAATTGATATTTTTTTTATTTTTTTAACAGCTAACCTTTGTATAAAAAAAAGTAATCTATTTTTTTCAGTTTCAGGGACTACATATTTATCAGTTTCGAAATAAACCACATGCTGCTGATTAGATTGCGCCAACATAACTCCATTATACAACAACACTAAAAACAGCAACTTTTGCATAACTCAATATATTTAATTTATTTTAAAATGGAATAATATTCCTTAGGATCTTCAAGCAAAGACTTTGCTGATTGTATTCCTTTATTATTCACCAAAGAAAATTGATACAACCCTTCTTTGTAAAAAATATTTTTTACAATTTCTTCAGATAAATGGTTCATGATTTTTTCTTTTGATGCTTCTAACGCTAATTTCTTTTCTTTTCTTATAGACGACTTTATTTCAATCAAAGAAGAATTTATATTTTTTAAATCTTCTTCTAAACTATAACTAAATGCACGATTAAGATATTTTTCTGTTTTTGTTCCTAATGAGAAGTTTTTTTGTAAACAAAATTCTTTAAAACTTTTAAAAACTGATTCTTCTAACATTAAATTCTCCCATTTTTCTATACTTTTTTTTCTACAATAATCTGTCGCAAACAAGAAAAACATATGTTCTTTTTTTAGGTTATTTATTAAATCAAATTCATCTCTTTTCTCTATTTCTATATCAGGTTTAACCCCTCCACCATCATAAACGGTTCTTCCATTTTTTGTTTTAAACGCTTTGTAATCATTTTCATTTATTTTTTGCGCTTCCCCATTTTCTGTCCTTTGACGGTAATCTAATGCCTGGATACACCTTCCAGAGGGCGTGAAATAACGTGATATTGTTATTTTTAATTGTGCTCCATAAGGCAGTGGTTTAGGTTGTTGTACAAGACCCTTACCAAAACTACGACCTCCTATAATTACTGCTCTGTCTAAATCTTGCAACGCGCCAGCCACAATTTCACTCGCTGATGCACTGCGCTCATTTATCAAAACGACTAGAGGTATATCTTCGCTAACCGGCTGTTTTTGTGTAATGAATTGGTTGTTATATTGCTCTATGTTCGAACGTGTAGATACGACCAGTTGGTTCTTAGCGACAAAAAGATTAACAATTTTCACAGCTTCTTGTAGTAAACCACCAGGATTATTTCTCAAATCTAATATTAAACCTTCCGCTTCATCAATAAGTAAAAATTTAAGAGCTGACTCTACTTCGCTTGAAGCGCTTCTAGAAAATTTATCTAAAGCTATGTACCCTACATTATTTTCCAACATTTTATACAAAGGCACTGCTTTTTGTTTCTTCTCTTCTCTAATTAACTCAACTTGCTTTTCCTTATTATCTCTTTTGTAGGTAATTAAAACAGAAGATTTGTTCTTACCATTAAGCAACAACTTGGCTTGTTCGAAAGATTCTGAGAGCTGTAGGTTGTTAATTTTAATAATTTCATCTCCAGCCTTTAACCCCGCTTTATCAGCAGAAAGCCCTTTAAATGGTTCATCAATAAATAGTTTTTTTTCAATTACCCTCATTTTTGCCCCTATACCAACGTAAACACCAGATCGGTAGATTTTTGCATCTTGAACGTCCTGCTCTGTGCTGTAAACAGTATATGGGTCTAATTCAGTAAGCATATGTTTTACCCCATTTTCCATAAGTTGCGCAGGATTTGTTTTATCTACGTAACCCATATTTATTTCCTTAAAAATAGAGTTGTAAATTTCTATTTGCTTCGCAATTTCAAAAAAGTCATAACGGAACCCAGTAAGCGTTACCCCGATAAATAGACCTATTAAAACAAAACCAACTTTTTTTGTAACTAATTTTTTCATATTTTTTTTGAACTAACTTTCTTTGCTAAATTTTTAAACTCTTCTGTTAGTTTGTTCCAGTCCGGCATTTCTTTTCCTGTATATATAAGCATATAAGAGTATGGCTTGTTAGAGTTCTCTAAAAAGGGTAACAAATGTAGCTCAGCTGCTGCCCGCATTTGTCTTTTAATTCTATTTCTTTGAACAGCTAGCTTGAAGTTACGCTTTCCAACAGACACACCAAAGGAAAACACCTCATCTTCTATAAAGAGTAATCTAAGTGGAAATAAATTAATACTCACCCCTTCTTCAAACAAACGACCGATATTTTTTTTCCCTTTAAGTTTATTCAACTTCTTTTAAAAATTTATTATTATTTCTGTTTATATCTGCAGTCCGTTGGTCTGGATCTATTATTACCTGTGTTACTTTCTTCTTTTCACCTAAAATAAAGGAATATGTTGGGAACGCCCAAGCCCAATCATCAAGAATTAATATATCTTTTTCTACTGGCTTTTCACCACGCATCATTTGTAAGGGTATGTAATATCTTTCTTTCTCACCATCCTTAAAAGTAATTTCTATTTCTACAGGCATTGGTATTAATCCAATACGTTCGAGTTCGATTATTGTGCCTCCACCTTCTTCATTTATTGACTTTACTCCGTAATCAATAGTGTTGTTTGTTTTTGTCCAATCTGTTAAGTACCAGTCCAGCTCAATCCCAGAGGCTTTTTCTGCGCACCTTATAAAATCGTTTGGGATGGGATGTTTAAAAGCCCACAAGTCATAATACCGTTTTAGTGTTCTCTTAAAGTTCTTTTCTCCAATAATATAATTAAGTTGTCTTAAGAAAATTGCTCCCTTCACATAAGAAGACACACTGTAGGCGTTGTTGTATTGATAACGATCAGCATGCGTGCTTTGTGGCTGTTCTTGCCCGCTCAGCGCATATTCAGTATAGCGCCTGTGTGCGTTCTCAAAGTAACTATTTTCGTCTAATCCAACAATATCAACCTCAGCCATTGTACAAATATACTCTGTAAAACCCTCGTCCATCCACGGGTGCTTACTTTCGTTGGTTGCCATCAAAAAATGGAACCATGTATGTGCCAATTCGTGAGCCGTTACCCCAACCAAACTCTCAAAGCTACGCTCACCGGTAATTAACGTACACATAGCATATTCCATTCCCCCATCACCTCCCTGAATAACAGAATATTGCTCATAAGGGTAGGGTCCAATATGTTTATTGAAAAAAGACATAAGCTTCGCTGTAATCGGCTGTAAGGCCTGCCAATACTTTTTGTATTCTTCACTTAAAGAGTTCTTATAATAGAAGTTTAATAACGGGCCTTTTTCAATTTGTAATTTATCATGAATATAGTCCCGATCAGCCGCCCAAGTGAAGTCATGTACATTGGGCGCAATAAAATGCCAGGTATTAGTTTTTTTTACTTTTTCATTTTGCGCTTCAGCCTCAATATCAATATCAGCGGCGTTTTGTAAATATCCTGTTCCTGCAACAATGTAACGATTGTCTATGGTAAGTTTTAAGTCAAAATCTCCCCAAACCCCATGAAACTCCCTCCCAATATATGGATCGGCGTGCCAGCCTTCATAATCATATTCAGCGAGCTTTGGATACCACTGTGCCATCGATAGCGCTACACCTTCTTTACTGTTTTTTCCCGCCCGCCTTACAATAAGCGGTACTTGCCCTTCAAAATCAAGTTCAAAGTTTGTTTGATCTCCAGGAAAGATTGGAGACTCAAGGTCAACTTCCAAAATTGTGCCCGACAATTTAGATACCAACTCTAGGCCATTTTGAGTTAGATTATTAACCCTTAAAAAACCCTGATCTTCTTTTCCCAAATTTTGAATTTTATTCATCACCCTGCTGTCTGGATCAGCTATCGTTCTTGACCTTACGTCCATTTCGCTCCCAGGCTGAAAGGCATTGAAGTATAAATGAAAAAAAACCATATTTAGTGTGTCTGGGGAGTTGTTTGTGTATACTAATTTCTGGACACCTTTATAATTGAACGTTTCAACATCCATGTTTACCTCCATCGTGTAATCTACATGCTGTTGCCAATAATTGTGATTATTTTGCCCAAAACTAAGTGTTGTATACCCAAGCATTAGGACCACAACGAAATGAATGTTTTTCATGTTCAAAATCATTTTGAAAGTTTAGACGCCATTATTAAGGCGTTGTATGCGTTAACTAATCTACCAGATTTACAAAGGTTATTCATCAGGCTTATTGTTCCATCCTCAAGCGCCACCTCTTTTTTTATAGGCAAACCAGAAACCATAATTATTTTTTTTACTTCAGAAGCACTTAACTTAGGGTACTGAGAAAATAAAAGTGCTGCTATACCGCTAACTAATGGTGCCGCCATAGAAGTTCCTTGTGCAAACTCATACTTGTTGTTTGGATAACTAGAGTAAATTCGTGTGCCAGGAGCAAATACGTCAACACTACTTTTCCCATAGTTAGAAAAACCTGCGATAAGATCCGAACTATAATCACTTGTAGACGCACCAACGCTTATAAAATTATCCGAAACTTCTTCTCCTATACCATCTTGGTCATTGGGATAGTTTTTTACAAAATCATTGTTTTCTCCATTATTTCCAGCTGCAGCGACAATCAAAACGTCGTATTTTGCGGCATAAGCTATTGCATCCTTCACCCAATTGCTGTGATCAGAGAACCCCTTCCCAAAACTCATATTAATTACCTTAGCTCCGTTGTTTACAGCGTAGTAAACACCTAGAGCCACGTCTTTATCGTATTCATCGCCGTTAGGCGTGTTTCTTATTGCCATAATTTTTACATTATCTGCCGCTCCATTTATTCCTATACCATTATTTCGCTTAGCTGCAATAATGCCTGAAACATGTGTGCCGTGACTTCTTCCTTCCTTGGGTCTAACATTATTATCCCCATAAGCTTTATCCCTTATGTCGTTTGGGTCGTCATTTACGATAGAGCGACCATCAAAATCTATATTTAGATTATAGTCTAGACGCTCATTAAAAGATTTTAGGTCGCGTTTAAGACTTTTTTTAAGCCCTTCAATTGTCTCGTAGCCAAAACCATAAGATTGTTTAATTATACTTAAGTGTTGTGCCAGGACAGGGTCTTTTGTGGATATGTTGTAGACCTCTTCTTTTGTAAAACCGTCTTTGTTAAGATGTTCTAGAACTGCATTTTCAGAGGAGGTCAATTGATTAAGAATCGTATTGTATTGTTGCTTCAACCGCGCGTATTTACTGCGTTCCCGGCTATATATTCTTTCAGCTTCTTTGTACCTTGGGTGGGCTGTATTCTTTGTTGCCAAAAGCCGCACATATTCTAACTGTTCATTGTTGGCCTCACCTAAAAAGTTCCAACCATTTATGTCGTCAATATAGCCGTTTGCATCGTCATCAATTCCATTGTTTGGAATTTCGTCTTGATTGATCCAGATGTTTTCTCTTAAATCTTCATGTGTTATATCAATCCCAGAATCAATTACTGCAACGACAATTGTTTTGCTTTTTGGTTTAACTAATTTTTCATAAGCAAGGTTTAAACTTACCCCAGGAACAGTGTCTTTTTGTAAATCCAAATGGCTCCAGATTTTTTCTTCAACGGCAGTTAAGGGAGAAAATTTAGAAGGAGTTTTATCTATGTTTTCTATTGGTGTTGAGATAATTGGGGCGGTTGAGCCACAGCTATTAAACAGGAGCACACTAATTATTGTAAGGTGCATAAACGCATTGGTTGGGGTTAAGTTTTTCATAATTTTAAAAAATAGAGTTGAAAGAATGGGTAGAATTTAGGCGAACACCTTTTTCTGAATGTTTGACCGTTATAATTTCATTGCAGGCGTCGTGCTCCATAAAAAGATAATAATTTTCATTGGCTGCTAAATTGAGAAAGGCCTCTTTTTCTTCTAAAGTGATTAGAGGGCGGGTATCGTACCCCATAATAAAGGGTAAAGAAACATGGCCTGCAGTTGGCAACAAATCTGCCATAAAACAAAGTGTTTTCTCTTTATATTTTATAATAGGGATCATTTGTTTTTCTGTATGCCCGTTAGCAAAGAGCACATCAAAACCAAGCGGGCAGTTTCTCGCAAAACCATTTTCTGCCGAAGCAATGTATTTTAAATGACCAGATTGTTCAATAGGCTCAATGTTTTCGATCAAAAATGAAGCTTTTTCGCGTTTGTTGGCATTTTTCGCCCAATGCCAGTGATCTTCATTACTCCAATAAGTTGCATTCTTAAACGTTAGCTGATAGGCTGTCCTGTCGGTGTTCCATTCCACAGCCCCACCACAATGATCAAAATGTAAATGAGTCAGAAACACATCAGTTACATCATCCTTACTGAATCCGTATTGTGCTAGGGCGCGCTCTACACCTTGTTCACCCCAACGGCAATAGTAGTTAAAGAATTTTTCAGACTGCTTATTGCCCATTCCACTATCAATCAATATAAGACGATTATCGTTTTCAATTAATAAGCAACGCGCAGCGATATCAATCATGTTGTTATGATCTGCAGGATTGGTTTTTGACCATAGAGACTTCGGCACCACTCCAAACATAGCGCCTCCGTCTAGTTTAAAATTTCCGACATTTAAAGGGTATAATCTCATCAAATCACTTCATAAATAAGGGCAGCAAACAACCTTATTTGCCTTTTATTAAACTAAATATAAGACATTCGTTAATAACAAAAAAATAAGTTTAACCTTAGTCGTTTAGCTTAAGCACCGCCATAAAAGCCTCTTGAGGAATTTCTACACTTCCCACCTGACGCATTCGCTTTTTTCCTTTCTTTTGGTTTTCAAGAAGCTTTCGTTTCCTTGAGATGTCACCGCCATAACATTTTGCCGTTACGTCTTTACGTACAGCCTTAACAGTTTCTCTAGAAATAATTTTCGCACCTATTGCGGCTTGTATAGGAATATCAAACTGTTGCCTAGGGATAAGCTCCTTGAGTTTACCGCACATTTTCCGCCCAATTTTTTGTGCGCTGTCGAGGTGAATAAGCGCCGATAAAGCATCTACAGATTGACCGTTAAGCAAAACATCCACCCGAACTAATTTTGAGACCCGCATACCAATAGGGCTATAGTCAAAAGAAGCATACCCTTTAGACACGGTTTTTAGGCGGTCATAAAAATCAAAAACAATTTCTGCCAAAGGCATGTCAAAGCTAAGCTCTACGCGTTGGGTTGTAAGGTAGGTCTGATTGGTGATTTGTCCTCTTTTTTCAATACAAAGCGACATAACATTGCCGACAAAATCAGATTTGGTAATAATGGTAGCTTTGATATATGGCTCTTCAATTCGGTCTAATGTAGAGGGGTCAGGAAGATCCGATGGGTTGTTTAACAAGATTAATTCGTCAGGATTCTTTCGGGTGTATGCGTGGTATGATACGTTAGGAACGGTTGTAATTACCGTCATATTAAACTCCCGCTCTAGCCGTTCTTGTATGATTTCTAGGTGCAACATACCTAAGAAGCCACAGCGAAAACCAAACCCTAAAGCTGCCGAGCTTTCTGCCTGAAACACCAATGAGGCATCGTTGAGTTGAAGTTTTTCCATAGACCCTCGGAGTTCTTCATATTCTTCGGTATCTACAGGGTATATACCAGCGAAAACCATTGGTTTTACATCTTCAAAACCATCAACAGCTGCGCTTGTTGGGTTTTGAGCGTCTGTTATTGTGTCCCCAACCTTAACCTCTCTCGCGTCTTTAATTCCTGTAATTAGGTAACCCACATCACCTGTTTTAATTTCTTTCTTTGGGGTTTGTGTCAAATTTAAGGTTCCAACCTCATCCGCACCATAGGTCTTGCCAGTTGCAATAAATTTAACCGACTGGTTTTTCTTTATACTACCGCTGACTACCTTAAAATAAGTTTCAACCCCCCTGAAGGAATTGTAAACAGAATCAAATACTAGGGCTTGAAGCGGATCGTTAGGATTACCCTTTGGGGGTGGAATAAGTTTAATTACTGCCTCTAAAATAGTGTCAATACCTAGACCAGTTTTGGCACTTGCAGGAATTACATCTTCTGCCCTACACCCTAAAAGGTCGACGATGTCGTCTGTCACTTCCTCAGGATTTGCACTTGGCAGGTCTATTTTATTCAAAACAGGGATTATTTCTAAATCATTTTCTAAAGCCAAATACAAGTTTGATATGGTCTGCGCTTGTATACTTTGAGCAGCATCAACGACCAATAGTGCGCCTTCACAAGCCGCAATAGACCGCGATACTTCATAGCTAAAATCTACATGGCCAGGCGTATCAATTAGGTTCAGAGTGTATTGTTCTCCATTGTATTCATAATCCATTTGTATTGCGTGGGATTTAATTGTGATTCCTCGCTCACGTTCTAGGTCCATATTGTCTAAAAGCTGGTTTTGCTTTTCCCGCTCATTAACAGCTCCTGTAAAGTCTAAAAGACGATCCGCCAAGGTGCTTTTCCCGTGGTCAATATGTGCGATAATACAAAAGTTTCTTATATTTTTCATCAAGTTGTTTGCCTGCTTATGAGAGCACAAAAGTAGTTAAATTTATAAGACCATTTAGCTTTGTTTATGCTTGGTGCTGTATAAGCGCGTTAATTCGGTCTATCGTTTCGTTTTTACCAATATAGAAAACAATATCAAACACATCTACGCCTTCTAAAGCCCCAACAAGAGCAACCCTCAATGGCATCATTATTTTCCCAAAACCAATGTCTTTACCTTTAATCCAGTCAGTTACAGTGGTTTTAATCGATTTTGTAGATTCGTCATTTGCATTTTTTAAAACAGAAACTAGTTCTTTCAAAAGCACACCAGAATCTTCCCTCCAAGCTTTTTTCAGGCTTTTATCATTATATTTATCAGGTGCTTCAAAAAAGTATTTGCCCAGCCGCCAAAGATCTTGAACAAGATCAGCTCTTTCTTTGATAAGTCCAACAACAAGTTCAACATAGTTTTGGTCTAATCCACTGAGCACTTTATGAGTGGCTATTAATTGTTGCGCTAGTTCTGTATTGGAAGCGCGTTGAATATATTGGTGGTTATACCATTTAATCTTTTCAGGATCAAAGCGAGCCCCTGCTTTGTTTACGTGGTCAAAATCAAAAGACTGTACAAGTTCATCTAACGAAAAAAGTTCCTGTTCTGTTCCAGGATTCCACCCCAAAAAAGCTAAAAAATTAATTACAGCTTCAGGAAGATATCCGCTTTCTTTATATCCGATGGACTCCGTGTTGATATCTTTCCATTTTAAAGGAAAAACAGGAAACCCCAGCTTATCTCCATCACGTTTACTTAGCTTTCCTTTTCCAGTAGGTTTTAAGATTAATGGTAGGTGTGCAAATTGCGGAGCCTCCCACTCAAAAGCGTCATAGAGCATTTGGTGTAACGCCAAAGATGGTAACCACTCCTCTCCTCTTATCACGTGAGAAATAGCCATTAGGTGGTCATCCACAACATTAGCTAGATGATAGGTTGGCATTCCATCTGATTTAAACAATATTTTATCATCAAGAACATTACTGTCTATAAACATCTGACCCCTCACAATATCATTTAGTTTTATAGTCTGCCCTTCAGGCATTAAAAAACGCACAACATAGGGCGCACCACTTTTTATTCTTTGGTTCGTCTCGGCTTCTGTTAAAACCAAAGAGTTTACCAGCCTACCTTTCTTTCTGTTGTGCCAGTTGTATATGAAGGTTTTACCTTTTTCTTCGTGGTTTTTTCGTTCTTTTGCCAAATCATCAGCACTGTCGAACCCGTAATAAGCCTTTCCTTTTTTGAGTAATACATTGATGTATTCTCTGTAAATTTTTTTTCGTTCACTTTGTCTATAAGGCCCGCAGCTACCTTCTTTTCCAGGACCCTCCAAAAAGGGGATTTTACACCAGTTTAAGGCGTTTATAATGTAGTCCTCTGCGCCAGAAATGCAGCGGTTTTGATCTGTATCCTCGATGCGTAAAACAAAACTTCCCTTGTGTTTTTTAGCAAATAAATAATTAAACAGCGCGGTGCGTACACCACCGATGTGTAGTGGGCCGGTTGGGCTTGGTGCAAAACGAACGCGAACAGGTTTTTTCATTGAGTGTTGTCTTATTGCAAAGATATACGCCCAAAGTCGAACGCCCAAACAAAAATGCCTTTGCTTTTTTTTACCTTTATTCTTGCTTTACGAGTGTTTATTATTATAAATTTATACACTAAAAACATGCCTTGGACTATTTTGATGAAATAAGAGAAAAGTTAGAAGCGTTCGTCAAGCGCTACTATGCAAGCGCTTTAATAAAGGGGGCCATGCTCTTTTTTTGTTTTGGGCTCTTATACATTTTATTTTGGTCGTTAATTGAATCATTTTTTTGGTTTTCACCAACAGCGCGTGCCTTTGTTTTTTGGTCTTTAATTTCTTTTGAAGCCTTTTTGTTTGTTAGGTTTTTATTGGCCCCTTTTTTCGGCTTTTTGAGGTTTCGTTCAGGGATTGACCACCAACAAGCCGCTAAAATTATTGGCGATTTCTTCCCAGAAATCAAAGATAAGTTGTTGAATACAATTCAGTTAAATAGCCAGCCTCAATCTGAATTTATAACAGCAACAATCCAGCAAAAAACACAAGAATTCAAACACATCTCCTTTATAAAAGCGGTACGGTTGAGAGATAATTTAAAGTATTTGAAATACGCATTTATGCCTTTATTTGTCATTTTTGTAGCCTATGCCTCTGGAAGTCAATCAAATTTTAAAGAGGGATTAAGCCGCGTGGTCGACTACAAAACAAACTATACTCCTCCAGCGCCATTTAAATTCGTAATTATTAATGATTCCCTCACAACAATTGAAAATAAACCGTTTTCTCTGAACGTTAAAACAGAAGGGCGTGTTGTTCCTGATAAAATTGAAATTAGTTTTGCAGGCCAATCATATTATCTAAAAAAGAGCGACAACCAATTATTCCAATATAGGTTTTTAAACCCTGCAGAGTCCATTGGCTTTAGCCTTTCTTCAGGCGAGACCCAATCAGCCTTATATCAACTTTTAGTGTTAAAGGCTCCAAAAATAGTGAATTCTGAACTGCTCATTGATTGTCCGTCCTATACAAAAATTAAAGATAAAAGGATCTCTAATTTTTCAAATGTTTCTGTTCCTGAAGGCACAACCCTCACTTGGTCGCTAACCGCCCAATCCACCGAAACAATTACTTTTTCGACCGCAAAAAAAACCTCAGATTTCACGCGCTCGAGTGATGAATTTTTCACAAGCAAACAAGTGTTTTCCGACCTTGCCTATACTATTCAAACGAATAACAGTGAGCTAAAAAAGCACGAAACATTGTCATTTAATATTCGTGTTAAAAAAGACCGCCCCCCAAGTATAAGGGTTATGCAAAAACGGAATGAATCCAATGATAGCGCCCTCTATTTTTATGGCCAATTAAATGATGATTACGGCATCTCTAATCTTGAAATTCAATATTATCCCAAAGGGAATCCCAGCCTGAATAAAACCCACAACATTTTGTTCGACGACAACTTAGAATTTGTTTATGATTTTCCTAATGATTTAGATGTTTTGCCAGATACTGCTTATGATTTCTATTTTGAAGTTTACGACAACGATCCATTTCCTAAACCTAACAGTACTAAAACAGAAGTCTTCACTTATTTGTTTAAAAGCGACAAATCTATTCAGAATGAGGCGATTGAAACCCAGAAAAGTGTTGTTCAAGGTTTGGAAAAATCGGTCAAGTCAGTTGAAAATCAAAACAACCTCATGGATCAGTTTACAAAAGAACAACTTCAGAAGGATAAATTAGGCTTCAATGACAAGGAAAAGATTAAAGCGTTATTAAGGCGTCAGAAGCAACAAGACGATATTTTAAAGCAGTTTAACAAGCAAATGGAAAAGACTCTTGAGGAGTTTAGCGAGGATACGCCAGACCCTTTGAAAGAAGATTTAATGAAACGAATCCAAGAGCAAAACCAGCGTCTTGAAGAGGACGAAATGAAACTCCAAGAACTGGAGCAGCTGGCCAAAAAGATTCAACAAGAGGGGCTCATGGAAAAGCTGAAGAAATTAGGGGAACAAAGCAAAAATAAGCAACGAAGCCTACAACAAATGTTGGAGCTAACCAAGCGTTATTATGTCTCCAAAAAAGCAGAACAACTTAAAAGAAGCTTAGAAGAATTAGCGGAGAAGCAACAGGCGCTTACCAATAGCGACACTAAAAAACAACGCCAGGACCAAGAAGCGCTAAACAAAACATTTTCTAAAACCAAAAAAGAGCTAGAGGAACTCCGCAAACAAAATAATACGTTAAACACTCCACTTTCGAT
>Ga0228626_1000756_pt1 | contig 13798 bp, 10 predicted proteins | sample 31DmetaG_FD_183028 | JGI IMG/M metagenome (GOLD analysis project Ga0228626, IMG submission 183028) | Seawater microbial communities from Monterey Bay, California, United States - 31D | ecosystem: Environmental > Aquatic > Marine > Coastal | place: USA: California | collected 2016-10-26
ACGAATAATATAGGGTGCATAGGTGCCTCTTCGTGACTTAATTCCCAATCGATTCAGTGCTGAAAAATTTAAACTAGATAGTCGTAGATTTATTCCGAAAATAGCAGAAGAATAAAACTTTCGAGTTATACCATAAATGAACTTTTGATGCTCAATATATGAGCAAAAGTAGAGGCAAAATCGATTGAAGTTTAATTAATATTATGAGCCCTATTGAATACACTTTTTAGTAGTGCAAACTCGACATCAAAAAATAAATTTAGTGGGCCTAGATTATATGGATCTTGGCTAAAATGATGTCGAGTTTGCACCCCAAGATGAATGTCTAAACCATGGTAAGTTTCTAACTTCTATATGCAGCTGAAATATGAGAACGAGGTATTCCCCCGAGACTTATTTGTCAAATAACCGAGCATCTGAAATCTATCATTTTAAAATGAATACAAAATACTCTGGCACATGTACGCAAAGTATTCAAAAAATTTGAGCCTAGTAATAAAAGAGCCGGGAATACCAGTGGACATAGAAAATATATATCAAAAATTAATGGAGTGGTGGAGTATTTCTTTTGCGTTAACTCGGTATCATAATTGTAGGTTTTTGTAAAAGTATGTGGAGTTAACGTGTCGCACAATATTCTCAAATATTTAGGCGGTTAATTTTTTCATTTCTTAGCTTCGATGTTTATTCTTTTTAATCGAACAAAAGGTCTGGCCCCCAGCGGGGGCTATACAATGTTTAAGATAAATATAATAAGATAAATATAATAAGACGTATATTAAGAAAGGGGAGTGTAAAAACTACGTAATATTTTGATCATTAATATTTTATGTAGTTTAAATAGTCTAAATCGATCACTTGTGAGTCTATAATGATCACTCAAGTGGAGAGTTTGATCACTCGGGGATCTACAATGATCACTCGGCCTGACTAGTTTGATCACTCATCAATTTTCTATTTTTTTGGTCCATTTCGTCTAGATTGATCACTCACATATTTCACGATTATATGAGTGATCAATTTGGACGTATATTCAAATTAATCGATTATTTTTTGGTCAATTCGTCTAAAATGATCACTCATAAATACTGCAAAAATTAGTTCTGTTATTACCAATTAATTTGTAAATTCGTCTAGATTTATCACTCAATATTCAGATTATTCGTCTAAAATGATCACTTATAATTATATCTCTTTGGTGGCGTTAATGAGATTTATGGCGTCTAGAATGATCACTCATATAGGCTATTGTCCGTCTAATTTGATCACTGACTAACGGACTGACATCAGAGTCATCTCGTTATGATTTGGAAACCAGATGTAGAAGAATGGACCAAGTTTATTACCACTATTTCGTCCCCTCAAGATGGCGCCTAATCAATCGGATCAGTTCCTTGCAGGAGGTCTCTAATAATTCAAACTAACAGCTTAAAAAGGGCTAATTAAAGCACAATTTTGAGTCGTCTGGTTCAGTGCCATTGGCGTTCTGAATCCGGTCGATTTCACTCCAAAAATTAGTCCTTTATAGGCATGGAGTCAGCCAACTTTGTCGGTAGTGTTTACCACCTAATTTACGGGTAAATTACTGCCGCTATATCTGTCTATGAATGTTTAATTCTGACACACAGATGGCGTTTGTTTGATGCCAGAAGCCTAGCCATTTAAGGGCAGCATGCGGCCCTCCCGCGGTCATCTGATCAAGCCAATTTGAACGGTTTAAGCCACTCTAGTTTTAGGACTTCAGGCAACGGATGGCCTCTTTGATGAAGCCAGTGAGTGCCTTTGGAGTCGGACTCATGGTACCCTCGCGAGTTGCCACTTTGAAGTCAGAGATCGCCTGAGAAAATGCATCTTGATGCAGAAGCTGCTTGGTGAGGCGTAGATAATGCTCCATCGAATGCCAATCCAATCCAATACTTTGCAGTTCGAATTGGTCGTCGTCGGTCAAGTCCAGTTTAGCTTTTCGACCAGCCAGCAGACGCTGGTGGAAGGATTCAGCAGATTTACCACATGCCATCCAAAGTTTATAAGTCTCCCCATTTTCGAGGCTATTTTGCTCTTGTTTACGCTTTGGCAGTGGTTCGATGTAGATAAGGAATTCTGGTTCACAGCGCGGCTTTTGACTAAGCTTTGCCCGTATACGGGTACCCAGAACGCTCTCTAGCTTATCGAGAGAGTTGGCGACTGGTTGGAGCGCTGCGACCATCTTTGCGGGACGGTCATAGGTGTATGTTGCAGCACCTATTTGAGAGAGCAGGGTACTTGCCTTGATGCTCAGATACTTGTGTCGGCTGTTGTAGTTTCCTGCAAGTAGGCGGGGCATGAGTTTTAACAGGACAGCTCGTGCGATCCAGGAGCCGGCCCGGAAAAATTGACGACAGTCAAATGAGACGTAGTCATCTGGGGATGGGGCGAGAATGTCAAAAGCGCTGCCAATGGTAAAATTACGATAGAATTTACCAGATTTCTCGCCCAGGTTGAGTGTGCGGCGGGTGGCTTCGTAGTTGAGCATAGAAAGCCAGTGCTCGGTGCCTGGCGCAGAGCTACCGCTACGCTGCGGCAAAGTGTAGTGCATGTGGCGGCCGTATGCTTTACTAATAGCTGCGCCGAATTCCTTGGCTTTTTTTCCTCCAATCAGGCTCTTCATCGACAGTTTTCGGTCGAGTTCTTCCGGATCTTTGATTTTCGGGAAGTCGCTGGCTTTTGGGAAGCCTGCCATAACATATGCGACATGACGCATTGTGACTTCGACTGATCGGTCTTCCAAGGGGGCATTTTTAACTAATGAATACAGTGCCATGAAGTAGCCGAAGTCGCGAATAGTCATCACTTCAGGGCTACGTTCAGGACAGCCCTCGCAGATACCAGTTTCTAGCGTATAGTTTTCGCTTTGATGCGTGGCTTTCCAGCTTTGTTGTTGGGTGAGTGGAAATGCGAAGACGCTGAGTAGCCTTCTCGGGAAATGCACGACATAAAATGAGGAAGAAAAGTCTTTGAGGTAGTCAGTAAGCTGCTCTGTGCCCTCAGTGCGAATGGCCATTGGGTCGCGGTTTAGGTGCGTAACCTCAGGGGCCAGCTCCGCAGTTCCCTTATTTTTATTGGGACTAGATACAGGAGCCGGCGCAGACGATTGAACTGGAGGTGTTAGTTCCGGTTTATCGCTTGCGAAAAGCTCAAACTGTTCGGAGGAGGGCATTGAAAGTGTGTCTGCGTGTGGGGGCTAGGGCGTTATTCAGGAGTGGGGTATTATATCGCGATATCAATGTTTTCGACGGGACCATCGTCTTCTAAAATACGCTTTGGAATGCGGATACCCATGCGGCGAATTTTTTCGACGCCTTGTTCCGTGAATTCATAGGCACCCCGTTCAGGTAATTTTCTGAGGAATCCTTTCTTGAATAATGGATTCACTAGCGCTGCTGTGTTATTGCTCTTGGCATTAAAATGCCTGCATATCTGAGACTTTGTCGGGTATGAAAGCGACTCCTTGAAATATTTGAAGACAAAGCGGAGAATATCTTCTTGACGAGGTGTGAGTTGTGGTAGCGGTTCGATTAGTCGCGACATAATCATTACTTTGCGCATGTTTTTCTCAAAGTCAAAGTAAAAATACCGTATTAGTTTATTATATTATTTATCACTAATTTTAGTATTAAGATCTTGATATTCAACAATTTATGTTAAACTAATTAGTTGATTAATCATAAAATAATAAAATGTCAGGTTTGCAGTGTTTGGCATAAAAAATGTCGAGTTTTCACGATTTACGTAAAAAATAATGCCGAGTTTTCATGGTTTGTTAAAAATGATGTTGAGATTTCACCATAGTGCCGTGGTCAGCTTAAATATTTGAGATAAAGTCAGTAGAATTCACCTATTTTAGCATAAAAGAGTGCAAACTGAGCATTTTTCCCCGCTGAGCGTGAATTCTCTACATTTTTTTAATGTTGGGTGCTTATCCGTTCATCGAAAGCCCCTATTTTTTGAGCGCGATTAGAGATGATTAGTCACGCGTATACCTTGTTGGCAGATGACCAAAGATGACCTAATATGGATGGCGACTTATAGGTCGCGAACACGCATCTCGGTAAAAAACAAGTCCTTACACCCGCAGAGCTTAGAGGGAATCTCTATGTCTGTGTCGCAAAACTGTTCGGCCCACCATTCAGAGTCTATCGATAGAAATTCTGGCTCTTTTAAGTAGTTTGTTACAATTTTAGCGAGTACCACTGGCTCGAAGAGCATTGTTCGGGTATTAGCATTGTTAGTAAGTTTTGGGTCTTTTTTGAATTCAGCGGCAAAGGACTTATCCAAATAACGCTTTTGTTCCTCTACCGTCCAGGATTTGAAATGTGCTTGGCTGCGTGCAAGCTGGTCTTTTTTTATTTGTATGAAGACCCTTTTAAGTGATTCGGTGCGGATGCGTTTTGCAATCGCCCGCTCCGAATTTTTCAGTTCGCGTCGCTCTCTAGCCTCTTCTGCAATACGCTCAGCTTCGGATTTGTATCCCGCAGGGGCGCTGTAGCATTCTTCGATTGCACGGCGCAGGTATTCAGCGCGGTTCTTGATGCTTTTGGCATTCTTAGTAGCTATCAGGTATTCTAGATAGTTGATTTGTTGGGTGAGGTCGTTTTGGGGGTATTTTGCGACGAGTTGCGATGCAACGAGTGTAGAGATGCCATGTTCCTTTAGTTTGGCTTCGAGTGGTGGGATCACCGAGGTGTCGATCATTTCACCGCTTTTGTCTGGCATCCGCAAGAGGTCGAAGTGAATCAAGTGGGAGCCCTTTTTTACTTTTGTAAAGCGCTTTTCCTTAGGTAGTTTCGTAATAAATAAAATAGACTCTAACTCTTCGATTGCAGCCAGCATTCTACGCTTTAGCGGTCCAACTTCTGCGGCGCCAATACCAAGTTTGTTGTGACCTAACTCGATTAAATCGTAAGTGAGAGACCGGCAGTTGCGAAAGTTGCTACCAAGTAGGCGGTAAAGGCGTCGTGCGATCGAATTTCCCAGTTGGGCCATTGCCGTACAATCGATAGTATACAGGTTGCCAGCAACAAAAGATGCGAAAGGTACGAAATTCCAAATGATTTCAAACTTGCCATTATCTGCCTGAGGCTCACGAAAATTATCGATAATGTGGAAGTGCTCGCTTTTATAACTGTCAGATTTATGGATATACCAGCCCTTTTCATAGGACAGGTTGACGCGGGTCCATTTCATTAGACTTTCTTTAATACGGGCAAATCGTGTTCCAGAAGAGGTTTTGTTGCCCATCGCCTGATTGAGCTCATAGATTGAAAACTGTACCTTGCGGCTTTTGAATTTGTCCTTGGCTGTGAGTTGTAAGAGGCCGAGGATGACATCGTCGTCAAATGCGGTTGGAAGTCCGCGATCTGGGTCCGCGGAGATTCTTAGCTCGCGCTCAAAGGGGCGACCATCACGGTCAGTCCACCGGTCCTTAAAGACTAATTCGGTACAGTCTTTGGGTGCACGTTGACTGAGTAGTGCGATTGGGAATTCAGCCAGGTTACGCTCATCCTTACCTAGAGAGAGCACTTCAGGGGAATTTTCATCGCTGATATCAAGATCTAAAAATTCGGCCTGTATGATTGCTTCTTCAGTGAGGTGGTCGTCTTCCATTGTGCAGATTTGAATAAATTAGTTCGTATCTGATGTTTCCTAAATGAGAGAAAACAACAACAATAAATAAGTAATGTAAGTGATTGGTATACAACGAATGTTGATTTATTTAGTGTTGAGAGTGCACTATTATAGATGAATTGATGTTAAGTTTTCACTCTTGGTCGGCTTTCGACTTAGTTAACGATTAATGAAAATCTATAAAAATCCGCGGTCACACAGCATTTTGTTCGAGTGAGCATCTTTGTAGTCTGAAACTATGCTAGTGTGGAGCACGCTAAATTAGTGTATTGATAAACCACAGATGGACACAGATGAACACGGATAATCTGAATGAAGCGAACTATTAAATCCGTGTTCATCGGTGTCCATCCGTGGTTCTAAAAGGCGTTGAATCAGGCATTTACCGAACTATCGGAGTCATTGAAATGGCACCGCTCCAGGTCCTTTCCAAGGCCACGTTATAATGGTGCGAATTTAGCGTGCTTCGCACTAGGATTGCACTGTCGTGCATGAATATTATGTTGAATCTGCACCTTAGCCTAAGGTTTTATGGTGAATTTGCACTATCTCTGGGCTCAAGTCTCAAATTAATTTGAATTATAAAGGAGTAGTACTCGGATGGATTGCTATTTATGGGGCATTTATTGATGGTTAAGGTAATGCTTATGCATTTTGCAAATTTTAGTAGATTCGGCCTTTAAATGCTTGGTATTTAGTTAAATGTACCTAAGTTGAAGGGTCTACTGTTACCGCGTGTGCGGTGACCTCAACCAGATAATATACCATTATGACTAAGAATGAACTCGTAGAAGCGCTCCAACAGGAGCTTGGTTTAGAAAGTAAAGCAGAAGCGACACGCACTCTAGATGCAGTTGGAGCCGTTTACTTGAAAGCTCTTAAAAAGGCAGCTAAAGCAATTAAAAAGCCTAAAAAGGGTGAATCGTCAGTAAAGCCCTCTGTTGTAGCACCACTTCCTGGTGTTGGTAATTTTTATGTGGGTGCTTCTGCTCCACGCAAAGGCCGTAACCCACTGGATGGCTCGACGGTGAACGTGAAGGCTAAGAAGAAAATTTCCTTCAAGGCAGCGCCATCGATTTCTGCCAAGCTGTAACGGTTAATTCCAGTTATATTTATTATTCAAAAGGCTCCACGCTTTAGCGTGGAGCCTTTTTTTATCCAACGGATCAAAGGTTAACTCATCAAATGCTGGGATCGGAATTGCAAATGCTCGGACGATTTTGCTAAGGGTTACCTAATGTCCCACAAATCAGTTCATCGTGGATTTTACGAAAACGAAAATCTTTCATTTATTACCTATTGTTTGGTAAAACAACGGAGCCTTTGGAAACTCTAATTTCACCCACTTTGTTTGTGGATAGGTTTTGTATTTGTGGTGGTTTCGGCTTTTGAAGTTGGATCGCCATATTCACGGGAACGGGCAATTCCTCTTCAACTACCGCTGGCGGCACTTCGAATTGTGCATCTGGCTCAGCGATAATCGTAGCGACCTTAATGATGCCAGCGATAAAGCCAACGATGACGTGCAGTCCGACGCTGATGGCGATGACTTTCATCAGTAGTGAATTTATTTTCTTTTTCTTAGTGGAGGGGAGCATCTTAATATGTGGTAAAAAGTGACCAGTCACTGCTGCAGGTGTTCTTTCATATTAAAAATTATAAATATGTCGTAAATATTTACATAAATAATTAAACCCTCTATGCTACTAACAAGGCGCGCAAGGGTACTCAAACCCTATACATATTTTTAATTAAATACCTGTGTTATAATGCATAGGCGGCAAAGGAGACTTTGGAGATCTCAGCTTTGGAGCATGCATTAAGTACGTCGATTGAGCGCTTGTGGGGTGAGTCTGGATCGGCTTGAATTTTCACCACAGTATCAGTACCCAAGCGATCTGAGGACATCCGCAGTCGTGTGAGTGTGGTGGATAGGCGAGCCATCTCTCGGTCGTCTGAGGAGTCCATCGGCGCACCGTTGAGTAAGATCAGTCCATTTGGAAAGATCTCAACAATATGTTCGCTGGGTAGCTCGATGTTATCTGAAGGAGGCGTCTGGCTTGGTAGTTTGATACCGATGTCTGCCTCTTGTTGGAGGGGCAGGAACATAAAGTAAATCAGCAATAAGAAAACCACATCGATCATCGGTGTGATGTCGACTTTATCTTCTGATTGTAAAACTTTGTTAACAGCAGCCATAGATTAATCCTTATTGGAGGCAAAAATTAGGTCATAGATCCCGGCTTGTGCACAGGCCTCCATGACGCGATTGACATGACGGTGAGGGGCCTCGGCATCGGCTCGAAGATAGATCTTTATTGTCGGCTGCGCCTCACGTGTGGATCTGAGCACATTTGGAAGTGCTTCATAGCTGATAGGGTTGGCGCCGTAAAAGGCGTCCCCGTTCAGGTTAACAGAAATGTATTGTCGCTCGCCCGGATCTTCGGCAATCGTTGCTTGCTTTGCTTCAGGCAGTTTCAGCTCGATGAGCTCGGCGCTGATAAAGCTGATCAATGTCATGAAAAACGCGATGAGCAGGAACACGACGTCAATCATCGGAGTGAGTTCAAACTCCGGATCGACTTCTTCTGGGGTCCAAGTTTTCATCGGTTATAATAATAAAGTCGCGTAAGTGCGAATTAGCGTTTGGTGAGTGCGGTGTTAATGGTGAATTGGAGGTCACCGACAATTCGACCAACACGTGATGTGATTTTACCGTATTTATTCTTAAAGAAGAAGAAAAAGAACATGGCAGGGATACCGACAATCATACCCGAAGCAGTGGTAATCAAGGCTTCCGAGATGTTACCCGCGAGGGCTTGAGCACTACCGGCTCCTTCAGCTTCGATCACATTGAATGCTTTAACCATACCAGAAACGGTTCCGAGTAGTCCGACCATTGGTGATAGGGAACCAATCACTGAGAGGTAGTTAATTAATACGAACGGGTCAGCTAGTTCTTCAGCAGATGCTTCTTCAACCGCTTCTTTAACCTGCTCAGCATTATAGTGATCTAAGTCTACACGTGCCAATCCTGCGCCAATAATGTTGGTAGTCGGCGCAGGGTTTTCATCGCAGATTGATTTTGCTTTGGCAATATCGAGTGTTTGCAGGGCTTCCTCTAATTGTGGGACGACTTCGGACTGCAAGATAGGGCCAGGTTTGACGGCCATGAAGTTATACACGATTAGGCCGAATCCTGCGATCGAAAGAAGGGTGAGCGGGTACATTGCCCAACCACCGGCACTATACATATCGATGAGTGACTTGCTATCGTCAACTGCTACGACTTCAGCGTCTTCGGCGACAGACTCTGTTTGCGCATTCAGTGAGGAGGTCATTGTCCATTGCGTGGCGATGGCAAACAGTGCAAGCGCAGCAATTGAAGGAAGGAGGCGGAATTTTGATATTTTCATGACGTTTGTTGGTAAAGACTAGTGGTTGAGTTTGTTTTGTGAAATTTCAGATTAATTAGCGACTGGAAGGGGGTCCGACGTTGGTAGTTGACTGAGTGATTCAGCGGCACGAGTTGCCCATGGTGAGTTGGGGTAGAGTACGGTGATTTCAGACCAGACATTTTTTGCGGCAATCGTATCTTCAGCTTGTACGTAGCAATCGCCGATGAGGTAGAGCATCTCCGGTACCCAAACATAGGAGGTCTGAGCACGTACAAAGCCACGGGTCAGAACGTCTAGCGCATCATCGTAGCGACCATTGCGGTGTTCGCGTGAGCCTTGTAACAGCTTATACAGGGAGAACAGCCGATCCTTACTCTCTGGTTCTTGCATGTCGTCGATTATCGGCGAGGCTTCATCCACTCGGTTTGCTAGAACCAGACTATAGGCGAGCCACATACGCATATTTATACGCATGGCATCGGGCACGGATTTTTCAATTTCGCGGTACAATGGGATAACTGCTTCATATTGTCCTGCTCCGCGTAGTTCGTCGGCAGCATTTACAACCTGGCTTATGTTGGCGGTGTAATCGCCGCTTTTTGGCAAGTTGCGCGCGATTCTTGCCGCTGCGGAGTAGTTATTCTCGGCAAAGTAGCTACTCATCAATTTGATCGCTAGTTGGCTATATTTAATATCGACTTTATCGAGCGGGATACGGCTGAGTAAATCGTCTGCCTCAGACAGCTCTCCTGAGCTAATTAGGCTGTCAATCAAAGCGCGTAAGGGCGAATGTAGTTGGGTGAAAAGTTCAGGAACTTGGCTAAATTTGACTAACGGATAGACGACTGGGCGCAGGAGTTTGACTACGCCTGCGTAGTTGTCATTACGGATCAGATTATTTGCTTGCCGCATTTCAGGTAAATTAAATTGCAGCGTTTTAAACAATGATTCGTTGGCCAGAAGTGACATTTCTGCAAGGTTACCGTCGAGCGTCATCTCAGTGACAAGCATGTTGTCCTTGAAGTCGATTAGTTTAAGTTTGTTTTTTGCACGCCCGTTGGATTGTTCGACGTAGACGGGCTTAGTGCCAAAGTCAGCCCAGTATGGATTATCGGCCAGTCCTGTGAGGGAGAAGCCGAGGGACAATACTATAAAGAGCAGGGCTTTGAGTGAAAGGTAACGCATCCGATGGTAATTGGCTGTTATGACTGGGGCGAAGGAATGGCTGGCTTTAAGGCTTCCAGTTTAGCTTGAATGGGTGCCATTAGTTCTGGCGGCGCTGATTCTGAGAGAGTTTCAACCGCTTCGGTCAAAGTGGTAATTGCATCTGATGGGGAGTCCAGATTTAGCAGTGCTTCAGCATCTGCGAGGTAAGCGCGGGCGCACAACTCACTGAATTGGGAATAGCCGAGAAAAGTGCGTTCAAAGAAGCCGTGGGCTTCAGCGTATTTCTTTTCAGTCATGTAAGATTCTCCAGTTTGAAAGAGCGCTTGTGCATGGACAATGCCACGCCAGTCGGGTACACGCAGTATATATTGGTAGCGCTCGCGAGCATCATCGCCGCGGCCCATTGCAGTGAGTAGCTCACCTTGCCTGAGGATGACTGCTGGTAGTTGTAATGTCCCCGGGAATTGAGTTTCAATGGCTTTCAGGTAGTTCAGTGCCCCAGACTTGTCACCACGTTGTTCACTCACGTCAGCGAGGCGCAAATAGGCTACGATTGCGCCGTCATCATTCGGATATTTGGTGAGTAAGGTATTCCACACTTCGACCGCAAAGTTTAGCTTATCGGCGCGTGAATAGTCTGCGATATAAAGCATTACGCGGGGGGTGACTGCATTGACGAATTCAGTGTCATATGGTTGGCTGGGAGCGAGTGTGACATCGCTCCGGTACAGCCCCATGAGCATGCGTGCTTCGCCGACACGTTGTTTGGCTATTTTTACTGTAGATAAGTGCTCACGGAAAAACATTTCAGGTGTTTCATTCGGGTAGTCTGCGAGTTGTTTGCGGTAGATGGCAGTGACCTCATTGATGGGGCTAAGGTCTTTGACGAGCCTCTCGCCAAATTGCGGATGGTTACGAAGGCGGTTGTAGAGCGTTTGATCTAGGTCAGTGTTGCCGTAGAAGTATTCAAATAAGTATCCGCGGTCGGTGACGATTAGAGTGCGAAAATCGATGTCGTTTTCCAGTCGATCAAGGAATTCAACAGTCTTTTTCAGTGTGGCCTTGTTGATATTATATTTTTCAGTGTAGCCTTCAATCAATACATCGACACCGGAATTGTTTGAATCATTTACGAATTTCTCAATATATTCACGATAGAGCGAAAGCATATCGTTGGGGCGCCGGAGAAACTCGTATGCACGGCCAAGCTGGAAGATTGCATCGGTTATGCGTCCTTTTTCAGCGAAGCGATTCGTGTATAACTTAAAATTAGCAGCCATTTCTTCGTAGCGCTGCAGATTTTCATAGATTGTGCCGATACTAAATGTGCAGCCATCGTGAATGTCTTGCAGAGTGGTAATCTCGTCGGCGTATTTGAAGTGCTTTAGGGCCAGTTCGAAGTCACCCGAGAGGTTCTCAATCTCGCCTAGGAAATAGTATGCTTGGTCGAGCGCAGTGCCTCGAGAGTACTTTTCTGTGTAACTGTAGAGTGTTTTACGTGCAGCCTCAAAGTCTTGTGCGTAGAACTGGGCAGCACCTTTGCGTAGGAGGCCATCTTCTGCGTAAATACTTGTTGGGTTTCTATTTAGGAGATTAGTAAAGTTAGCTATAGCAGTGCTGTAATCGCCTGTTTGTAGTCCAGAAAGGCCACGCCAGTAATAAAGCCCGTCTTCGAAGATTGGCCTATTATGTAGTTTGAGCCACTCAGTCGTTTGAGTAATAATTGTTTCAAATTGATTACTCCCCATGTAGTGGCTGACCCAGAGTGACAGCATGTTACTAGAGACTGCGTCCAACGGGTGAGTGTCGAGGAAGTCTTTAGCTATTTGTACAGACTCACTCTGATCGCCGCTATCTTTCAAGGTGCTAACGAGTGCAATACTGATATCTGAGTAGAAGTCGCCTCGAGGAAATTGCTTGCAATAGGCTTTACCGACTTCAATCGCAGTATTCTTTTTATTGAGCTGTAGAGCGTTGGAGAAAGTGGCGTAGGTGAAGAATTCTGTTTGCGGGTCATTGGGATTCTCGACCATCAGGTCATAGAACATCCAGAATGCTTCGTAGCGGCGAGCCGTTTTGGTATAATTACGAGCGCGACGTACCAGTAGTTCGTTACGCAGCGTTGGAAGTTTGCGCAGCTGTATGAGGATGGCTTCTAGGTTTTTAACTTCTTGTTTGAGCTTTTCAGTCGCTTCTTGGTTGCGACCCATATCAGTGTTGAATTGGATCTTTGCTTGTTTCTGAGCAACATTCATTTCGTTGTGCTCGATCATGCTGTCCGTTGTTTTGATCAAGTTGAGCAGGATCGCTGCATCGCTCAGTCGCGCTTGTCCAACCATAATATCGCTTGTCTTCAGTAGCGCTACATTGAGTCGTGGTAAATAGCGTACTTCGGATTCGGCAGCCAAGATGGGCAGGAGCATCATTGCTTCGTCGAGGCGCTTTTCTGCGACATATGCTTCGAAACTGGCTGCTGCAGCCCAAGCCTTATCCTCGAAACTTCGTGAAGTATTCATCAGTTGCTGAAAAATCGGCAAGCCGTCTTTCCATGCACCTTTGTTGTAGTAGATTTGCGTGAGATCTTTAAGCAGTTTACTTTCTTGCTTTATATTAATGCGAAAGGAGTAGCCGCCATTGAGTACCCGTTTCATTAGTGCGATTGCATCATCTTCTCTTTTCAAGATGCGTAACACATCTATTTTTTTGATGACCGCATCTTTGATTTTTTTGCTGTTTGGGTATTCTTTCTCGAGCTTATCGTACCACTGTAAGGCTTGGTTCAACTCGGAGGCTTGATTGGTGGCCACAAATCGTTGAATATGGGCAGTGCCAAGCAGGAAAATTGGGAAATCGAGCTTTATCTCGGAGTTATCGGTTGCTTCGACACGCTTGATTAATTCTTCAAGCAAGGGTAGTGCCTTGAGTAGCTGCCCTTGCTCAACGAGTTCGTTGGCTTGAGCTTGTAGATCTGAAAAGCCGAGCTGACTCACATCTTGTGCTTGAATATTAGAAACCAAGCTGAGTGAAGCGAGTACTGCGATCGATAGAAATTTTTTGACGGGCGAAAGTAGCAAAATAAGTGGAAATAGATTGGGTTAGGGGAAACCTGAAGAAAGTCAAAAGTTTTGCTTTAAGGGCGTTATGTAAAGCGAAAAGCCAAGATTATGTTTTTTATGTAAATAATAATGACTGTTTAGTTTTAATTACATGTTATTATTGGACAATTCACTTGCGAGTCTTTCCCATTCATAATTTTTTTCCTGCAGGCGTTTAGAAGTTCGTGCGGATTGGATATGGAGTTTCTTTGCTTTTTCTTTGTCGGCATAAGATTCGGGATCTGCCAGTAATGCTGTGATTTCTGCTTGTTTCTGTTCTAGTTCAAGTATGTCTGACTCGAGCAGCGCGACCCGTTTCTCTAAGCTTCTGCGGTCCTTTGCTTCGACTTTACGTTTTTCTGCGTTGATGCGTCGACGCTCTTTAGCGCTGATAACTTGAGGTTTATTGACGGGTTTGTTTTCAAGGTCTGGGCGGGCATTTTTAATCCCTGCGACTAGCCCGCTTTGTTCTGA
>Ga0228626_1000766_pt1 | contig 13662 bp, 9 predicted proteins | sample 31DmetaG_FD_183028 | JGI IMG/M metagenome (GOLD analysis project Ga0228626, IMG submission 183028) | Seawater microbial communities from Monterey Bay, California, United States - 31D | ecosystem: Environmental > Aquatic > Marine > Coastal | place: USA: California | collected 2016-10-26
AATACCATCGCCAAAACGATTAGCGCTTATGATAAAAATTTTAGCGATACTATTTATGGGGAAGAAGCAGACGGACGCTATGTTACAGAAACCCGTTTAAACAAAATGATGACGCATGAAATGCGCCTTTTAAAAAAACGAATTCCTAAAGAAGATCAACCCAATAAAATGTTTTTTACCCTCGCCAATACAGTGGCTACCATTGACTTTGCAAAAAAGTTTAAAGGCCACGGTTGGATGGGTATTCGTTTTCAAACAGAACCTGAAGGGGCCTACAATCAAATAGTACTTCACGTTCGATTTCACCAAACTGAGGCACGTCTGCAGCAAGAAGCTTTAGGCTTTATGGGAGTCAATCTTGTCTATGGTGCCTTTTATAAGCATCACAATCCCAAAAAACTCTTACGTTACCTTTACGACAATATCGATAGTGATGCTATAGAAATAGATACCATTAATTTTTCTGGACCACAGTTTAAGAAAGTTGACAATCGCCTTATGAGTCTTCAGTTGATCCGAAATGGAATGACTGAAGCTGTGATGTTTGATTCTCACGGTAACAATGTACTTCCGGCACGTGTACTTTACAAAAAAAACATACTTGCCTTAAGAGGTAGCTTTAGACCGGTTACTAAAGTCAATATCGATATGCTTGAAAAATCATATGAGGTTTTTACCAAGGAAGAAAATGTAGATGAAAATAAAACAGAGGTCATTTTTGAAATCACCCTTTCCAATCTTAGAGCTCAAGGAGAGATTGATGAAAAAGACTTTATGGACCGTGCAAAACTTCTCTGTTCACTTGGCCATACTGTAATGATTTCAAACTTTAAGGAATATTACAGGTTAGTCGATTATTTTTCTCACTACACCAAAAAACAAGTTGGTCTTGCTATGGGAGTCAGTAATTTTGTGGAGATTTTTGAAGAACAATACTATCAAGACTTGAGCGGGGGGATACTTGAAGCATTTGGAAAAATGTTTTACAACAACCTAAAAGTATACCTCTACCCAATGCGGAATACGGAAACTGGCAACATCATTGATAGCAATAATCTAAAACTCCACCCCCGAATGAAAGATTTCTATAAATTCTTTAAATACAATGGGAAAATTGTAGATATTTTTGATTATGAAGAAAACTATCTTAATATATTTTCTCGAGAAATTCTTCAGAGAATTAAAAAGAATGGAAAAGGGTGGGAAAATGACCTTCCTATTGGTATCGCCGAAATGATCAAGAAGAGTCAAATGTTTGGATTCCAGTCTTAATCCCTTTTTTTTATAATATTTTTTTTGTTATTGAAAAGCCGCAAACACTTCCTTAATTCTTTTTGAGTGACATTAATGGTTTTGGGTGCTTTTCAACACTTAAAACCCAATCTTATGGCCTCAGAAATTAAACTCAGCTCTTTATTTCTAAAATAGCTTAATACCACTCGAAAATGGATCTATTTTTTGATAATAATAGGCTTCACATTTTGCGGTTTAATCGCACTATCTTTATTTTTTATAGTACTGCGATAGGCTCAATTAGAGAATTTAGTTCAGAATTTACAAGCAGCTCAATACCTATAGAGACCACTGGTTTTGTTTTTGTGTTTTACATCCTTCTTACTGTTATCTATTTCATTCTGTATTAATTTTCAATTAGTCTAAAATAAGCTCTTGACAATAGGGACAGTGCTTTATTATAAGACAGTCGCAAGCACTTCAAATCTTATCTAAATAAATTGAACTAAATAAAAAAACACTTTAATATTTTTAAAGTCAAGGGGTGCTCTGACAAGCGTCAATAAGGATTTTTTGAAGAGATTCAAAACCCATCATTGACTCACTAAAAAAAGAATGAACAGCTGAAATTATTTTTATGAAAAAAGATAGAGCTAAAATTTAATGATATACTCATGAAAAAGCAGATTCTTAGATCAGTCAAGTAAATCTTGGTAACTTAGAAGATGAGACAGGGTATTTTCAAATATTGAGAGAACTAGTCGCTAACGATATCGAGGGACTCCCCCACCCGAAAGCTCTGGTCTTTTATGAAAATCCTTATCTAAAAGCTGAACATCGGTGAATTCTCATTTTAGTATGATCCTTTTTGAGGAGATAATTAACAATCATAAGGCTACTCGAAAAAACCAATGGATCCTACTCCAAAATCTGTGCAGCGTGTTCTTTGGTCTTGACTTTATCAATTACACGTTCTACGGTTCCTTCTTCATCTATAATAAATGTTTTACGGTGGATACCGTCGTATTCTTTACCCATAAATTTTTTTAAACCCCAAACACCAAAAGCATTGATGACTTCTTTTTCAGTATCAGCAAGCAGTGGAAAAGGGAAATCAAATTTATCCACAAAATTCTTTTGTGCCTTCTCAGTATCTGCACTGACTCCTAGAAGTATGTATCCAGCTTTACTCAATTGAGTGTAATGGTCTCTTAAATCGCAAGCCTCTGCAATACAGCCAGGGGTATTTGCTTTAGGATAGAAAAAAATAACCACTTTTGAACCTCTATATTTATCTAGGGACTGTGGATTACCCAGGTGGTCATTTACGGTAAACGGAGGTACTTTATCTCCTGCTTTTAATGTATTCATAGTTCATAGCGTTTTGTATTTTCGAAGATAAAAAATCTCGATGACAAAAAAAGAAAAAGTCGCTTTTGCAATAGAAACTTTGGAGAAATTATATCCAGAGATTCCAATTCCTTTGGATCATAAAGACCCCTACACGCTGCTCATAGCAGTTCTGCTTTCTGCTCAAAGTACAGATGTGAGGGTAAATAAAATTACACCTTTACTTTTTGCCAGGGCCTCTACCCCTGTTGAAATGGTGAAACTTACGGTAGAGGAAATTCGAGATATAATACGCCCTGTTGGATTGTCACCAATGAAATCTAAAGGAATACACGGCTTATCTAAAATACTACTTGAAAAGTACCAGGGCTTAGTCCCTCAAAATTTCGAAGCTCTAGAGGCCTTACCTGCCGTCGGTCATAAAACAGCAAGTGTTGTCATGGCGCAGGCTTTTGGAGTTCCTGCCTTTCCTGTAGACACTCATATACAACGACTGATGTATCGCTGGGGGTTTTCTAACGGAAAAAATGTAGTGCAAACTGAACGCGATGCCAAAAGATTATTTCCAAAAGAAAAATGGAATGATCTTCACCTACAAATTATATGGTATGGTCGTGAATACAGTCCTGCACGAGGTTGGGATTTAGAAATAGACATTATTACTAAAACTATTGGTCGTCAGTCTGTTTTGAAGGCCTACAAGAAATAATCTAGTTTTTTAATAAATCTAGAGCTGAAGGGGTTTCTTGCGCTCTAGAATATGCTTTTGAAAAGGCTAAAATACGATCCACAACAATTTTTCGTGGTTGGTCAGTTTTTGAGGCTAGTGATGTTTTTGAAGTGTAATTTTTTGCCATTAAATGCTAATTTTATCTTTTAACGGTAAAAAAAACAAAAAATTGCTTAACTATTTAAAATAATCTGATTTTGTTCTATCAACTTTCTGAGATTTATAATGGCATAGCGCATTCTTCCTAGGGCAGTATTGATACTGACATTAGTATTTTCAGCAATTTCTTTAAAGCTCATGTCGCGATATAAACGCATAATCAAAACCTCCTTTTGATCTTCTGGAAGCTCTTGAACAAGTTTTTGTAAATCTTTAACTACCTGATCTTGTACCATACTGTGTTCAGCGTTTGGAGAATTATCAGAGATGAATTGAAAAATATCAAACTCTTCAGTATTTCTCACTTTAGGCATACGGTTGTTCCTTCTAAAAAAATCGATGATCAAATTATGAGCTATTCGCATAATCCAAGGGAGAAACTTACCCTCTTCATTGTATTTACCACTTTTAATTGTTTTAATAACTTTTATAAAGGTGTCTTGAAATATGTCCTCCGCAGTATCGCGATCTTGAACTTTGGAATTAATAAAATTAAAGACTCTAGCTTTGTGTCGGTTGACGAGGTTTTCCAATGCTAGCTCAGAACCATTACAGTACTGTTTAACTAGAGTAGAATCTGATAGGGTTGTTGAATTTGTTTTCATAAATAAAATTACTATGGCCAATGGCCATTAAAAAATTGAAATTTCTTTGAGTAATTTTATTCTATACGCATATAATTTACTCAACAAATATACATTTTTTTATTTGTATATCATTTTCTGGCTTTTTTTAGTGTAAAATCAAGACTTGCAAAAATTATTATTAATCGCTTGATCCATTCTAAATCTCAGGGGATTTAAAACTTAAAAATTGTAAATTGTTGCCCTTTAAAAATGCTATGAAAAACATTTTGGATGCCGATCCGAAACAAAACATTATCATCAAGGGAGCCCATCTGCACAATTTAAAACATGTGGATTTAGTGATCCCCCGGGATAAATTAACAGTCATGACCGGTTTGTCTGGCTCAGGGAAATCCTCTTTAGCTTTTGATACCCTATACGCAGAAGGGCAAAGAAGGTATGTAGAAAGTCTTTCGTCCTATGCACGTCAGTTTATGGGGAGGTTGAGCAAGCCCAAAGTAGATTTCATCAAAGGCTTGGCACCAGCTATAGCGGTTGAACAAAAAGTGAATACCTCAAATCCTAGATCGACCGTAGGTACTAAAACGGAGATTTATGATTACATCAAACTTCTCTACGCACGAATTGGAAAGACCTATTCCCCTGTTTCAAATAGAGAGGTAAAAAAAGATACTGTTACCGATGTGGTAAATCAAATTAAAAGGTTTGAGACAGGGGACAAACTCTTACTACTCTCTCCTGTTCAAAAAGAGGTCGATCGCAGCTTAGAAGAAAAAATAAAAATATTCATACAGCAAGGATTTGCCCGTATTTACGATCAGGGCAAAACCCTTTCTTTAGATAGTTTGAGTGAAGCACCGAAAGACGGGTATGATTTAGTTGTGGACCGTCTAGTAGTACGCCATGAAGAAGATTTTTACAACAGGATTTCAGATGCAGTAGAAATGGCGTTTTACGAAGGAAAAGGCTATTGTTCACTATTGAATATAAAGGATAAAAAACGAATTGAATTTTCAAATAAATTTGAGTTGGACGGTATGGATTTTATCCAACCCAATGTGCACCTTTTCAGCTTTAACAATCCTTTAGGTGCCTGTCTAAGCTGTGAGGGCTTTGGGGATGTCATCGGTATAGATCCAGAGTTGGTAGTGCCTGACACCAGCCTATCAATTTACGATCACGCAATTGTGCCGTGGAGAGGAACTGGAATGCGGAAGTTTTACACCAAATTTATCGATCAAGCCTACCGCTTTGATTTCCCTATACACAAACCCTATTTCGAACTATCCAGGGAGCAAAAAGCTTTAGTATGGAATGGCAACTCCTATTTCACTGGTATTCATGGATTCTTTAAAAAAATAGAAACCAAAAATTATAAGATCCAAAATCGAGTGTTACTATCACGTTACAGAGGAAAAACTTCGTGTAATCTTTGTAAAGGATCTAGACTTAAAGAAGCCGCAGAATATGTCAAAATAGACGGTAAAAGTCTACCCGAATTACTCCAAATATCAATTGATGAACTGGCAGTGTTTTTTAATAAACTCAAATTGGACCAACACGATACTGAGATTGCAAGCAGGCTTTTAAAAGAGATCAACAGCAGACTAACTTTTGTGAAAGAAGTTGGTTTGGGGTACCTTACACTCAACCGTCGTTCCAACAGTTTGTCCGGCGGTGAGTCTCAACGAATTCAACTAGCTACTTCTTTAGGCAGTAGCCTCGTAGGCTCTATGTATATACTGGATGAACCCTCAATAGGTTTACATTCTAGAGACAACCAAAAGTTGATAAAAGTCATAAAAAACTTAAGGAACTTAGGTAATACTGTGATCGTGGTTGAACACGACGAAGACATTATGAAGGCTGCAGATCATATCGTAGATATTGGACCCAAGGCAGGGACCTTCGGTGGAGAAATTGTTGCCCAAGGATCGTTTAAAAAGATTCTAAAGAGCAAAGGTCTTACCTCTGATTACCTTAACGGTAATCTGGAAATCGAGCTGCCAAAGAAAAGAAGAAAAAGCAGTAAAAAATTAATGCTGAAAGGTGCGAGAGAACATAACTTAAAAAATATTAATATTGAGATCCCTTTAGGTTGTTTAACAGTAGTCAGTGGGGTCTCAGGAAGTGGTAAAACGAGTTTAGTCAAAAAAATTCTTTATCCTGCCCTATTGCGAAAATTCGATATCTACAGCCACAAACCTGGATCATTCACTAACTTGGGAGGGGATTTAGACACTCTTAAAAGTGTTGAATTTGTAGATCAAAACCCTATTGGCAGATCGTCTCGATCCAATCCAGTAACCTACATCAAGGCCTATGACGAAATTAGAGCTCTTTTTGCTTCTAATAAATTGTCAAAGCACAGAAATTATTTGCCAAAACATTTCTCCTTTAATGTCGATGGAGGTCGCTGTGAAAACTGCAAAGGAGAGGGATCGATCACCATCGAGATGCAATTCATGGCTGATGTAATTTTAGAATGCGAGCACTGTAAGGGCAAACGTTTTAAAAAAGAGATTCAAGAAGTAAAATTTAATAACGTCTCTATTGATCAGTTGTTGGACATGACTGTAGATTCTGCAATTGCCTTTTTTGAAAGACATCAAGTCAAAAAAATCATTCAAAAGCTACAACCGCTTCAAGATGTAGGTTTGGGCTATGTCACTTTAGGACAATCCTCAGCAACGCTTTCAGGTGGTGAAGCTCAGCGAATCAAACTCGCCTCGTTTATCAGTCAAGGCACTACCAAAGAAAAAGTACTCTTTATTTTTGATGAACCCACTACTGGACTCCATTTTCACGACATACAAAAATTAATTGCATCATTTAATGCGCTAATTGAACGCGGACATTCTATAGTTGTAGTAGAACACAATCTCGAACTCATCAAATGTGCAGATCATATTATTGATTTGGGTCCTGAAGCAGGAGATCAAGGGGGGTATCTAGTAGGTCAAGGATCACCAGAATACATAGCAAGTTTAGAAAATTCACATACTGGCAAATACCTGTCGAAAAAACTCACCTAAATTCATTTGAAATTTCTAAAATAATTTTTTTAATCGATCTATCACAGCCTCAATATCTGAAGACCATCGAAAAAGAAAAAGTGGAATCATAAAAAGAGTAACTATCAGTAAACTTCTGATCGCGATAGAAAAGAAAGGATGGACCATTGTTGGGATAGAATATATGATCCCGTAGATCAAAAATATACTCACCACTATACTTAAGGACTTACTATTATAGGGATGAATTTTATAGACTGCATAAATCAATAGAATTTTACAAATATTGATGAATACGATGACGATTAATGTAGCTAGAGCAGCACCAATAATATCGTAAGCATTGATGAAGTAATAATTTAGAACTACTGCCAACACCGCTGAACTCAAAGAAAACCAAAACACATAGGCGTAATATTTTGAATTGCTAATGATGTTGTTTAGACAGCCCATAGACATGCTGAAAAATTTTCCTAAAGAAACAATAATGACAACACTAAATGCAGAAGCATAACCGTCTTGGTTAATGATCTCGTAAAAATCTAATAGGTTTAAGTTGATGATTAAAAAAGCCAAGCCACTGACAATCATTAAATTAACACTGCTCTTTTTTAGTAAAGCTTCCAAACGGTTTAAATCATTACTATTTAATGCGGTTGCAACCAAAGGGCTGGTAATTTGAAACATAGCCCTACCTGGGGCTTCGACGACTGCAGCTATATACAGGGCAACAGCATAAAAGGCAACGTTTTCGTCTGTGGTAATGGCGAAAATCATGGACTTGTCTATATCCAAAATAAAACTAGCTGCAGCACCCGAAAGAAAAATCAATGCGCTATAACGAAGTATTGAAACTAAATTTGATGGCAAACGGAACTGAAATTTAGGCAGGTAAACATAAAAACTATATGCAGCGATACAAAACAAACGCAGGTAGTAACCATAAATCAGATAATTAATAAAGTTATTGAGATCAATCCATTCAAAAATATAAGCCATCAACAAGCTAAATGTCAGCAATCTAGGATAGACTTCTTTGAGAAAATTTCCAAAAACAGATTGCAGATGCACACGTAACCAACTAAAAAATATTTCAAAATACGCTGTTGCAATTGCAATAGAGAGAATCAGAAAAGGAAAGCGGCTTCCAACCAATTCATCTCCTGATATAAAATTAAGTATACTACTGTTATATTGTGAGTAAAGCGGAAATATAGATGCTAAAATTATAAGAGGAAAAAGCAATACAAACCAAAGTAAACGATCTCGCTCCTCTTTAGTTTTACAGTCACTAAAATATTTAATAAGCGTGTGCTGAACACCAAAGGAAATAAAAGGCTGTATTAAGTTGGAATTTGCCAACAATGCAACAACCAGCCCTTGAAATTCTTTCCCCGGATAAGTCGGATATAAAAACACCATATTTACCGCTCCAATCAAAAACGCAAAACCGATGCTGACAACATTATAGATCGACTGTTTGGCTATAATCCCCATATACTTAGGTAAGTTGATTTTGAGAACGCGATTTAACAAAATAAAAAGCACCCAAAAGCAATACGAACAATATCAAACTCCCCCACCTTATGGCTGTTCCCTGTAGTACAACCTGTGGTTTAAAACGAAATTCAACAGTTGAATTACCAGCTGGCACCTTTAAACCTCTGAGAACGTAATTTACGTTTATAATATGAGTTTGGAATCCATTTACTGTCGCTCTCCAGCCCTGGGGATAGTACATTTCAGAAAAAACAATAAATTGGTCTGAATCAGCTTGTACTTGGTAAACTAATCGGTCAGGGGCTTCTTCAACTAAATTTACCGTGGTCAAGGAATCATGTTGGTATTCTAAGGGAATATCGTTGGGAAAGCTGTTTTCAAGAACCAATGCTTGAGATGAGAAATCCGTTGTTTTCATTGATTCTAATAAGTCATCAGCAGTTGGTACAACTTTAATCTTTTCGACAAACCATGCAGCACCTAGCGCATTGGGGTTATTCAATGGCTGAAGTGAATTTTCTTCAGTATCATTGACCAAGACGTATTTTACATTTAAAAAATCTAATACAGCTGGTATCTGATGAGTATTGTAATAATTGATCAGCTCTTCAAATCGTCTTGGTTTAGCTCCGTGATAGCCCCCAAGACTGTTGTGAAAATAAGCTGTTCTTGCACCTGTTAGTCCCAATTGAGGCTCAAAAACACGATACCTGCTGCTGTCTTTGTGGATGGCCCGATCTGCTCCAGTTATTTGAAAGGGAACTGCTGCTCTTGAGGATGACACAAAATTATCTCTACTGATGTAACGTGAAGAAACACCAAGAAGATCAAATAGCAGAACACCAATACATATCACTAAAATCAGATTTTTGTTTACATTTTTAAATTGGTAGTAAGCAACTAATGCACTTAAAAACAACAGGATCAGAATTGCCCTAATCAGATCTTCTTGGAAGATGGACACTCTTGCCTCTTTGATTACATTTACTAACTCCGCCCCATAGATTTCAGTGAAATAGCCATCGTTTAGTCCACTGAAAGAAAGACTTCCTTTAAAGAGCAATAATCCAATAAGAAATAGGATAGGAATTCCTACTCGTTTTGCAAATCTTGAAAAGTTAAATTTATTTTGTTTGGTTAAGGCCCATTGAAGTCCAAGGGCTGCTAATATAGGGAAGCAAAGCTCTAAGATCACTTGTATAGAAGAAACTGCCCTAAATTTGTTGTAAAAAGGGATATAATCAATAAAGAAATCGGTTAAAACGGAAAAATTTTTCCCCCAAGAGAGCACTAAGGAAAATAATACCCCAACCAATAAAGTATTTCGTAGAGGAGAACGCACATAGAAAAGCGCTAATAAAGCAAAAAAGAAGACAGAAACTCCGATATAAGCTGGAGCTTCGAGTATGGGTTGGGAACCCCAATAGGTTGGTATATTTTGTGAAAATTGCCGGGCTTGAGCAGGTTGAACCCCTTTCTTTAACAAGAAATCGTATACTCCATGTTTTTCTCCCAAATCTTCACTTGAACCCCCTCCTTGAATTCGGGGAACAATGAGATTTAAACTTTCAAAAATGCCGTAACTGTACTCTGTAATATAGTTGTAGTCCAAACCAGTGCTTTGCTCTTTAGGACTTCCGTCTGGATTTAACTTGAGTTCACTCTTCCCGCGTGTACTAAAATCGGCATACTCAGCAGTTGCCAATAATGGAGTTGCATTGAAGCCCAGGGCAAGAAAACCAGAAATGGTCAGTAAGGCTATAGCGCGAAAAAAAGAAGAAATCTCTTTATTTTTGAATGATTTTATTGCCCAAACAAAAACGAAAACTCCTGTAAGCAAGAGCAGATAATAGGTCATCTGGTAGTGATTTGCTCGAATTTGCATTCCAAGAGCAAGACTTGTCAACACTAAACCCCAAAAAAACTCACGCCTAAAGAGTAAAATAAGACCAGCGATAACAAACGGAAAAAAACTAACCGCTAAAGCTTTAGTGTTATGTCCTACTTGAAGTATAATCAGCAGATAGGTTGAAAATCCAAAGGCTAAAGCACCAAATAGGGCTGTTTGCCATGGTATTTTTAAAATTATTAGGAGCAAATACGCTCCAAATAGATATAAAAAAAGGATGTGTGTGGGGCGGGGTAAAATTCTAAAAAAGCTGTAAATGGGGCTTAAAAAATCAATCGGATACTGAGCGCCTAGCTGATAGGTGGGCATACCTCCATAGGCATTGTCAATCCAATAGGTTTCGTTAGCTGTTTTAGCACGATAATCTTTGAGCTGCCTTGACATGCCCTCATATTGACGAATGTCAGACTGTAATAAAGTTTTACCGGAAAGAACAGGATAGTAGAACAATAAAGACACCAAAGTAAAACCCAAAACAACAATACCGTGGATATAGGCTTTATTTTTGATAAAAGAATCAATCCAGTTCTTCATAATCAATATATTCTCCTATGGTATCGGAAGGAAATTTTGTTTTTTTTGGGGGTGATGACTGTTTTTTCTGTGCCTGAGTATTTGCTTTTTTAACATAACTCGACAGCATTAGTTTGAATAAAAAGGGAGAGATTAATCTTAGTAAGTAAATACTTCCTAGAAAAATGAGTAAAAATTTGAAAAGTGCTCCCAAAACAATGGTTTAAATTCAAAAATAACCAATTCACATGTATTGTAGAAAAATTATTACTCAATAATAGTTTTGTCTTCTAAATTTCAGACAAATCTCACTTATATTTGCAGTATGCAAATTCGTTCCACTATACTACTCATCATAGCGGGTGCTTTTTATATAAAAGCTCAGTATACGGACCAGATTAATTCAAACAGACCGGGAGCCTCTATGGGTGCATTTGCTGTTGGTAAGAATGTCATTCAGGCTGAGGCTGGATTTGCTTTAAGAAACGCTACTCATGCTGGATACAACAATTCTACTTTTCGAGCTGGCGCTGGATTTTTATCTCTGCGTTGGGGACTACTAATGGAAACTTTAGAATTAATCTATCAAGGGCAATATATTAGCGGGACACTAAATTCTAAAATATTAAGCAATCCAACTCAATATCCCAAAAGAGGTTTCATGCAAAATTTTATAGGCATAAAATATTTAATTTACGATCCTTTTAAAAAAGAACGTGAGGTAAATAATTATAGTTGGAAAGCAAACAATGGTTTTAAACTTCGTGAATTAATCCCTGCAGTTTCAATTACTCTAGGTAGCAATATCAATTTCGAAAAAAACAACCCCTTCCCCTACGGTAATGTTTTTGGTGCTCTATATAGGCCTGTTTTATTTCAAAACCTAGGCATTAATCCTGATGAAGAACCCTTTATCCATTTTAGAGGCACCTTAGCTACTCAATCTCATTTTCTTGGAACCTGGGTCCTTGTTACCAACTTTTCTTACGACCGTTATTTATCAGCCTATCCTTTAAAAGACTATATTCTAACATTAACTCATACTCTTGATCCTTTATGGTCAGTGTATATCGAACATCAAGGGCGTGTAAGTGATTTGTTTTCCGATTATTTATACCGACTTGGAGCTGCCTATCTTTGGAATGATGACTTTCAAATTGAAGCAACTTTGGGCTCTTCTATAAAAAACACCCCTCATCATCTTTTTTTAAATGCTGGAGTTTCTTACAGATTGGATTTTCATAAAGATTTTACTTCAGTAGAAGAACTACAGGAAAAAGAGTTGAAAAAACAGGAACGTCAACTTAAAAAAACATTAAAAAATAATACCAAAGGAGAAAAAAAACGAAATAGCAGAGCGAAAAGAAATTAACCATGGATCAACAATTAACCATAAAAATTGTAGAGAGTTCAAAAGATTTTGAAGCTTTTGTTCGTTTCCCATTTAGTTTATACAACAATAACCCCTATTGGGTACCACCCATAATCAAGGAAGAAATTGAAACAATCAATCCTGAAGTCAATCCCGTGTACCAAAATGCAGATGCTTGTTTCTATCTCGCTTACCGAGGTAAAGACATTGTTGGTAGAATAGGTGCTATGGTAAACTGGATTGAAGTAAGTGAAGTTGGGAAAAAGAAAGTTCGTTTTGGCTGGTATGATACAATTGATGACTTAAAGGTTTCAAAATTACTGCTCGAGCAAGTTGAGAATTTTGCTAAAGAACACAAGCTGAAAAGTATTGAAGGCCCCATGGGCTTTTCAAATCTGGACAAAGCAGGATTGCTTATTGAAGGGTTTAAGGAGCGAAATACAATGATTACTTTATACAATGCTCCTTACTATCAAAAACATTTAGAAGCTTTAGGATACGGTATGAATGCCAAATGGGTTGAGTATGAAATCAAAATTGATGACTTTGAAGAGTCTCCAGAAAAAGTAAAGCGCTTTTCAAAATTAGTCATGGAACGTTATCAGCTTAAATTGTTGCAGTTTGAAGGCAAAAATGACATCCTTCCCTATATCAACGAGATGTTTGATCTTTTGGGTAAGACCTATAATGAACTTCAAACTTATGTTCCCATCCAAAAATACCAGATAGAACACTACAAAAAGCGCTATATCAAATTTATTCACCCCGATTTTATTAAGTGCATAGTCGATAATCAGGGAAAATTAATAGCTTTTTCAATCACCATGCCTTCTTTCACCAATGCACTTAAAAAAATTAACGGTAAAATAAATCTCTTTAATTTTTTCTATTTAGTCAAAGCACTTCGAAAGAACGATCGCGCCTCCTTTTATTTGATTGGTATCCATCCTGAATATCAAAACAAGGGCATAACAGCAATCATATTCAATGAAATGCAAAAGCTATTTAATAAACGGAATATCAGTATCGTGGAGACGAATCCAGAGTTAGAAGAAAATACGGCTATACAAAAACTTTGGAAAAACTACGAACACAGACTTCACAAAAAGCGGGCTACCTTTACAAAAGATTTATAAATATAATTTATGCTCAGCGATGGAACTATTATAGCATTATCAACCCCACAAGGAAGTGGTGCCCTAGGTGTAATTAGACTGTCTGGTTCGCTCGCATTTGAAAAAACACAACTTTTTTTTACCCCCAAGGGAAATAAAAAATGGGAAGACATCCAGGCA
>Ga0228626_1000784_pt1 | contig 13461 bp, 15 predicted proteins | sample 31DmetaG_FD_183028 | JGI IMG/M metagenome (GOLD analysis project Ga0228626, IMG submission 183028) | Seawater microbial communities from Monterey Bay, California, United States - 31D | ecosystem: Environmental > Aquatic > Marine > Coastal | place: USA: California | collected 2016-10-26
GGGGCCGCATCTACATCCCTGCCGTGGCCCTGATGTTTGGTGCAAGAAGAGGAAGAAGGGCTGCATCGACCTGGGCGACAAGGACGAGGTTGCGTTGCTGAAAAGGTTCCTCCTGAAGTCGCAAGACAATTTGGAGCAAAAACTCGCTAGTAGCAAGTAGCCCCAAGTGCCCGTCTCGGCGCCGAGGGAGCGAGCAGAAAGCTTTGTACACCACGTTTGATAATACAGCTGTACACACAAAGAAAAAATGACTGCCCCGTACAAGCGAAGGTGGAGGAAAATAAACATCGAACCACTGCCGTATTTTGTCCGGTTTGAGAACGTGAAGTGTGACAATACCAAGGAACTTGTATACAAGGCGTTCGCGACGCATGTGGTGGACAGATACGGTTGCACAAAGCGCCTGGCCTTGTTCGATACCCCTGCTCCGGACGCAAAGCTAGCCCCCCTATTGTTTTGTTCAATTTAGCTAGAAATCTTCGTTTGTAGTGAACACAGGCGAGACAATACCGTTAATTTTGGTGGAAAGCTCGTGCACGGTCCTAGTGCGGAACCGTTCGATGCTGTTCTTGACAACAATAAACGTAGGCATGCTTTGTACGTTGTATCTATTGAACAGGGTGTCCGCGTCGTCGTCGTCCCTGTCAATACCCACAATGACGAGGTCCCCGTTCATTTTTGTAATAAGATCTTTGAATGGGGGGGTTGCTTGCAGGCACGGCCCGCACCAAGAGGCTCCGAATTTAAGGACAATCGGCCTCGTCTCCCTCTCGAGGATGGAGTCCAGCTCTTCCTCTGAGATGGTTTCTTCATTTTCCTTGTCAGAGTCCTCGTCTATTTCCTGAATGTTCATGTCTGCCCTGAGGCAGACAAACTTCGTGCTTCTAAATCATCCAAGTCTATTTCATGGATAGCGCACACGCTCGTTTGGCACCCGGATAGTACTAATCGCACGTTCACAATGTGCGGAAGAGTGCCTTCGCACTTCCAGAGCTCTGTTATGTCGTCGACGTCCAACTGCATGTCTTCTTCCTCGATAATGGTGTGCTTGAAGTTCGTCCTGTAAAAGTCCTCGGGAATATCATTGCAAAGCTGCTCAATCTCTTTGTAACACACATGCCCCCTCCTGGGCTTTCCACACATCTTGCATTTGTTCTTGCATGTAAGAGAGGATGCCTTTGTGATCCTCTGGTATTTGTTGCGGACACTTGACGGTGACCTCTTGAAGTGGAACGCGTATGCCCCCCACGAGTTGCCATTCACGGACTGCAGCTTTATTAGATCCCTGGTCTCCGATGCAGTCCATGGACGTGCATCCTCATGTGCGCCTCCCACCATTTTCAAGTTTTTGCCTGTGTTTTGAAATATGATTAGCGTGTGTTCATACCCTTCTGAACGGCGCCGTTGTTGGCGCCGGTACCGGCGCCGGCCATGTGGGTCGTTACTGCATCTACAGGTGTAATAACCCATATTAGGAAGTGTCCCACCCTTCTTCGATTGTTGCGACCCTTTAGTTTTGTCCGGGAAGTGTCCGACCTTGCAGCTCTCCAGGTCCACAGCTTCCGGCCCAAAATGCGATTTCCGTACACGTCCGACTTTTACGGTTACATTTCGGTTACATTTGGGCGTAACCGTCAAACTCGGACGAGTACGGAAATCGCACTCGGACGAGGTCGGACGGGTCGGATCCACTCGGACGGGTCGGACACTTCCCGGACAAAACTAAAGGGTCGCAACATTCCAATAAGGGTGGGAATAGCTTCTGTACAAACAGTACAGGTCTGGTGTAAGAATGGATGTTTTACTTAGAAGGGGAAAACATATCAATTCCAGTCTAGCCTCCATTTCTGAGGACCGCAACATTTGACGAAAGTGAAGCGGACACATATTATTCAAAATGCGCATGCATGTGTCCTTTTCTGTCTCGACTACAAGTGTAAATTTACAGTGTGCTTTTTGTGCTGCGAGCATTCGAGTGCTCATTCAGGCGTGCAGGTGCGTTCAAGACGTGCAGAAGCGCTTGTTGGGAGGGAGGTGAGCCACTGCCTCTCGGATCTGCCCTTCTTCAACTTTGTCGAGGTCCTCGATGTTAGGACCGTTCAATGGGGTGGAAGAAGAGGAGGGGCCTGGTTCGGAGACCTCAGCCATTACAGGAGGCTCCGGGTACAGTACCTTGATCACAGAGCGAGCCTTGTCCACAGTATCCTCCTTGATGCACGCCATGGCGGGCATGACGGCAACCACGCGGATAAGCTGGATTGCCTTGACCTCTGTCTCTGTGAGGTCGGTGCGATTGTGATTCTCCTTTAGGAAAAGGTTCAGCTGTAGAGCGGGGGTGACGTTGGCGTCGCTCAGGTTGCCAGCCTTGAACCCAAGAGTCGGGTAGCACTGGGGCGAGACCTCCTGGTCCCAGCGCTGAATGAGTAGTTCGGTTGCCGTGAGTAGGCGTTTAGTTCCGCGGTTGACCTGACGAGGCGACTCGGCTGCAGGCTGGGCGTGGTCAGGCTGTTCTGCGTCGATCGACGGCACCAGAGGAACGCGAGAAGGCGGCATCAGAGGAACGCGAGAAGGCGGTACTGGAGGTGGTGGCATCATGACGGCAGGAAGCGTGTTACGACCCTTGAAATTCCGGTTGAGCCCCTCTGGACGCACATGCTCGCCGAATCCCACGAGCTCCCACTGCAGGAACAGCTTGAACTGCTTTATGGAAGAGATTCCATTACCCGGGAGGACATCGACGTACTGCTGATTCTTGAGGTAGAAGTCGCACCTAATCTGGTTGCGCTTGATCTCGAGGCGAATGTTCCAGCCACGCTTGTCTGAGTCCTTGTACACGATCTCGTTGCTGCCGTTCCAGTTGCCACGGCAGTGTTCGACCCACTCCAGGACGCCCATGGTCTCGTAGGAGAGAGGAGTGCGCGGCACGATGGCAGATGTGGGCTCTGGCTCCGGAACAGTACGATCGCGCGTAGCAAAGACAGAGGCAGTGCGCTCTGGGTCGGAATTCATGAGCTCAAGACGCCGGAGTGGCTTCTCGCGGAGCGTGTTGATCAAGCAGTACATGATCATGTTCTTGGAGACCTCGCGGTAGAGAAGCTGGACTGAAGGGCCGTTGCTCTTCTGCTGCAGCTTGGTCTTGTTGATGTCTATGTCGTACATGTCGGGGTTGATGTCGATAATGGCACATGCCCCAGCGCCAATGAGGTCGTAGCACACGTACTTGACTGTCTCGCCACTCTCATTGCGGCCAAAAAAGGACGTTGCTGCCTCCTTGTTGTTCAGGAGGCCCGAAATCTTCTCGATCGTCAGGCGTCCTGTGGGTCCCACATTTTTCAGAGCGCCAAAGACCTCGTCCATCTTTTCCTGCTGGCCATCCACAACGTACTCTCCAGCGGCGGCCAACATGGCAGCAACCATGCCCTTTCCACTGATCTTGCTGCTGCTGATATGCAGTGTCTCTCCAAGCTTCTGGTAGGCGCGTTCGGCATTGCGAACAGTGGCACCTGCCTGGGAGAAGGGGCCGGACGCAGTGGAGAAGGAGTGGGGGTCGTACGGGTTGAGCACGCCTCCGGCACGACGGACTACGCATCCAAAGGGAGCAGCCCTGTGCATTGCGTGGCTGAAGTGTTCGCATCTGAGGTGTGCGTTCCCGGCGTCGCTCCATTCGACGGTTGGTATGCCGTCCCGCTCCTTACGACATGCATCGCCGAGTAGGGTCGAGTTCCTGTCCTCACAGATTGCGACACCAGACTTGGCGATGCGCATGTGGCCGAGGACGCCGTAAGTGGACATGATCTCGACGTAGGAAAAGTGCTCAGACATGTCCACCTGTGTCATCATCCGATCGGCTGGCATGTACGGGCAGCACTCGTAGACGTCGTAGCCGTTGATGTAAATGGCAACGTGACGCCCCATTTTATGAAAGTGGTCCCAGTTGATGTTACCACAGAGAAGGGCGCAAAGAGACAGATCGCTTCCGGAGACGCAGAAACGGTGTGCCTCTGTAACGTACTCCAAGTCCTCCTCGATGTCAATGGGCTTGGGAGCAAGCTGGAACAGGTCCTTGTCGATGTCGTGTGCAATGCTAATGGAGCAGGCATCGTAGTGCTGCGCCACCTCCTCTTCTGTGAGGCCCGACTTCTCGACCATCTTGGTGATGCACTCCGAGCGCCATTCTTGCCAGTGGTAGAAGATGCTGATCATCTGCTTGATGAGACGATCCTCGTTCTCGAGCATGACTCGACGCTCGCGGCTTGTCGTCCAGATGTAAGTGCCGTCCGAGGCACTGTCGAACGCAGTGCCAGGCTTGCAGAACGGCAGGTCGGTGAGGAAGAGAAGACGCTGCAACAGCATGGCTCTCTCAGAGTCGCCGCAGGGGGAGACAAGACGGGTGCGACCCTCCAGCTCCTTGGACGTGTCCAAGTCACTGATGTCGAGAATGATCTTCCACCCCACCCATGTGATCTGGTCGGTGTCCGATACCCCCTTGGCCATGCAGAGCTTTCCCATCTTCCTGTTTACTGCGAAGCCGGTGACCTCGATGGTGCCGTCTTTGAGGTCTTTCATGCCCACCCAGCAGGGGTCGCCTCCCATGGTGTGTGCTGCCACCTTGTATCCTTGGCCAAGGTCGTTTCCGACCTCCTGCTTCCCATGCTGCTGGTCGGTGTCGCGTGTCTTTCCAAGGTTGAGCGATTTGGTGAAGTCTGCTGCGTCAAGATAAGTGTTTCCGATGACGGTGTAGCTGTGGGGGACATCGATGTGGTCGGGGTCGCAGAGCGGGTTGTACGTGTCGGGATACACGGTCGTGCTGACGACCTTGTCCGCGGCCGTTGTGACGTTCAGTGGCGACTCGAGGCATGCGCGCTCGAGTGTGACGAGGTGTGAGTCCCTGTATCCGCTGTTCAGGTTGACAGAGCCTCCAAGAAGTGCTTCCATCCTGCGAAGCCAGAGGATCAGTGACATGTGAGTAACCGGTGGTGACGCCGGTGGTGACGCACTAGTGGGAGGGTGGTACCGAGGATGGCTTACCTTGCAGAGAAGAGTTGTCGCGTGCTCTTTCCAGCCGCGATATGTGTAACTGAAAATAGTGCCCGTGGCAATGGCGCCGGTACTGCACACACGCAGGCGCCGGTGTTGGCGCAGGTATCGGCGCCGGAATTGGCGCCGGGTATGTTCTAAGGCACATCATGGCCCTCAACAAACCACGGCGCCATTCAAATGAACGCGGTGCACAGGCTCGTACACAAGTAAAATTTACAGGTATGGACATCGAGCAGACAGCTACGCGACTTTTCGGAAGGTTTAAGGAGCCGGTAATACGGGAATGTGAACGCAACAAGTTCTACACACTCAACATCCTGGAGTCGATTGTAGAGTCTGTGAAGACCGTGAGAGAATGGGAGTTCAATAGAGACCTTGCAATGGGTGTCTCTCCCTTTTTCTCGTTGGGGGCACTCAAGATCGAGTCGAAATCTCTGCACCAGGTCCTTATCATTGCCACACTGTCGGTCGTGCAGCAAACGGACGTGTGCCTGCGTGCGGGACTGGTGTTCGTATGCAATGTGATTATGAAGGTCATGCAGGCCAGAGACAACGAGTCAGTAGATAGCATTGTGGAAAGGCTTCTTCCATAACATGGAGATGAACGCACTTGATGTAGAGATGACGAAGGAACTGCTTCCTTTGATTTCTCGGAGGAAACCAATAGGAAAGGATGCAGATGGTGCCGCGGCCGCGTCGAACGGCGCGTGGTACTACACGATTCTGATCAACCCAAACACTCTCCTGTTCATCCTCGCGATTGTTGGCCTCTCCATGAATCCGTCAGAACCATCCGCAACCGCACCATCGGCCCCTCCGTCGTTCCCACCGATGGACACCAACACAACCGCAAACTTCACAATGGGCATAACAATTGACGTCACTGCGCTTCTGGGGAGTGGATTCACCGTTGGCGGGTACGACTACAACATTGCCCGCATGCTCTCGGTAGACCAAAGCAACGTTAACACGATGCGAATAGGCAGTCATCTCAAGACAAACATACATTACACGGACACCACCATTGCGTCCAAGCACATTGCTCTGTTGGAAAAAATGGACAGTACCGAGTTTTCTGCACACAGCGGCGTTATCGTACTCACTTTGGCCACTAGTGCCGTCGGGTTTGTGTCGAGTGTTTCCTGTTTTCAGGAAACTACTCAACAATGCCGACTAGGGTCGTGCGGCATGGGAGGAGCTACGGACACTTGTCTGGGAGCAGGATACTGCGGCTCACAAATTCCAACCGGGGTGAAGCACGCATGTTCACTCGCGTGGCCCCGCTAATACGGCGCCGTGGTCGTGAGCCCATAACGTGACGTGTGGTGTGGTGACACCTGTAGTGTGAGCATGGACTGTGTCGAGGTACATTCCAAAGCTTACTACTTAAATTACACAAACGGAGACGATGTTTTTGCGTCTTACCTTGAAAACCTCGACAAAGAGAAGGCGGAGAGGAACCGCAAGAGGCTGATATGGAAGGACGACAGTGGAGAATGCCATTCCGAGGATCTGCCGGAAGGTATGTGGAGACAGGTTGAGTACTTGGACTGGAAGAAGACCAAGACGCAATCCAACGATGACGTCACCACAGAGGAGATTGCGGTGATAACAAAGAGAGACGAAGAAGCCGCTGCAGAGGCAGAAAAGGCAGAGGCAGCGGCGGCGGAGGAGGCTGCGAGGCTGGCAGAAGAGGAAGAAACTAGGATCCACCGAGAGGCCGATCAGCCTGATGCGATGCGTAAAAGATGCATGTTTTCTGCAGAGAAGAGGAGGTGGGGATGGGGCAATGAGCAATGGACGTCCAAGCGACAGCAGAACGAAACTGCAGATGTTCCACAGCTTAGGGAGCTTGCGGAAATTGCGCTTCAAGCTGCCTTTGAGAAGAGAGGAGAAGATCTGCAGATTGAACAAGAAGCAAGAGACAATCCGTCCATCATGACTCCTGCAGAACAGAACTCTGAGCCTTGCAGGATCTTTTTGAGGGTGCCTGCCGTAGACATGTGGACAAATTCGTGAATAGACCGTGTGTCTGCGCTATTTATAAGCTTAACCGGCGCCATAGCAGGCGAGCACGTATGGAAGTGGCGCGGATAGCTCCGTTCCTCGTTGAAGCCATGCACATGGTTAATTCCGAGCAACGCAGCGATAGCCGAAGTGCATTTAGAGTTAACTGGTCTGGGTTTAGAGTGTCAACACGTAGATTCAGACCTACGATCATCCCAGACGTTGAAGTCGTCCACCAAGTCCCCTTTATGCAAAATGAGCACACGGCGCCGAGAAACAGTCCGCTCTCCGACTCAAACATTGCATACACGGCACACGACAACGCTGGTCTCACTGAGGCAGAACTCTACACGGAAAACATGCACAACCGCCGAACAATCGCGCTATGGGAAGGTTACGACCACGAAGACCAGGAATTATTGCTCCCTGAAGAAAAGAAAGAGCACGAGGAAAAGACTGCTCGTAACATTGTTTCTCAATGCTCAAAGGAGAGGGAAGCAGTCTGTGCTTTTATCGACGCGTGGAAGGACGCACCGAACGAGTTTTACTGCCCTATAACGCTCCAAGCCATGCGCATTCCGGTTGTTGCGGCCGACGGACACAGCTATGACAAGAACGCGATCATCGCGCACTATAGAAACAAGCCATACAACAGCCCCATCATGAATGCGCCAGTCAACTCGGAAGCACTCTTCCCAAACTATTGCGTAGCTTCTCTCATGGAGAGCTGGGTTGCGAAAAACACTGTTTAAGTACAGCTGTACTCAACTGTATCAAAATGTTATTTAATCGTCGGAAGACAGCTGTACACTCACACACGAAGCTGCCATAGCTGAGTTTCTTTTTTCAGTTCTAGATAGACTTGTGGCACAACATAAGAAAGGTCTTCACCAAGAAGATCCACTATTCCCTGTAGAACACCGATTGCAAGAGCAGTCTGAACCATTGGGCTATCGAGGAAGGCTGCTTCGACGTCTGGAAATCGGCTGCGAGCGTGATCTACAACTGCAGAAACAAAGGAATGCACCTTAAGCTGCTCTGCAAGGGCGTTGATGCCAGTGGGAGACAGTTTTGCTCTGTCGTAGCTGATACCAGTCTTGAAACCCACGTGGACAAGACGAATCATGTTCACGGCAAGAGGGTAAATCGTACCCTGTGAAGAAGCCAGTGTGGCACGGGCAACCTCGCTTCCCAAACCTTGTTCTATCTTAAATTCAAAAGGGACGACCTTTGATCCTACAAACACCGAAGCGTTCCCAGATGAGGAAGCGGCCAGTCTTACGTTGCCGTCTGTCACAAATCTTCCTAGCTTTGCACCCAGTCTCCAACACAGCCACGTTCGGTCCGGGTAGGAAACCCGTGTCTTTTTCACAAGTGTGTCAAACTCGCTTGTGTTGAATGGCTCAAAGCTCCACGATGTCTCGAATCCACTAACGCTCGTATTGAGTGCAAGAAGCGGCAGATTCGCCATCACACACTACTCTATGAAAGCAGTGGCAAATCAAAATTCTCTTCATCATGCATGAATTCAGTGTACAGGTGTCCGCTTCACTTTCGCGACGCTTCATCGTAGAGATCCTTGACTTTCAGGTATATGCTGCACACTTCCTTTTTTATTTTCTCGAGCTTTTCTTTCTTGTCCTCTCCTTCCTTGACCTCGAAGCTAAAATGCTCTGTGGAAGAGCCCATCGCGGTAGAGATGTTGCTTGCGAACGTCTCTTTGAAGTATTTCTCAACAGACAGCATGGTAGACTCGCAATCGTCCTTTAACAGGAGAACTGGTTCATGCTTGAACGCGAACTTGGACTGTAGTTCGCTCATGCGGACCTTGGCTTCACCACGACCGGTAAAGCCTATCTTCACGTGAAGATGATTGCTGAAGTATTCGTCAACGGCAGATCTGTTGACAAAAGGAAGAAGCGGAACATTTCCTATGTCGTTTTGGAGCTCTGCCAGGTACACAGTGGGGTTCTTTTCCTTCTCCTCGTGAAGCACGGAAGACTGCCGAGACTTCCGCTTCTCCGCTGCTTGGCTGCGGCGCTGAATCTCGTGTTCTAGTCGCTGGCGCTTCTTCATCTCCTCATGCTCCTCACGCAGAAGCTGTTCCTTCTCCTCGCATTCGGCTAGAAGAGCTGCGTTTGCCTCTTCCAGTGCCTGATCGCGCTTACGCTTGCTGGAGTGCAACCCTAGCTTGATAGCACGCTCACCTATTGAATCGGTTGCAGAATCTTGAGATTGTCCTAACTCCGGATCCTCATTCCCTGCGTCCCCGGCGTCCCCGGCGTCCTCGGCGTCCCCGGCGTCTTCGGTGTCCTCGGTGTCCTCGGTGTCCTCGGTGTCCTCGGTGTCCTCGGTGTCCTCGGTGTCCTCGGTGTCCTCTGTTTTGTCACGCGACGAAGGTGGTTGTTCCTGGCATGGGCTCTCGGTTGGTCCAGGAGATCGAGAGGCAAAGTTGTCCAATGTCGCGGAGAGCGTGTTGTTTTTTTTCTTTGCGCCGGTGCTCTTTTTCTTTGCGCCGGTGCTCTTTTTCTTTTCGCCGATGACGACTTTTTTGTGCCACTTAGTCCACGATTTTTGTATCCCCGACTTGATGTGTCTCATTGCTTCTTCCCTCGTCATGCCTTTCTCAGACACAAGACTCGTTATTCCTCTGTTCCTTGCTGGGACCGTCTCTCCACCCACAACGAGTGGAAGGAAAGTTGCAAGTGTTTCTTCGTCCTCGGCGAGGTACGCCTGAAGATAATGCATTGCACGAAACGAATGCTGTAGCCATCCGTGGACACCGCCACTTCCGGTTTCTTTTTTTATCTTTTCGAACCATTTTGTTGCATATATCCATAGCTGCACAGCCGAGCAGTTTGTTGCAATTCCTTCCGACGTTACACCCAAATCCTTCAAGCACGGTTTGTCAGGGAACGAAGCGAGGTACTCGTCGAACTGAGATCTGTATCCATTCTCGTCTGTCACCAGCTTGTTGTAGCCAATGAATGCGCGGTCAAACTGCGATTCGCTGTTGAGTATGTCAACGATGCCTGGGACATCCTGAGCAAAAAATTCAAAAAGCTTTTTCATGTTCAGCACCGCAGGCAAACGCCCATCTTCAATCATCGTGTTGATGCGAGGCATGAATATTGGCCGCCGTGGGTTGAGAGACTCTCCGCTCTTCATCACAGTTGGAAGACCCTTGAGGTCACTTTCAAAAGTGAGTTTTGGACACGCGTTCATGATTTTATATATTTGCTTATTTACAGACAACTTAGTGCAACTGAATTCAGTGGCCATAGGCTCTAGGCGCCGAGTCTACAGCTTTACAGTGGCTACAGGTGTCTACTTCACGGGGCCGGTTCGAGCCATGCCCCTCTTGCGACCTTGCTGATCACACTTTGGCGCGATTGGGAGACCCGGAGGAGGACCCGGACTCCTCTCCTGCCTCCTCGGCCTTGCGTTTGGTGCCGCCCTTGCGCTTGAGCTCGTCCGCAGGGTCGGCGAAGTCGCCGTCCTCGGCAAGGATCTTGATCGCCTCGATGGGCACAGCGAGCTTGTACATGGCAGACTTCTTGGGGATCTGCACCGTCTTGGACTCGAACACGACCTTGGCTCCTGCATCAGGAGTGATTCCTTCTTTTGTGACGATCTTCTCGGCAACGAGGCGCGAGAAGGCAGTGTTGATGTACTTTCCGACTGTCTTGTTGGTGAAGTCGATGACGCCGCAGCGGCCGCCAGTGAAGAGGGCAAGGGGAACCGGATTATCTGCCATGCTTTGCATGGCCAGGAGCATCACCAAGCGCGCCTCCTTAATCGCAACGGAGGGAAAGTCGCCGGTGATCGAGGCCTCGACCACCTCGAACTTGGCCTTGATGTCCTCGGCAGTCATAGGAGGCGGGGGAGCGGAAAAGACTCCGGTGATGGTCATCACGTTGGAGGCGCGGACGACCGCGTTGATCTCGTTCTCGTCCAGGGCCTCGATGATTGCCTTCACCTCCTCGCTGATCGTCACGATCGGTCCCTCCTGCTGCGTGCGCTGCTCGATGGGCAGGGCAGCCTGGGTCGACCCGCGGTGGCGCAGGGCTCGCACGATCCCGATTATCTGCAAGTCAGTGGCGCGGTTTGGAACGAACGCGACGTGCGTGTTGCGGCGTTTGATCATCACTTCAGCCATGCGTTTCGAGTCGACACCGAGGCCCAAGTAGTACAGCTGCGCTCCACAGACAGAGGAGAGGTAGTTGGCCGTGTTTGTCAGGTACTCGTCGCCTTCCTTGGCGAGCGAACCAAAGTCGACCATTACTACCTCTCCTCCATTGGGGCATGAGATGGCGAGCTTGCCCTCGAAGCAGTTCTCGAGGCCGTCGGTGATGAGGATCACGTCGCATCCCATCATGTCGCCGTGGAACTGCTGGAAGGTTTCGATGATGTTCGTGCGGTCGGAAGGCTGCGGAATTACAGAGATCTTGAGAGCGGCGTTTGACTTGTCGAGGAAGCTTGCGGCTATGCGCCTCATCTCGGTCTCGTGCGACTTTATAGATCCGGACCCGTCCACAAGCATGAAGACGGGAGTCACTCCTTCCGGTACGGGCTCCGTGTTCTCAAACAGCACAGTGACATCCGACCTGTTGAAGTAGACGATCTTCTTGTAGAAGGTCACGTTGGTTGGGATAGCCTCCATCTGAGAGCGGTGGGGAACCGGTAGTGAGACCGGTAGTGACGGTGATAGTGGGAAGGTGTGCTACTATCAAAGGGTGCTATTCTCGCTACCGTTGTGGGTGTGCTTCGTGAGAGCTCGCGTTTTAGTTTGTATATTCACGCGGAGATTCCGCGCTCGGTGCTTTGGCGCCGTTGGTCGGCGCCGGTGTTGGCGCCGGAGTCGGCGCCGGAGTCGGCGCCGGTTTCACTTTGATGTAAAACACAGTGTCGTTACAACTCCGTCAGTTACTGGCATACCTCGAAAAGCAAGCACCTTCTACCCACGTATGCCAGTTAGTGCACAAGTAGTCCCACCACTGCATCACTCCCTCCCACTAGTGCGTCACCACCGGAGTCACCACCGGAGTCACCACCGGAGTCACCACCGGCGTCACCACCGGAGTCACTGCCGGCGTCACCACCGGAGTCACTGCCGGTGTCACTGTCTACGTCAACGTCTATGTCAACCCCAAATTTCACTCCACTCGTGTTTACTCTGCTTATTTCACACCATACAGAAGCAAACATGATGACCAACAACGACACAATCGATTCGACCACGGTCTGCTTCGACTTCAAAAAGCCGTGCTCTACTCCAGGTTGCAATTTTGGCAACTTTCACAGTGGACCGCACAGCAATGAGGTTGTTGGCAAGAAGCGGGTTCGTCAGAATGTCACAGCACAGGTCAAAACTCAAGAAGGCACGATGACGGTCGACACTCGGGGTCTGACGGGGTACGGTGGCCTGTGCAAGACGGGCCACAGGGAAGTGTTTGTCTACACATGTCTCGCAACTCGTGGACCAGTGGCTTACCTGGACGGTCCGGACGCCGCGCTCACGTCTCTTCTGCTGTTTAGGGGAGTTGAGCCCGATCGACTCACACCTTTCAACCTGTCGGCAACGGTGGCAAAATCTATCGAAGACAAGTGTCCCGCAGTCAAGTGCAGGGTGCAAGACATATGCGAGGCGGCTGCAAACGCAGACGAAGAGTACTTTTCTTCGGTCTGGTTTGACATGTGCGGGGTCGACTTTGGCAGGTTCGATGTGGCCGATATGGTACACTGCGCAGAGTACAAGCTTTTCACTCTGTCTTGCCGCCAGCTTCTCTGCTCAGATCAACAGTCTGTACTTTGCACGCGTCTTTCCGATGCCGGCGAAAAGATTATGGAGAGGTCATTGTACACCGGTTGCTCGGGAAAGGCGATGAACATGGTGTTTGTCGTTAGCAAGAGTTATGCACACAAGAGGTACAAGCACTCTTCTGGTTCCTCGGATGAGTCCGGCACCGAGTGTGACAAGTTGGTCAGCATTGGCACAATTGTTCGCTTCCCACTGTCCTACTGGAAGAACACCGAGTTCGTAAACGCGTACAGATTCAAGGTGTTTGAAGACAGCTATCTGATGGGTGCCGTGCACTCGCAAGTGTCAAATTCCAGCTCGGCCTATAGGCTGAGTTTTCAAGTCGAGGGAGGGGGAAGCATGCTCTGCTCGTCAAAGTACAGCCGCGCTTGCGTGATGGACCACGCCATCTGAGAACGTGAAGACAATACAGCTGTACTGTACTGTACCACACCTTGCGCAGCTGGAAACGAGTGTCTGTGGAAACGAGTGTCTGTGGAAGTGTGTTGACTGTGCTGTAAAAAGAAAACATTGTAAATGCTGTGCAGCACATAATGTATGATTTTGTTGGCGCCTGAGTCGGCGCCGGAGTCGGCGCCGGAGTCGGCGCCGGT